>Ga0114918_10002143_pt1 | contig 17723 bp, 24 predicted proteins | sample LantaG_FD_87015 | JGI IMG/M metagenome (GOLD analysis project Ga0114918, IMG submission 87015) | Deep subsurface microbial communities from Baltic Sea to uncover new lineages of life (NeLLi) - Landsort_02402 metaG | ecosystem: Environmental > Aquatic > Marine > Oceanic > Sediment | place... | reverse complement strand
TGGGAAAAGAATGAAAAGGTATTACGTGGTGATTATATGGATCACCCTGATTACGAAAAAGAAGATTTTGAAGGAGATAAAATATATCCAAGAAAAAACGGTTGGATTGATCTCGTTCCTAACGAGTACAAAACAACCGAATTTCTTAAAGAAGTTAAATCTATTTTAGAAATGGTTAATGACCAATATCGTTAAAATAAATCTCTTGTAGTTACAGTTCCACTAACTGTGCCATCAATTGAACCTATTGTATCTTCCCATGCAGAATCTTGATCACCATCAGGATAACCAACCCATTTGTGAGAACCATCTATTTCCACATCCCATACTGATGCATATGATCCACCTAACTCTTTAAGTGAAGATGCTCCTATATCAAAGTAACCATCGCCTACTTTAGTTAAAGTATCACCACCAACTGTAACCGAAGTAATTGCACCTGATGTTTTAACAATTTCCACAGTTGTTATTTCGCCTATATAACTACTAATATCATAAAATTGCCTAACAACACCTGGTGAATTCTTAACATGAACTGCTAATACTGAATCTGTTCCTGCCCAATCTGGTGGATCATTATATGTAAGTAACATAAAATCGTTAGTTGGGGTTTTTATAGAAAAATTAAGTGTGGATGTATCTGTATCTAAATACATATTAAGAGTTATAGTTTGTGATCCTGTTATGTCGGGTTCAGAATCAAACGTTATCTTCCCATCAGCTTGAAAATCTATTACACCACCCACAGTAGGTCCTGGGGTAAAATCAAGTATTCCATTACCCGGCATTTGTATTCTTTGTCCATTAAATGTTAAATGTGCCATTTTTATTTTTATTTTTATTTTTTATGCTGTTGTATAAGCACTAAATGAACTAGTCATTGAAAATTCGGATGCAATAGGAATAGCATTTAGATCACCATTCGATAAAAATATATTAACATCATGGTCATCATTACCTAAATCAAAAGTATAAGTTCCTGTTCCTGTTATTTCTTGGGATTGTAATGAAGCACTACCACTTCCATAATATACATTAATCCAAGGATTATCATCAGCTATAAGTGAATAGCTACTTACATTGAATTCGATTGTTAATTGACCATTATAATTCCAAAATGGTGAATCTCCAACATCAGCTGCATTTGCATCCGCAAAATCTAAATCACTAGCCTGAGCGGCAGTTATTTCTAAATCCCCATTATCTTCAAATGTAATCCAATCTTCATCAGGTAGCCATTTTACATAAGGTATTGAAACTGGTGTAGTTCCTGGTTGTGGTATATAATTTAATATTCCCCCACCTGGGAATAATATTCTTGATCCATTAAATGTTAAATTTGCCATAATATTATTTTAATTTTCTTTTGATTTATATATTAAAATAATTACCTGACTATTCTTAGATTATTATAATCTTCTGTAAAAAATTTACCATCTTGTGTTTCCAAGATGGCTTTTATTTTTCCTTCAAATACTATGAATTGAATTAATGTAAATTCAGTTCCCTTTTTGTTTTTTACTTTCTTATTTACCATTAACTTCGTATCTTTCTTTTATTTTAAAATATTCATCAGTAATATCATAATCATTTGTATCTTCTGATAAAAAAATTAAATCTTCTTCGATTAGACCAAGTTCATCAAAAACATCCAATCCTATTTCTCTGTCTATTAATTTATTTTCGAACTTTAATGCTGTATTATCAACAGCATCAAAAAATTTATCTTTGTTTGATACATAAACACCAAATATTTCAGTAAACCACATTTCTTTAAATCTTCCAAAAAAATTAATTTCTTCTTTAAGATTATTAAGAATAGTTTTCATATCATTTTCATGATAAACTACATCACCATAAAGCATCAATGTTTTATAATCAAAATAATTTCTTAGATTTCTAAATCTATCAATTTCTCTTTTATCAGAACCTATTATTTTGTTTGAATAGTCAAAAAAGTGTTCATTATTATTTGATACTGAAACTATAACGTCACTTATTCCATTATCGTTTAATAACCTTATTGTTCTTTTATAATTAGGTTCTCCAAGAATAGTCTCTAAATGTTTTGGGTGAGGACGGGGCCATCTACTAGATTTCCCCGCACACATTATAAATGTTTTCATTTATATTAAATATAATTTATACATAAGTTATAGATGCTCCTAAAGTATCTTCTGCATATGCTACATCTCCATCTCTACCTCCAAGATTAATAGTCTCCATAGCTGTAGGTACTGTTAAATTTGCTAGTGCAGAACAACCAAAAAATACATTATTATCTCCAACACTTCCACCTAAATTAGTAACTGATGAAAATGATACACCTGATAAAAGAGTACAATTATAAAAAACACTCTGACCAACACTCGTACAACTATCAAATGTTGCATCAGTTAAAGAACTACATCCATAAAAAGCTAGTTGACCAATACTTGATATAGTATCTAGATTGAATGTAGTTAAGTCAATACAAAAATGAAATACAGATTCCCCGATACTCGTCACCGAAGTAGCCGTTACAGTTGTTAAATTAGAACAGTATCGGAATATACCAATAGGTAAAGAAGTTATAGCTGAAGGTAAAGTAATAGATGTAAAATCACATGATTCAAATTGATAATTTCCTGTCAATGTTGTTAGTGAAGAAAAATCTAGATTATTTGGTAAACTTGTACAACCGTTAAATCCACTTTGTGCTATTGTTGTAATATTAGACCAATCAGATATAGATAAACTAGTACATCCATTAAAGGCATTAGCATCAACTGTTGTTGCTAAAGGAAAACTAGGTGTTGATAAATTTGAACATGAACTAAAAGTACTTGATGGTATGCTTGTTATTAATGCAAAATTAGGACTAGTTAAACCATCACAATTATAAAATACTCCAAGTCCAAGATTTGTAACTTTAGACCAATCGGAGGTTGTCATATTTGTACATTGATTAAAGGCGGCATTTCCAATAGTTGCTAACTTCGGGAATGATGGAGCAATTAATCCTGTACAGCCCTCAAATGAACTTCTAGACGCAGTTAATAATTCTGAAAAACTAGGGTTGGTTAGACTATTACAACTTCTAAAAGACCCTTCTCCTGCTGTTACTAATGAGTCAAAATTAACAGTAGATAAAGATGTACAGTTAGTAAAACTACCGTATGCCTGTGAACTAGCTACTCCAAGTGTTGATGTACAACCTGGTAATGTTACAGTTGTTAAATTGGTACAACTTTGGAACGATAAATCTCCTACTGTATCAATACAGTTTGAAGAACCTGTTTCATTAACTTGTATTAAATCTGTATTGTTAGCAAATAATAATGTTTTTGTTGTGATAGCATCTCCACCTTGTAATTTGACAGTATTTCCATCAACAACCGCTGCGGTGAATGGTGTTCCGTTAGTTGGTAAATCAAAAAGTGTGTTCCATAGTGATTCATCTGATGGGTCTGTAATTGCAGCAGGGACATTAGATATATTATTCCATACTAAACTGAGTTCTGTTTCTTCGGCTGGTGGGTTGAAAGGAAAATCAAGTACCCCTCCACCTGGGAATAATAATCTTTGTCCGTTGAATGTTAAATTTGCCATTTATATTTTATTTTTGTTTTTATATATTAAAATTTTTTACTTTCTTATTTATCATCAATTCTACCTTTTATTTTAGATATTTTTTTAACTCGGCTCCCAAGTTTAAAATCATCTAATATGTGGTGTAATAGTTCTATATTATCATAATTAAACCTATATTCATCCAATCTATTAATCGTAAACATAATCATGGCATCGGGTGCTAAATCTTTCATTTTAACTAACACCATTAATTCTAAATCTTCCCTTCTAAACGCAATCTTAACTGAACCAGTATTCAATTTAAAAAAATTTGAAAATACTATCTTAATATTATCGTGGTTATCAGCAAAATAATTATATAATCCATCAGTATATCCATTAGTTTTCATGTTATTCCTCCTTCACGTTCTTAATATATTTTAATAAGTCTTTATCATACTTATACTCTCTATTATTTCTTAATTCGTGTTTCCTTACAATTCTCATTAATTTTTCTATCTTTGGGTGATCTTTCCAAACCAATAATACCTTTTGTGAATCAGAACTAAATGAATCACCTTTTGTTTCACCGTGTTGATCTATTACGTGTAATACATCATCATCTTTTAATAAGTTATAATACATCTTTCTTGCACCTGTTGATGTTTGTTCATCAGATACATAATATCCATTGTGTTTTAAAAAGGCTTTGTAAATTTTATATCCTAACCCAATACCTTTGAATTCTGATCTTAGACCTCTTGGTACGTGGAATCTATTTTTTAGATGACCAAAATACACTTTATTCCGATTTTTTTCTTTATCAAAAAAGCTATTAAGTATCACACCGCCAGGTAAAATAACATCGTATCTTCTACCATCATCTGATGGTTTAAATTTAATATCTTCATAAGATATTTCTTTAAATTTATTTCTATTTTTATTTACTTGTATTTTCTCATAATCTGTTAACTCTTTCCCTTTTGTTTTAAAATTAGTATAAACAATTTTTTTATATTCGTCTTTTCTTATTTCTGTGATTTTATCTTTGAATTCTTTTCTATCTTTTATTAATATTAAAGAATATCCATAATCGTCCATAACACATAATGCATAATAATCATCAATTTCTTTGAAAATTGGGTTTATCATAGGTTTATCAATTCTATCAAATATTATTGTAGGTTTATTAACGGTTTTAATAGTAGATAATATAAATTTATAATTATATTCTGATCTTTGTCTAATGGAAGCTATGATTTTTTCATCACGGGTGAAATATGCACTGTATTTATCTTTCAACTCTTCTGGTGATACTACTATATATTCTTCGGTTTTTTCATCAAACTTTAGTTTAATGTCTTTATAATCAATACCCTTTAAGGTTCTATTAAATTCTTCAATTTCTTCCTTATATTCTTTATCTTCTTCCTTTTCCTTTTGTATATCTTTTTTATTTTTAGATAAATAAAAATCAGGATTCTTTTCAAAGAAATCTACTTGAACTTTTTCAACAATAAAGTTATAAAAATTCATTACTTTACGTTCAGCCATAACTTTTCTTTGACCTATTACTGCTCCCCTTGTATCTTTTGGTGTTTTTCTTTTTTTGTCTATGAATTTATTAACAATTTCATTTGATTTATTATAAGATTCTTTATCTGATGTATAATGAACTTCCTTTTTTAAAACGTATTCTAAACTTTTTATTTGTTTATCAGTAAAGTTATCATAGTTTCCTAAAATTTTATCAAGATAATATTTCAAATCCAATATTCTATCGAACCTTTGTTGTTCATAGAAATATGTTTTCATATATGTAGTGTTTAATAAGTAATCAAAAAGTGGTCTAAATATTCCAATAGTTTTAGTTACCACATTATATTTTTTAATTTTTTCTATTAATTGATTTAATTTACCTCTATCATATATGAGATAAGATAATTGTAAATCTTGTTCATAATCTTCTTTATCTTCTATACCAGCATAAACATAATTTATTTCCCAATCATATAATTTCATTCTTTGATCCTGATCCAATTTGGGTTCTAATTTATAAGTTGCACTTCCGTTGGTTATATCAGTATCCGTGATAAGTTCTGATAGATGTCCTAATTTGGTTGTGTTGAATATATCTCTATCTGCTCTACCACTTTCCCAATCAACACCTTTTAATTTATATAATTCGTCTATTTTATTATTATATGCCATTAGAATAATATATGACATTAAACATTCATATTTATAACGACCTGACAAATCAGCCCAGTTTAAATCTACATTAGGTTCACCGTATGTTTCATACCATTTTTCAGGAGTTGGTTTATCTCTATCTCTTGCCCATGTATATTCTGCTGTATTTAATGTATATTTGTAAAATTCATTTATATCATCATAATAAATTATCTTTTTTAATTCATCTGGATGATCTTTTAACATTTCTTTTACTTTTTCTCTTGTTCTTCTTTCAGCAGAATACCCAAATACTTTATCCATCGGTTCTGATTTTCCACCAAACACACCCATAGCTCTACCATAATTACCATCATCGTCTTTTTTAAGATAATAATTTATTACTAAATTTGAAATATCGTATTCGAGTTTAAATAAACCATGAAATAAACTAACTTCATCTGATGTATGATGACCCTTAGTAATATTCTTAAAAAATTTGTAAACTGTGTCTACACTATCATTTTTGAAATATCCTAAATCTTTAAGTTTATTATAAGTTGTATCAATACTCCATGTACTAACATCTTCTAATACTTCTGTTAATTCACTAAGACTAAAATCTTCTGGTGTAATACCATACCAATCCATTAAAAACAATGTTTTTTCGGGTGTATATCTTTCTGGGTCTTTATAATCTTTCCATCGTGAACCAAATTCTAAATCCTGAATACTTTCTATTTTATCTTTAGATAGATATTTTTCATATACTATTTTAGAATGATCATCAAATGTTACGATTAGTTTATCTATATTATCCTTAAAGTCCTTACTATTAAACTTATAAGTTTCTATAAGATTCCAAATATTTAATGACTTTGGAACTATTCTGTCTACGTACTTTATTATATCTTCTTTTGTTAAATCTAATTTTCCTATATTATATCCATTGATTTCTATTTTATTTAAAAGATCATATTCATCAATTATTTCTTTATCGAATTCTTCTAAATCCTTGTCTTTGTATCTTTTCTTTTTCTTTAATATTTCATCATCCGTAAATCCTACTTTTCTTAATGTATCAACCATTACATCATCAATACCATCTTTTTCTACTTCTGCTTTTGTTACTTTTAATTTATCAATATTAAATCCTCTTTTTTCTAATATATCTTTTAATTTATCATAACTAATATACCCGTCAATAACATTATGAGCTGTATTAAATCCTCTAACATTAAAGGTAGCACCAATTAATCTATCATCATCAGTAGCGGGTAAATCAGTTAAATAAATAGCATATTGTTTACCATAATTTCTTGGATCAATATAACCATTAAACGTTCCTTCACTACCAACAATACACCACGAAGTTTTAGAACCAATTACATCACATTGTCTTGATGTTAATATTCTTGTAACAATGATATTTCTATTTTCATCTGCATAAAGGATTGGTGACTCAATCTTTTCTAATTCATCTAAGATACTATCAAAATCAGTATTACTATTTCCGGATATAAATCTTTCTAATCCACTAATCAATTCATCTTTAGTTTTATAAGAAGATATTTTTCTTAAAAATGCGTTTTTGTTTCTATCATCTTCAAGTTTTGTTAATAAACTAATTACATCTTTATTATTAATATCAATTAAATCTTTTTGTGTTCGTGGAAGTTCATTATACATTCTTTTAGATTTCAATTTAAGAATTGATTGTTCGTAATCATCTTGGAAATCTTCTAAAGATTTGTGTTGAACTACTGGTGTGTCTAATAATTCTATAACATTAGGATTTTCTGATATTTTTTTGATGATACCTTCAACCCATCTTATAACTTCTCCGTTATTATGTGCTCTTGGTTTTAAATCTTCGTGTGCTACTTTTGTTAACCAACCTATATAACCTTCTTTACCTTGGCATCTGTCTTTAATAACAGAAAATAAATAATCATCTTCGGGAAGATTATTCTGTCTAAGATATGCCTTGGCTTGTTGTACGTTTTCATTCAGAAGGTCGGAGAATCTTTTCATATTATTTTAAATATTTTTCAATATATTTATCCATATTTGCTAAAAATCTAGCTGGTCTCATTTGTACCTTTCCAACTGTTACTAAATTACTACCAAAAGTAAAATCATCATGATTATTAAATAAATCTAATAGTTTATCAGCGGTTTCTTTATCATATTTTTTATATAATGCTTTTTCTATTTCATCATCTGATTTACCAGTCATTTTATCTCTCAAAGATTCGTTTAGTGTTTTATCCCAATTCGTTAAAAATTCGATATCTTCATCTTTAAAATCAAATTTTTTCCATTTAAAATATTTCTTGTTATCTTCATCAACTACACAAAGAATAAATGGCGAATCAGGTGAACTAAAATGTTTTTTATAAACCCATACTTCTTTACCGTCTTTTAAAACGAATTTTTTACCGCCTTTATCTTCAAGACTCTTTCTAATATCATTATTTGATTTAGGGGTCATCTTATCTTTTAAAGATTCATTATGTGATCTAATTGTTAAATCTAATAAAGAACTTACATTTTTAGTAACTTCATTATTATCTATTTTAATTGTAACAAAATCTCCATCTTGACCAAATCCTTTAGTAATAATTCCTTTTTTACCAAAATCTTCGTCATCTTCATAAGTAACTTCAACTTCATTTCCTTTAGCCATATAACTCTCATTTAATGATTCTTTATATGTTTTCCAATTTTGGATTATCTTACCATCACCTTTATCGGTTTGGGAATATTGTGTTGTATATAATTTATCAATTGATTGTGCAGTTTGATTTCTCTTTTGTGCAGATTTACTTTTCTTTTTCTTTTTCTTCTTTTTTCCTGCTGCTTGTTTCATAAATGTCCCACCTACTGAACCAATATCACCGCTACCTTTTTTACTACCTTTAACGTCACCAGGGATTGAAGATGGTTGTGGAGATTTAATAGCTCCCATACCAGCTACATTTGAATTGGTTGCAAATGCAGTACCCGAATCACCTCCAGATACACTCACACCCATTGCTGATGTGAAAGTCATCCCAGCGTCCCCAGAACCAGGTCCACCGACAGCAGTTCCACTACCAGGAGATGCGGCTGTTGATGCTCCACCACCTGCTTCATTTTCTTCTTTTATATATTCGTTAAATTTCTTAATCATGATATTAATTAAATTGTTTTTTTGGTAACATTTTACCACCGTGTATGCTTACTAATTCATTATATTTTTCAACAAGGTCGTTTAAATCATCTTGTTCAAAGTGTGTTAAATATCCAGGAAATTTCCAAGGGAATCTATAATGTATTTCTTTAATTACATATTGAACAAAATCTTGAAATCTCTTATCATCTTCACTTGATAAGGTACGATCTAATTTCTTTTTATTTGTCCATTTTTCCAATTTAATTAAACCATTTAATACTTTAATAGAGTCGTGTATATATCCCAATACATGCATATACTGTTCATCACCAGGTAAATCTAAATTTACTCTTAATCCGTGTGTGGTGACATCCATCATAGTAATACCAAGTTTTGATATTCTTTCGAACATTGATGGGTTTAATTTATCTCTTATTATATCTCTCACATCTTTATTTTCATTTATAGATTCATTCTCAGGTACAAAGTCATCCTCTACTCGCACCCATTCTGAATCTTTAACTATTGTAATTCCAAATTCGTCATATAACTCTTGAAAGAAACCATCAGGATACTTTACACCTTTTCTTATTAACCAGTTTTTTAATCTTTCTTCTTCGTCATCCATGTAATCTTCATATCCTTCATCATCATCTTCAAATAATTTAAAAGTTTCGAAACTTTCTTTTATTCCACTACCAACAGGATCAAGTTCTACTACTGTGTATCCTAATTCGTTTAAATAATTCATAAATTCAGGTGGATTAAATACACCCCATTCTCTTAATATTTCAAGAAATGCTTGTTTATCATTAACACTTTCATTTAAAAATTCATCAAATTTCTTTATCATAATTCTTATATTTATTTTACTCTATTTTCTATTATTTCATCTAATGTTTTTATCATAGCTTTCTTCAAATCATCTTTATCCATTTCTAAATTACGTAAAACATGAGGAATTAGATGCTCAGTATTACCATAACTGATATTATAAGCATTATACAACAAATCATTAAATTTTTGTATGATATTCCAAATTTCATCTTTTTCAACTGTTTCATCATCGAAAAAATCATCTAATAAGTCATCTAAATTTATATCTTTACCAACCATCTTATCTCTAAGACTTTCATTATATTGATGAAATTTCTTTATTACCATTGATTTATACTTTATTTTTGGACATTAATTAACTTATATATAAAAATGTAAATTCGCCAAATAATATATAAGATTAAACAAAAAATTTTTTAATGAAAAAGATTCTAAACTACGACAATTTCTTAAACGAAAAATACATTGAGGACCCCGAATACAGAATAAGAAAATTCTTTGAAGAATTAGAGAAGAATATTAAATTCTGGTTTGAAGAAGGTAGTTTTTCTATTGATACTGAGTTATTTGATATTGATATTGAAACAACTAATAATATAGAGAAATATCTAAAGTTCGATTTCCAAGATGAAAACTTTTATTATCAAGTTATATTTATCGTTACACTACAAGAAGTTGAAGAAGAAGTTTTAGATGAATGTCATATCAAATTAAAGAGATATGATATAGAAGGTGGGGAATTATTAAGGGAGATTGGCGAAGATGTAGCCATTAAAGAACTTAGTGAGGATACAGTCTTAGAATTATTTGGCAAGATGGACGAAGTATCAGATTCTATTTTAGGTGAAGAAGAAGATGAAGGAACGTTATCTGACGATGATACCGATTTAGAAGATACTGATATATTCTAAAAAATAATAAACACACAATGAACATAGTAGCTAATTCCTACTTTTTAAGGAATCTTAGAGATTTGCCATTCTTTACTTTGAACTTAGGCAAGTCAAGAAAGTTAGTAAACGATGAAAATAATCGTTTCAGAAAACTTAATGAATTTCAAATCAAATACAACAATCTTTATTCAAGATCATTAATGGATTTTGGTCACATCGGAAACAAAGTTAAATTCTTTGAAGATGTTCAATTAAAAAGGAAAGTATTTTTCGTATTTAAAGATGATGATATTTATGAAATTGAATGGGAAGATAAAGAAATTGAAGATATTGAAAGTTATATCTTAGAAACTTTAAGAAGAATTGATCAATCTGAAGAAACAGAATCCGAAGTAGAAGAACATAATTATCAAAAGATTGAAGAATACGCAAATGAGAATGATGTTTGGATTGCTCAGGACGAAAAGAATGAAGGTAAAAAGTATATGGTTGATCAAACATTAGATAAAGAAGCTTACAGAGAAGCCCTAAAGAAAAAATTGGGTAAAAAATAATATTATTACATTTGAGTAAAAAATATCATATAGTTTATTTAACAATAAATAAATTAAACGGTAAATGTTATATTGGTTCACATTCCACAAATAATATAAACGATAAATATATAGGGAGTGGTGTAGCTATTAAAGAAGCTATATCTAAATATTCGAAAAATAATTTCATAAGAATAACATTAAAAAAATATGATAATTATATAGCTTCTAGAAATGATGAAAAATATTATATTGATTTATTTAATACGTTAGTACCGAAAGGATATAATATAAGCCCTTTGGGTGGAACAAGAAACGGAATTGAATCACATTCTAAAGAATCAATTGAAAAAATCCGAAAAAAGAATAAAGGTTTAAAACGATCAGAGAAAACAAAAAATAAAATAAGACAACTAAAATTAAATATGTCTGATGAAACAAAACAAAAAATAGGCAAATCATCAAGAAATAGAAGTGATGAATCTAATTATAGGTGTGGTTCATCTAATAGAGGAAAGATTACATGGATGAAAGGTAAAAATCATTCAGAAGAATCAAAAGAAAAGAATAGACAAAAACATTTAGGTAAAAAACAATCAGAAAAAACAAAAAAGAAAATATCATCAGCTTTAAAAGGGGAAAATAATCCTATGTATGGTAGAACAATATATGATGTTTGGATTGAGAAATATGGTAAAGAAACCGCAGACATTAAATATATAAATTGGAAAAATAAATTAAAAAATAAATCAAAAAAATAATGGCAACAATAGATGAATTAACAATTTATAGTGAAAATAATTGGTCAAAATTAAAACCAATTAATTTATCAAAAATTAAAGGTGTTGATTTTCCCGAAGAACAATACCATCCTTATGAATATGACAAAAAACAGATAACTTTGCACCATACAGTTAGTGGACCGGGTATTCGTGGTGATGTAGCTACTTGGTTAAGTAACCCCGCAAGAATTGCAACTTGTATAATAGTTGGAACAGATGGTGTAGCTTACCAATGTTTCAGTTCAAAGTATTGGGCACATCATATTGGTGTACCAAGAACATTACTACAAGATAGAGGTTTTGATGATTGGTCATCAAGAAATGTTAAATTGAATAAAGAATCAATTGCAATAGAAATTGATAACTGGGGCCAATTAGAAAAGATTGAGAGTGGTAAGTATAAAACTGTTTACGGTAATACTGTAAAGATTAGTGATACACAAGTTATTGAATACAATCCACCATATAGAGGTCAAGTATATTTTCAAAGATATAACGTAGCCCAATTAAAAACTGTTGGAGAATTATTACTATTGTGGAAACAGAAGTATGGTATTCCTTTACAATATAAAGGTGATAAGATGTTTGATATAAATGATAGAGCATTAGGTGGTGAGCCTGGTGTGTGGTCACATACGTCTTATAGACCGTATCCTGACTCACATCAAAAGTGGGATGTGCATCCAGACCCAAACCTAAAAGCAATGTTAAGAACAGTAGGAAATCTTTAAAAATCAAACCCCGGAAATCTTCGGGGTTTTTTTTAATATATAGACCTAAACTAATAAACAACTATGCCAAAATTTAAAGAATATTTAAAAGACGAAGATGGAAAACCAAGTAGTGCAAGATTATTTTCTTCATACTTTATGTGGTTTTTCTTTATATCCAATATAATGATATTGTGTGGAGTATTATATGGAAATGTTACAGTAGACTTAAACTTAATGTTATTATTTATGATTTATGATTTTCTGTTATTATTAGCAATTTTTGCACCAAAACAATTAGGTAAAATAGAAGAAATAAGAAAAATAATAGAATTAGCTAAAATTAAACAACCTAAAGTTTTAACAATTGTTGAAGAAGAAACTGAAAAAGAATAATTAATATATACTTATTATGAAAGTTAAAAGATTTGAAGATTTCGAAGTTATAAATGATGCTTTTGGTTCAAGAGAAACCAGTTACGGTCAAAGGGTAAAATATCGTGTAATGGATGTTATATGTGATGAATATCATGTATCTGAAAAATCTTTCAAGAAATTAGATGCAATTAAAGGGATGATTGATGAAATCTTTAGTGTTACTCCAGAAATAAGTGATGCAATTAGGAAACATGAACGTCTAAAAAGTAGAGAAAAATATTGTGCTGAACATATTTACCAATGGTTCATAAAAGGAACTGAAACAGAAAAAAATATAAAGGAATTATGATTAAGAAATTCGAAGAATTCATAAATGAAGAATTAGATACATCAACTTACTTAGATGCAGCTAAAAAATTAAAAAGTTTAGGTCATGTTAAAAGAGCTAAAAGATTATCTGATCATACAAACCCAGGTTTTGAATACATAACATTACCAATAAGTTTTAAAAACTATATATTTGATATAAATTCAAAGAATATAGAATTTGTCGATGATTTAGAAGGAAGTGTGCCTTTTTTAACTATTAAAGATGATAACGGAGATAGATTATTTGATGTTACATCAAAAGGATTCTTTACTGAACCTGATAATGATAAAGGAATTCCTAAATTAGATGATAGAAAATCAGCTATTAATTTTCGTAAATTGATAAAAAATTGGTTAGAGAGTAATCCCTTACACCAAGATGACGAAGGTATGGGAGATATTAAACTCAATTGGCTTTACCAAGAATAAAAAAATATAAAGGAATTATGATTAAGAAATTTAACGAATTCAATAAAATAGAAGAGGGTATTGTAGATAACATAAAAGATTTTTTATCTAATAAAACAGAAGTTGCACCTAAACGTACATCTCTTCCACCTCAACCAACACCGAGTAACGATCCAAGTTTTACTGAAGATACACCAGAATTTGAAAAGGATATAAGAAAGAAAACAATGAAAATGAATAGACCTGAGAAAGAAGTAACTTTTCCTTGTGTGTATTCTTTTATGACTAAAGAATTATCAGATAGAAAACGTAATAAAGGACAAAAACATATAGGTATTAAACCTGATGGATATGCTTTCTTTTGTGAAACCTCTAAAGAATTAGAAGATTATAAACATGTATATAGAATTGGTGAAAAATATAAAGGAGAAACTATTACAGGTATTTATGTTGGACCAGCACAAAATTAAAAAAAATAATAAATAAATTATGATTAAGAAATTTAACCAACTTTTTGAAGGTCAAGAAGAAGAACTTGAAGAGGAATCATTAGCTGATAAATTTGGGGTAGGAGATTTTAAAATTAAAGGTATTATAAAAAAGGATGAAAATGAAGTTGTGTTTATTGGTCGTTCTCATGATATTTTAGCATATCTTACTATAAATTTTAATGATAAAACAATAAAAGTTGTAGAAGATGATGAAAACTAGATAAAATATTATTAAAAAAAGGGGAATTATTAGTTCCCCTTTTTTTTTGCTCTTTATTTTTTATTCTCTTGTTCTTTTTGTCGTTTTATTGTGGTTGCTTGATTAGCTACAATATCCATATAGATTTCAGTATCATCTTTGAAATCAAATAAATCTTTATAATCATCTGAGTTCTCAATATATTCTTTAAAGTCTTTATATGATAACATATGAGCATTTAAAATGAAGTTTAATTTCCTTCTTGTTAAAGTATAATCTTTATCCATTTTATTTACCATTCTACCGATAACTCTTTTAGATGCTGCTTCTACATCAACATTGAATAATTCTTTTAATTCTTGTGGAGTTCCTTTTTCAAATGTTCCATCAAAATAATCGTCATCAAGAATTGTTACCGTATCATTAAATACTTTCAGATTAATAAAGTTATCACCTGTATATTGACGAAATTTCATTTCTGTACCAGGATAAAATTGATTAGCATTAATACAATTAAATCCCTGTGTTGATAACATAGATACTACTTTTCTCCAAGTTTTTTTAGTTTTTGTGACTGTATATGGTCTATATCCAAATGGATTCCTTGACACTTCTACGGGTTCGGGATTCCTTTTAGTAGGTAGAGCTTCCCAATTAATTTGAGTAGCAGCATGAGCAACCCTTGCAGTATAATTAATATTAGTAGATTCCATGAAGGAATGTTCATATTCACCACCACTTGAAATATTTGTTATTTCAGGTACTATATCCATAAATACTGCGGAATCTGTACCATAAGCATAATCCTTTTTAAAAGGTAATCCTAATGCACCAAAATCATCACAAAGGGCATCAGCAAATTCATCACTACAACAAATCCTTGCTCTTTGTTTTGTTACAATAGAACCTTTACCTCTACGGTCAAATGCGATAGCTCTATCAACAGATGTGTAAATAGATGAATCCTTTTTAAGTAACCATGTAGACCCATTACAAGACCTTCCTGTTACAACACCCTCTTCTCCCCTAAAGAAGTAATAAATCCCTGGTACTCCTTGTGTGATCATATATAGAAGGATTACAACACCATTCTTATTATCACCACCGAGAACGGTTGTACCATCAGTTGAAATGACACCACCTTTAACAACATGGTTGATTTTTTCTCTTCTTTTAGAGTAAGTATCTAAGTGTGAGGTGAATAGGGTCTTACTATTTCCTATTCTTATATGATAATTACCATATGCGTCTTTTTTCAAATTAGGAACAATTTTATACAAGATTGGTTCTAACCTTGCTTCATATCCGAAAGGGACAGTATATTCTGTTAAATCAAAAAATAATTGTTTAAAATCGAAATCAGAAGCTCCCTCTGTCACAAAATCTGTATATTTATTTAGTTTTTTGTTCATAATTATATTTTAACTTTAGTTTATATATTAATTTAAGAATAATTTTTTATTGGCTATTTTCTGAGTATCCATCTTAGTCTTTAATTCTTTAAAAGTTTCTGTGATAGTATCAGATAAATCACTTATAGCTTTTTGTACCTCTGGAGATGATAAAGCTTTACTGATTTCATTATTCCTTCTAAATTTCCCATCTCTTAATAAATCTTCTCTTGTTTCAGTATAATCAACAATACCATAATCTTTCAAAACTTTAATTATATGTTCAGTATATCCCATATGATATACCACATCTTCACCATAATAAAAGTCTGTTAATATTCTTTCGACATTTCTTCTATCAAATTTACCAACTATATTAACAGGGTCGTATTCAAAAAATCTTGCATTCGTGATATTAATAATCATTTTATCTGTTATATTTTCTTTCCTTGGTAATACCATAATTAATCTATTTTGATTTATACAAATATACAAAAAATTATTATAATAATCAAATCAATTTATTTTCTATTATCTTCCCATTCAAAGTGTTCGGTTATCATTTTTTCTGATTTTTCTCTTCTTCCTGTAAAAGTATAAAAAGGCTGACGGATTAACATAGTGATTAATTGATATACATCAGCCCACCTTGCACTTTTTTCGTACATCCATTTATAAATATTTTTTCTTTTCATGGTTAATTAATTTTTTCGATGAATACTTCAAGATGATCTGTACTAAAAAATTTAAAAGGATCATACTCTTTCCAATCAGTTCCACACATTTTAATCATTCCTTTTCTTAATTCGTGTCTTTCTTTATTAAACGCAAATATATAATCTTCCATTGTAACTTTAACCCAAGAACCATTTACTTCAATAATATGTTCGGGTTTTAAATGTATATCAAGATGACACCATATTTCTCCTTCATAATTAAATTTCTTTGGTTTCTTATAAACACAAATATACCATTTTGGTTTTTCTCCTAACTTATAATCTGAGAATTCAAATATATCTTTAATTCTTATTTTTTTCTTTTTAATTAATGACTTATATTTTTTGTGTATTCCATAAGATGACATTTTATCATTCCAATGTTCATCCCAAAATTTTACACTATTTATTCTTTCTCCGTTTTTATCTTTCAACCAATATGATTTGTGAGATTCGTTACGTGGGTCATTGGTTGCAGTTAAGAGAAATCTATCAACTAATCCTTCAGGAAAAGCATAAATCCCTTTCTTCTTAGGTGGTGAATGATATATCCCATTACCATAAGTTAATTGATTCATTTGAGATAATGAACCGAAACGAATGAAATTATATGTGAACTTTTTACCCATTGATATTATTAATTAAAACATTTATTTTATTTCTTCTTAAATATTGTATGTAATTATTCTTAAAATGTTTGTATTTATCTTCGTCTACATGACCCAATCTATATACAGCATGAGTTGATTTATAAATAAGTTTAATACAATTACCATAAACTTCTATACGATATTTATCTTCATCGTACAAGCTAGATAATCTTGATCCTCCGCATTTAGATAGGAAATCTAATAAACAGTTTATGTATTGTTTATCTGTTAAAACCATTCTACAAATATACAACAATTATATGGCATAAACAATTAAACTTTAATATTATTGTAAAGGTTTAAGTATTAGTAAGATATTAATATATCATAATCTTGCATCGATTAGAACTTTTTAAGCATGTCCATTGTCAATCCTTTAGTGTAAGTATTCCAAGTTGATAAAGACATCCCGTTCTTTTTTAGGTATGAATTTAGATGTATTTTCTTTACTAAATAAGAAGAGAACGACCACATAATTAATCCTC
>Ga0114918_10002142_pt1 | contig 17725 bp, 24 predicted proteins | sample LantaG_FD_87015 | JGI IMG/M metagenome (GOLD analysis project Ga0114918, IMG submission 87015) | Deep subsurface microbial communities from Baltic Sea to uncover new lineages of life (NeLLi) - Landsort_02402 metaG | ecosystem: Environmental > Aquatic > Marine > Oceanic > Sediment | place... | reverse complement strand
TCTCTCTCTCTCTTTTCAAACCCTCTTCCCAGGAATCCCCTTCCTCGGCCTGTTCGCCATCCAGCAGATCGTCTTCGGCTTCCTCGAGACCTCCCGCTACCAGGCGTGGAAGTCCGGGGAGAAGAACGCCATCTTCCCGCTAGATCCCGCGGGCATGAACTCGGACGCCAACGCCGTCAAGGAGATCAAGAACGGGCGCCTGGCCATGGTGGCCTTTGTCGGGTTCGCCGTGCAGGCCCTGCTGACCCGCGAGGGGCCCATCGAGGGGCTGTTCGCGCACCTGGCGAGCCCGTTCTCGCACAACATTGTGGGAAACATCGCCAACATCCCCAACGTGATCGGGAAGTAAAAGGTTAAAAAGTTCAGAATGGAGGGATAGAGGGAGAGAGAGAGAGGAACGAGAAGACAAAAAACAAAAAAAGTTTCTTTCTCTTTCTGATTCTTCCTTCTTTTTCTGTTGCTTTTTTTTAGAGAGAGAGAAAGGGAGAGGTCTTGTGGCTCTTTGGCCTTCTCGGAAAACGCCTTTTTGAAATGATGTGTGAGTGTGGAGGAGGTGGATCTTCTTTTTGTTAGACTCGTGAAAAGAAAAAAAAAAAATGAGAGAGGAAAAAAGATGGGGAAAAAATCGCGCTCGTTGTCTCCCTCGTCTCTCTCTTTTGGTTTCTCTTTCGGTTTTCTCTCTCTCTCGTTTCATTTCATTTTTTTTTCGTTTTCTAAACAGTGCAAGGGAGAGAGAGAGGACAAGTGAATGCGGGGGACAAGTGAGAGAAAGCGCTGCTGCGAGTGCGGGGACTAGTAAGAAGAAAAAATCAAGTGCGAAAAAAAGAACAAAAGAAAGGAAATGCTGCTGCTGCTGCTGCTGCTGCTGCGTTGTTTTTATTTTTCTCCACCTCCACCTCCTCCCTCTTTCGCCTCCACCACCAACCTCTCCACAGCCGCGTCCAGGAAGGCCCTCCGCACCGAGAAGACCGGGAAGGAGACCTGCGCTGCCACGAACCGGACCGCGAGGAAGCCGCGGGCCACCACGCGGGTCTGCTCGGTCTCGAGGACTGTCGCGAGGAGGGGGTTTTGGTCGTCGCTTCCGTTTTCGCCGTCGCCGCCGGCGCCGACGACGCCTTCGCCGACGACGACGACGACGCTCGAGTCGTCGTTCCCTCCTCCTCCTCCTCCCTGCGTCCCGAGCTGCCTCCTCGCCAGCGTGACCTCCCACCCTGCCAATTTCCCGCTCCTCGGGATAGCCACGAGCCTGAACTCGAAGCGCGCCGCGTCCCCCGGGGGAGAAAAGAACTCTGGGCGGGGGGCGAAGTGGTAGAAGGAGGGCGAGGTGAGGTGGGGGGGGAGCGTCGTCGTCGAAGTGGAAGAAGAAGCTGCGGCGGCGGAAGAGCGAAGCGGCGGCGGAGGGGGAGGAGGAGCGAAGACGGCGCGGGATACCATCGCCTGCCCCTCCCACTCCTCCATCTCCTCCATCTCGTCGTCGTCGAGGTCCTCATCTTCCCGCTCCTGCCGCTGTCGCTCGCGCCGTTCCCGCGCGCGCATTTCTTCGTTGGCCGCCGCCGCCCTCGCCCTCGCCGCGGCGTCGGCGTCGAGAGCAGAGTTGAAGTTGCTCCTGTTGCTGTTGCTGTTGCGGCCCCTCGAGGCAGCAGCAGCAGCAGCAGGAGGAGCAGCGGCTGCGCTCTGGCGACGGGCAGGAGGGAATGCGTGCGCGAGGGTCGCCCTGCTCTCTGCCGGCAGCTCCTCCAGAGACGCCAGCGGCAGCAGCCCGAGCTCGAAGAGCCTCGAGCTCCCGCTCCCGCTCTCGCTCCCGCCGCCGCTGCCGGAGGAAGAGGAAGAAGAGAACCAGCGCACGTAGAGCGAGAGTTCGACGTCGTCCCCGGAGAAGAAAGAGAGAGCGGGAAAGTCGGCGAGCGCCTCGTGCGCGGCGACCCGCTCTTCTTCCTCCTCTTCCTCGTCTTCTTCCTCCTCTTCTTCTCCATCCCATACTTCCTCCTCCATGCGCCGCCGCCGCTCCAAGCCCCTCTCGTACTCTTGCTCCGCCGCCTCCTCCTCGTGCTGCTCCTCCGCGGCGACCTGCTCCCCAGCCTCGTCGATCCAGCGCTCGCCTTCTCCTCCTCCTTCTTCCCACGCTGCTCCGTACTCATAAGGGACCTCCGCGGCGGCGGCGGCGGCGGCGGCCTCCTCCTCCGCTTCTGCCTCCGCTGCTTCGGCATCGTACTCGGGCGGATACTCGAAGGCGGCGGCGTCGGCGTTGCCGTTCGAGAGAGGGTGCGGCGGCGGAGGAGGAGGAGGAGGAGGAGGAGGAGGAAGGGAGGGGACTTCAGCAGAGGTCGCCCTCGTCGTCGCCGCCCTCGCCGCCGTCGTCGCCGTCGTCGTTCCTCCGGCTCCGTCGTTGTCGTTGTCTTCTCCGTTGGCTCCTTGCACGCCGCCGCCGCCGCCGTGGGAGGGCTGTAGCAGCGCTGCGGCAGCTGCGGCGGCAGGGGCGCGGCAGCGGAGGAGGCGGCGGCGCCCCTGCCGCGGCAGCCGAGGCGGCAACGGCCGCGGCGCACGATTCGAGATGCGAGGGCGAAGGGGCCCGCGCCGCCGCCGCTGCCGCCGCGTTCGACCTCCTCGTGTTGCGGCGTTGCTCTGGTTTCACTGCCGTGGTGGCGGTGGCGGGCTGTTCGGGTGGGGATGGGATGGGTTGGAAGCGGAAAGAAGGAGAAGAAGTTGAAACAGAAGAGGAAGAGGTTGAGAGAGGGAAAAAACGAGAGAAAGAAAAAGGCTTTCCTTCCTGCCCTTTTCTGCAAAAAGGCGCGCCTCCCTCCTCCCTTGTCCTCCCCTCTCGTCTCTCTCCCTCCTTCAAACCGCACCTGATCCTCCTGCTGGCGCTCGTCGACACCGCCGCCTTGGTCATCGTCAGGCGGGCCACGCTTCCTGGAGGCCGTGCGAGGCGGCATGATGGCTGCTCGGCGACGGCGTCTGATGCTCTTTCTTTCTTTTTCTTTTTTCTTCTCCTCCCCTTTGACTCGCTCGTTTCCGGTGTCGATCGACCGACGACCCTCGAGCCCCCTGCTTTCCCGGCCAGGGGAAACAACAGGGGCCTCTGCCCTGTGCCCCTGCGAGGGGAAGGGGGGAGCGGAGAAGGGGAGAGGAAGAGGACGCCGAGAGCGAAGCGAAAAAATCGAGTTGAGATGCGATGGGGAAAAAAAGTACCTATTTTTCGAAGACAAAAACTTCTTCTCATTTTTTTCGACGACGACGACGAGTAAGAGCAATCGATCAAAAGACAAGCGAAGAAGTTTCTCGCACTTGAGCTCATCGCCGCTCTTCTTCTTCTGCTTCTTCCTTCCCTCCCTCTTTCTGTGCCCTCTGTGCCCTCAGCAGCAGCAGATAGAGCTACACAGCAGGAGAAGAAAAGACAAAGCAAAACAGAAACGATGGCAGCGAAAGTCGCCGCCGCGCCCGCCTCGGCGGCGCTCGCCAGCAAGGCCGCGGCCCCGCTGGGCGACGGCCTCAAGTCCTACTACCAGGGCAAGATCGAGGAGCTCGAGCTCGCGTCCCGGGACAAGGCCGCCACGCTCCGCAGGCTGGAGGCGCAGCGCAACGAGCTGAACTCGAAAGGTGGGGTGGTTGAAGACGGAATCAATCGATGGGGGCGAAGAAGAAAAAGCAATGCAACATAGCGAGCGGAGGGGGGCAGGTTTTCTTTTCTGCCTCTGCTGGCGTTGCTCGGTTCCATTCTCTCGCGTCTGAGGCGCAGAGGTTTCGAAACGCTCTCTATCCGAGCCAGTGGGATCTCGAAAACGCAGTAGCGAGAGAGAGAGAACAAGCGCGCGAAGAGATGAGATGAGGTGTTGCGAAGGCGCACCTCAATTCAATCGCGTTTTTTCTTTTTCTTTCTCTCTCTCACCTCTTTTCCTTCTTCTCCTCAACAACAACCTCATCACAGTCCGCCTCCTCCGCGAGGAGCTCCAGCTGCTGCAGGAGCCCGGTTCCTACGTCGGCGAGGTCATCAAGGTGAGGGAACGAGAGCAAGAGAGAAAGAAGAAAGAAAAGAGGGCAAAAACTTTTTCTCCATTCGATCCCTTTTTTTTCAACGTCGTTCTTTTCAACCTCAACCTCGACTTCTCACTTCCCCTCTCACCTTCCACCTACCACCACTAACACAGGTCATGGGCAAGAACAAGGTCCTCGTGAAAGTCCACCCCGAGGGAAAGTACGTCGTCGACATCGACAAGGGGGTTGACCGATCCAAGATCGCTCCTGGGATGCGCGTCGCGCTCCGTAACGACTCCTACGCCCTGCACCTCTTGCTGCCGACCAAAGTCGACCCTCTGGTGTCCCTGATGAAGGTGGAGAAGGTGCCTGACTCGACGTACGACATGGTCGGGGGCCTGGACAGGCAGATCAAGGTAAGAAGAGAGTTATGGAGGTCTTTCGGAAAAGAAAGAGAGAGAGAAAGCGGAAGAAGAGAACGAACGAAAACGAATAAACTCACCTCCACCTCCCGCCTCTTCTTCTTCTCCTTCAACCCCTCTCGCAGGAGATCAAGGAGGTCATCGAGCTCCCCATCAAGCACCCGGAGCTCTTCGACGCCCTGGGCGTCGCCCAGCCGAAAGGCGTGCTGCTCTACGGCCCCCCAGGGACCGGAAAGACTTTACTGGCCCGGGCAGTCGCCCACCACACGGATTGCACCTTCATCCGAGTCTCCGGCTCCGAGCTGGTCCAGAAGTACATCGGGGAGGGGTCCCGCATGGTCAGGGAGCTGTTCGTGATGGCGAGGGAGCACGCGCCGTCGATCATCTTCATGGACGAGGTGAGTTGAAGTTTTTTTGCTTTTTTTTGCCTTTTTTCTGTTTTTCGGACCTAAATCGGGTTTTTTTTTTTCGTTTCTTTCTATCTTTCTCGCTGAAGCTCGAAAAACCAACAAAACAAAATCAACAACAGGTCGACTCCATCGGCTCGGCCCGCGGCGGCTCCGGCGGCGGCGGCGGCGACTCCGAAGTCCAGCGCACCATGCTCGAGCTCCTCAACCAGCTCGACGGCTTCGAGTCCACGAACAAGATCAAGGTGCTCATGGCGACCAACAGGATCGACATCCTGGATGCGGCGCTGCTGCGCCCCGGGCGCATTGACAGGAAAATCGAGTTCCCCAACCCTTCGGAGTCCTCGCGCGTCGACATCCTTCGGATCCACTCGAGGAAGATGAACCTTGTCCGGGGGATCGACCTGCAGAAGGTCGCGGACAAGATGGGGGGGGCGAGTGGTAAGGAGGGAGAGAGAGAGGAAGAGAGAGAGGTTTCGGTTTTTTTTTTTTTCGTTTTCGGGTCGAGGTCGAGGTCGAAAGAAAGAAAAACGCTCACTCTCTTTCTTCTGTTCTCTCTTTTCTTTTATCAAAAACCCGACTTCTTCTTCTTCTTTAAACAGGCGCGGAGCTCAAGGCGGCGTGCACGGAAGCGGGTGAGTTCTTCTCTTTCACTTTTTTTTTTTTGCTTTTTCGGAGTGTTTTTGTTTTCGAGGTCGAGGTTCGAAGGAAAAAAAACTCACATTTCAAAACTTTCAAAACTCTTTCGAAACTCTTCCAGGCATGTTCGCGCTGAGGGAGCGCCGCGTCCACGTCACCCAGGAGGACTTTGAGATGGCGGTGCCCAAGGTCATGCGCAAGGACGGGGACAAGTCGATGTCGCTGCGGAAGCTGTGGAAGTAGAGAGAAAGAAGAGAGGAGAGAGAGGCGGTGGAAGGAGGCAAGCGCGAGAGACGACGAGCTCATCCTTCTTCTCCTTCTATACCTTCTCCCGCTCTTTTCTCTTTCTTTTTCGTTTCCGCTTTTTTGGTCACTTGTGTCTATCCTTTTTTTTTGTTATTCACAATCGAATGCTCTCCCTGATTGTTTTGTTTATCTCCGATAATCGCCGGGGTCGGGGTTGAAAGGGAAAAAAAATCCCTCTTCTCGCCACCTCTGTCTCTCTTGCATTTTTTTTCTCTCTCTCTCTCTCTCTTTTGCCGCGAGACTTTGGAGAGGTGAAAAACAAAAACCAATTCCAATCCTCTCCCTTTCCCTCCCCCCTCCCTCCTTCCACAATGCTCCGCTGCGCCCCTAGTTCCGCGGCGACGAGGCATCTTGCTCGCTCGGCACCGGCGCGCATCGCGGCTGCCGCAGGGCGCGTCGCGTCGCCCCTCTGCGTGCCGACGAATGTCGTCGCCGCTCCCCCTCTCCGTCGCAGCAGCATTCGCCGTGGCATCTCCGTCGCCAGCGCCGGCGGCAGCATTCGTTCCATCCGCGCCAGGGCCGCGCTGGGGGTCCAGGAGGCCTCTCCTCCCTTGGCCCTGCTCGACGGGGTCACCCGACACTGCCTGGAGGTCGACTATGGTGGCCGCAAGGTGAGGGAGGCGCGCGATTGAGGAGGAAAAGAAGAGGAGGAAAACTCTTAGAATCGGTTTCTTTTTTCTTGCAGATGCTCCGGCGGCTCGACCCCTTCTTCTTCAATAACACCTCACCTTCTCTCTCTCTGTCCCTTTCTCTTCATTCCTCAAACCACCCCCAGATCAAGATCGAGACCGGGGAGATCGCCCGCCAGGCCAACGGCGCCGTCACCCTCACGGACGGAGAGACGATCCTTCTGGCCACAGCATGCGCCGAGGCCCCTCCTTCGGGTTCTTCTTCCAATTCTTCCCAACAACACGGCGACGGCTCGTTCGTCCCCCTGCAGGTCAACTACAGCGAGCGCTTCTCCGCGGCCGGGCGCACCACGGGCTCCTTCTTCAAGCGGGACGGCAGGCCCAAGGACAGCGAGACGCTCGTGTCGAGGCTGGTGGACAGGCCTCTGAGGCCCAACTTCGCTAAAGGGTGGAGCTCCGAGACGCAGGTCTTGGTCTGGGTTGTCTCTTACGACGGCGCGCACTCCCCCGAGCCGCTGGCGATCACGGCGGCTGGTGCGGCGCTGGCCGTTTCGGACATCCCTCTGGCGAAGGCGGTCGTGGGGGCTCGGGTGGCGCTGCTGCCGGTGAGTGAGAAATGAGGTTGTGTCTTTTTTTTTTCTCCCGAGTTTTTTTTGTTTTTTTCAAAGGAAAAGCCCATCAAAAAAAGCTCACCTCTCTTTCTCTTTTTCTCTCCCTCCCTCATCTCATCCCATCCCTATCAGTCCGACTACGACTTCTCCCGCGAGGACGCCGCCGATGGCGACGACGGCAACGGCAGAACCTCGCGAGCCAAGTCCCCCTGTGGGGGCTGGCTGGTTGCCAACCCGACCGTGCGACAGGCCTCTTCGTCTTCTCTCGACTTAGTGCTCGCCGGCACGGCCACGGCCGTGATGATGATCGAGGGGTTCTGCACCTTCCTGGAGGATTCCGTGATGGTGGCCGCGGTGGAGCTCGGGGCCGCGGCCGTGGCGGCGACGGCGGCGGCGGTGGACGAATGGGCGCTTGCGGTTAGGAAAGAGGCGGGCGTCGAGAAGAGGACTGACAGGGTTCTTCCCGACCCTTCTGTTTACGATTCTGTGAGAGAATTCGCGTCGCCCCTTCTCGACGAGGCCTTTCGTTCCGGCAAGTCGAAGGAGGAGCTGTCGGCGAGCGTCGCGGAGATCAAGAGGGGCGCCGCGGCCGCCGTCGGGCTCGTCGACGCTTCGACTTCGACTTCTGCTGCCATCTCCGGCGGCGACGGCAGCGGAGACAGGGCTTCGGCTTCGTCTTCCGCAACCGCCACCACTGCCTCTGCAGACAGTGACGACGAGGGAGGAGGACGAGGAGGAGGAAAAGCCGGCCTGAAACCCTCAGAGGCGGCGTTCAACTCTGCCTTCAAGCGCGTGACCTCGGCCTCGATGCGCTCCGCTGTCCTGGACTCCGGCGTCAGATCCGACGGGCGCGCCGCAGACGAGGTCAGGCCGATCGCGGCGAGGGCGGGTTTGCTGCCGAGGACGCACGGGTCGGCGCTGTTCACGCGAGGGGAGACGCAGGCGGTGAGTTGTTGGTTGTTATTTCCTTAATTTTTTTGGAGGTTTGAGGTTTGAGAGGAGAAAAATAATCAAAAAAGAAAAACTCTCATTTTTTACATTTTCTTCTTCCCTCTTCTTTTTCCCTCCTTCCAAATCCTCCTTCAGCTGGCCGTCACCACCCTCGGCACCTCCTCCTCGGCCCAGCGCGTCGACTCCATGACCGTCGTCGCCGGCGGCAGCGGGGACGCTGCGACCTCTTCCTCCACCGACAGCAGCTTCTACCTGCAGTACTTTTTCCCGCCGTGCTCCGTCGGCGAGACGGGCCGCGTCGGCAGCCCGGGGAGGCGGGAGGTCGGGCACGGGGCCCTCGCCGAGAGGGCCCTGGCCCCCGTCGTGCCCACCCAAGAAGAATTCCCTTACACGGTGCGGGTCGAGTCGACCATCACCGAGTCCAACGGGTCGAGCAGCATGGCCAGCGTCTGCGGCGGGTGCCTGAGCATGATGGACGCGGGAGTTCCGATCAAGGCCGTCGTCGCGGGCGTCGCTATGGGTCTCATCTTGGAACAGAAAGATGAGAGCGGTTCTGCTTCCAACCCTGCTCGCTTCCAGATCCTGACCGACATCCTGGGCTCCGAGGACGCGCTGGGGGACATGGACTTTAAAGTGGCCGGGGACGAGGACCGCGTCACGGCCTTCCAGATGGACGTCAAGGTCGACGGGATCACACCCGAGATCATCTCGGCCGCGCTGTCTGCCGCGCGCGACGCCAGGAGGACCGTGCTTTCGGCCATGGCGCTCTGCTCGCCCCCACCCCGCGAAGCTCTGGGCCCGCATTCCCCACGCATCGAGCTGGTGCGAGTCCCCACGGAGAAGCTGGGCCAGATTATCGGACCGGGGGGCAAAACCATCCGGGGGATCAGGGACGCCTCGGGCTGCGAGTCTGTCAACGTCCTGCCCGATTCGGAATCTCTGGATGGGACCGCGCTCGTCGAGCTCTGCGACATCGCTCCCGAGGCCGTCGCTTCGGCAAAGGCCATGGTCCTGGCCATCGCGATCGACCCTCTTCCCGGCTCGCAGTTCCCAGGCTCCCGCGTCAATTCTGTCGAGCGCTTCGGCCTCATCGTCGAGTTTGTGCCCGGCCGCAGCGGGCTCGCGCACGTCTCCGAGCTGCCCTTCAGCAAGAGCGACCCGGACTCTTACTCTGTGGGAGATAAAGTCGACGTGGTGCTTCTGGAGGGCGAGAACGGGAGGTACAAGCTGAGCCTGCGTGCGTTCCCTGGGAGCGGGGGTGGAGATGATGAAGGGGAGAGGCGAGGTGGAAGTGGGAGGGGAGGAGGGAGGAGAGACAGAGACAGCGGCGGCTCTTCGTGGGCAGAGAGCTCTCCGAGCTCCGGCTCTTTCTCTTCCTCCCGCTCCAACTTCAGGGACAACGACGCACCGCCCCCTCCCCCTCGCGCCCCCTTGCAGCCCGTGGAAGAGGGCGCGGTCTTCCGCGGCGCGACGGTGCGCGGCGTTCAGCCCTTTGGTGTCTTCGCCGACCTGGGAGGCGGTCGGTCGGGAATGGTCCACGTTTCCGAACTCCGCGAGCCGAGGCCCTCCGACCCCAACGACAGGTACTCGCGAGGGGATAAAGTGGACGTGGTGGTGCTGAGCGCCGAGAATGGGAGGATCAGTCTCAGCGAGAAGCGGGTCGAGGAGGGAGGAGCAGGAAAGGCGGTTTCTGGAGATGGAGACTTTGACGACGACGACTACGACGACGACGATGATGATGCTCCGAGGATTCCGAGGCAGCTCGCAGAGGAGACGAGCAAGAGGCTCGGGCTCGAAGACGACGACGAGGAGGACGATTTCGACGAGTCTGACTTTGCGTGAGAAAAAGAAGATGAGGAGAAGCGGCGGCGATTTTTTGTTTCGATAACTGTTTTTTCCTTTTTCGGGGTTTTTTTCTCTCTCAAATTTTTTCTTGTTTTTTTGTTTTTTACTCGTGTGATTCCTTATCTCAACGCCGTCGCTTGGTTATTTCTTTATTTTATATATAATAGGTAGTAGTACTAGTACGGTTGTTTTGTTGTCGGGGAGGAAGAGAGGGAGAGAGGAAGAAGAAGAAGGAAGGAAGAAAAAAACCCAATTTTTTTTCTCAAACGACCTTGCTCGGCATCTCCATCACTTTCGGCGCCTCCGTCATAGCAGCGGCAGCTCCCTTCTTCGCCTCCTTCTTCCTCGCGGCCAGAGGGTCCGCCCCGAGCCAGACGCCCTCCCGCACCCCTCGCAGCTCCAAGGTCCTCGTCTCCTGGCAGAGAGCGCAGGGAGAGCACCACAGCCAGACACAGAGGTCAGAGACCGCGCTTCCCCGAATCCCGAACCTCTCCCGGAGCTGCATGCGCCTCCAAGCGCCCAGACCGATGGCGGCCGCTCCCGCCACGGTAGAGAGGATGGTGAGGACCTGCCAGGCGGTGCTGTACTGGCTCGCGCACCGCTCGATGCTCTGGGCAAAGGTCCTGTTTTGTTTTCGTTTTCGTTTTTTTTTTTTTTTTTGGAAAGAAGGAGAAAGGTGAGATGCGGGTTTTTTTCTCTCTGTTTTCTCTCTCTTTTTCTTCCTTTTCCCTTCTCCTTCTCCTTCCCAACTACTCACTCCGCGTCCGCGGCCCCCGCAGTCGTGGCCTCCTCCTTCTCGGCCTGCCGGATGCGGCTCGAGAGGCAGCTGACTTTGTTTACGTAATCGGCCCCGAAGGCGACGAGGCCGAGCAGCGACGTCAGACAGAAGAAAAGGACCGCCCAGGCTGCGGCGCGCGCGGACGAGGAGCCAAAGGCGCGCTTTTGGTTGAGGCTGTGTTTTTTCGTTTGTTTTTCGTTTGTTTTTCGTTTTTTTTTTTGCGGATTGAATTTTGGGTTTGAGATCAAGGAGGTGGTGACGGGGTATTGAGAGAGAGAAAGGAGAAACAAACGCCGACGAGGACGGTTTTTGCATCTTCCGACTTTTTTGCAACCGCTCCAATTTTGCCTTTACCCGAACAGACAGCTCCCGAAACTGCAGAAGACCAGCCCACATATGCCCCAACCAGGACAGCAGGTGCAGGGGCTGCCGCAGCAGTTGCAGATGCCTCCGTCGAACTCGTGGACGTCGCCGAGTTCGCCAGCATCTCCTCCTCCATCAAGCAGTGATGATGACGCTGATGCTGCTGCTGTTCCGAGGGGCGCCGAGTCCTTGGCAGAGGCGGTCTTTTTCAGCTCGTCGGCCATTTTCTTGGTTTCGATGTGTGTTTGGTGGGGGTGGAGAAAGAGGGAATTGGGGTGCTCGGGGAGGAGGGCGCGAGAGTTTTTTTTTATTCTTTCGGTAAAAGAAGTGAGCCGAAAAAACGGCTAGGTCTTTCGAGTTTCTTTTTCCTCTCTCACCTCCCTCTCTCTCGCTTCTCCCTTCACTCCGCGCTGCAGCGCGATTTGAGTGCATTTTCTCTCTAGTTCTTCCTTGAGCAGCTTGAGCCAGTTGTTTTACAAACAAAAAAAACGACAAGAGAGAAAGGGGAAGAGAAAGAGAGAAGCAAAGAAACACCACTGCCCCCCTCTCTCCCTCTCTTCTCTCTTTCCTTCCTTCTTCAGTTCTCGACCCCGGCGCGGCGCAGCTCCCACGAAAGCCCCCCCGTCAGGAAGCACCCCAGCATCCTCAGGTCGCCGCGCAGCGATCTCAGCGGGGCCACCCACGTCGCCGGGCGGTTCCCCTCGACGAGGAAGTGGGAGAGCCACGAAGGGAAGTAGCCGACGAGCAGCGTGCCCACGGCGCGCGAGGCGAAAGCTTTTGCTCCTCTCTCTGCTCCTCCTCCTCCGAGATGATCGAACGGGCTCGGGAGCAGTCCCGCGGCGATGAGGAGCGCCGCGACGGTCCCGCAGTAGTGGACCGCCCTGGTCAGCGGGTGCGAGTGCTGCCGGAGGTAGAAGAGCCAGAAGGCGTCGGCGTCGTTCGGAGGAGATTGAGAGGTTTTCTTCGCCGATGATGATCTCGTCGTCGGTGCCATCAGTGCTCTTTTTCTTCTTCGTCCTTTGCTTTTTGTGTCGTCGTCTCTGTTCCAGATATTCGTGCGCTAAGCTGTAGCGGAGAGCGTGCTCTGTTCTCTGTCTTGAACAAGGGCGGGGGAGAAAGAGAGCTCGGGGGCGATATGGGAGGAGGAGGAAGCGTGTCGAAAGAGATCGGAACTTGCCAAGTTGGGAATTCTAAGGACCTCGAACAGAAAAAAAATGGTCGAAGGTCGGGCTCTTGATCGACAATTCGTCAGTGACTCACTCTTTTGAATTTTTTTTTCCAACCACTCGTTCCTCTGCTCTCGCTCTCGCTTCTCCTCTCCCGCCCCACACACACTCTCCTCTTCTCCCCCACGAGAGAGCAGCACGCAGATCACCCCTTCCTGAACGTGGTGCTGCAAAGCGAGGAAGCAGAGCAGGCAGCGAGAGAAACGACGAGATGGCCACGACAGCCGACGAGCGCCACGCCGAGTTTGACGCCGATAAATCCTCCGCGGCGGTCTCGGCGCCCAAGCCGATCTCGGCCCTCGCGGCCGGGCTCAAGAGGCTCAGCATGTCTCTGAGGTCTTCTTCGTTGGGCAGGCGGTGAGAGCATTTGGGGGAAAACAGAGAAAGAGAGAGAAAGAAAGGTCGAAAAAGAGAGAGAAAGAAGCGAAATCCGAATTGACGGGGCACCTCTCTCTCGACGACCTCGACCTCCTCCCCTCATCAACCCCCGACCTCCTCCTCTCCCTCTCTCTCTCACGCACACACACACCAGCTCCTCCTCCCGCGCCCGCGGGGAGGACAGCACGGGCGCTGCGTCATCCGACGTGAACGCCTCACGACGCGGCGGCGACGGGTCGACAGCAACGATCACCTCGCTCGCCTCTCTCTTGTCGACGCCGACCTCGGAGCTGCTGCGGCCGCAGGCGTCGATCCTCTGCCTCGACCCGGGAAGCACCGTGGGCGAGGCGCTGGCGGCGCTAGCGGCGCGGAGGGTGCTGTCGGCGCCCGTCAGGACGCTGGAGGCTGCGGCAGCTGCAGCGGGGAGTTCTCCTTCGAAAAAGAAGATACCAGAGGGGACGACCAAGGAGTTTGAGGAGGCCTCGGAGAAGGCCACGGCCGAGGGCAGGGACTTTGTCTGCTTCGTCGACGTCAGGGACGTTCTTATGAGCTTCCTCGAGGTCATCCCCAGGGGATCGCTAGACGGCGCCAAGCTCCTGAAACGCGCGAAAGTCCTCGAGGAGGCCGGGTCCAGGCTCAGCGAGATGCCGCTGTCGAGCCTGCCAGTCATCGGCAGCGACGGCGCTTTCCTCCTCGACGACGAAGAAAGAGAAGACGACAACGACGACGACGACGACGACGCAGACAACGACGACGGAAAAACTTCCGCTTCCGCTTCTGCTGCTGCCGCTGCTCTCTCCTCCTCGATGCCGCTGCGCTCCCTGCTTAGCGGCTTCCTCGTCGGCGGAGGAGGAGGCGCCGTCAGCGCAGTCAGGCAGGGCGAGTTCCCCCGCGCCAAGGCGGTCGCGCACAGAGTCGCGCTGCTCTCTCCGAAGAAGAAGAAGAGAAAGAAAAAGGTTGGGGAAGAAACCTCCGGAGAAAGCGTTCCCGAGGAACGGCAGCGCGTCACCCACATCGTCAGCCAGCTCGACGTGGCCCGCTTCGTGATCAAGAACGCGGCCGTGCTGGGGCCGCTGGCGCTCAAGACGGCGGCGGAGCTCGGTGAGTTGTTGTTTTTCGGAAAAATCTCTCTTTTTCTTTTTTTCTTTTTTTCTTTTTTTTTTCTTCGTCTTTTTTTTCTTTTCGCTTCAAACTTTTCTCACACCTCTTTCTCTTTTCCCTCTTTTCTCTCTCTTTTCTCTCTTACTCTCTCAGGCTGGGCCGAGGGCAAGGTCGTCACCGTGCCCCCGACGACGCCCGCGATAGAGGCCCTGGCCGCGATGCGGCGCGCGGGAGTCGCCGGCCTCGCCGTCGTCGAAAACGCCTCCGCTCCGGCAGCCTCGGTGACTTCCACCTCTTCTGCTGCCGCCGAAAGCAACAACGGCAGCAACGCCATCCTCGCCGTCGGAGCGATGATCGGTTCCTTCGCCGTGCCGGACCTCCGTGCCCTCGTCTGCGAGCACCTGGGCTCGCTGGCGCTTCCCGTGGGCGAGGCGCTCGCCAAGGCCAAGGGTCGAGAGTTCTGGGGCGTCGCGCGGAGCGGCAACGGCACCGGCGGCAACGGCGGCAACGGAGGAAACGGAGGGGGAGGAGAGAGGTCCGGCAACGCCACCCCCGTGGGCAGCTTCGGCGGACGCGGAGGAGGCTTCTCGTCCACCCCTCTCTCTAACTCTGCTGTCGGCACCCCGCTGTTCGGCACGAGCCCCCGCGACGCCAACGCCGCTGCCGCCGCCGCGCGCAGGGCCTCGATCGGGGGTCGGGTGGGTCAAGCCCTGGCCACGGCCTCGCCCGATGACACCTTTTCCGTAGTGCTGGCCAGGCTGGTGGCGAGGCGCGTGCACCGGCTGCACGTGATCGACGACGAGACGAGCGCGCCGCTGGTGAGGAGGAGGAGGAGAAGGGAGGAGAGAGAGGTTTTTTTTCCCTTCTTCTTCTTCTTCTCGCTTTTCGAGAGCGTCGAGGGTCGCCGAAGAAAGAAAAAACTCACTCTTCTTTTTTTTTACCCCCATCTCTCTAAAAACACTATCAACAGGGTGTCGTCACGCTCACGGACGCGCTGGGCGCAGTGCTGTCCGCCGCGGAGAGTGGGGAGGACGACAAGAGGGCCGCGGCCAAGGCGGCGCTCGTCTAAAGACGAATTTTTTTCTTTTCTGTTTTTCTCTCTTTTTTTTCCTTCTTTTTTCGAAACCTTTCTTTTTCGTTTTTTTTTCTTCGATTCTGTTACGCAAGTCCAAAACTGCTAATTCGTAGTAGTGATTTACTTTTTCTTTATGAATTGGAGCGGGGGGCGCGGGGCGGAAAGGAGCGGAGGAAAGAGAGAAAGAGAAGAAGAGGTTGAGGTCGAGAAGGACAGGTGAACAAGGAGGCTCTTTCAAAACGAAAAAACGAAAAAAAAAATCACAACTTCTCGAAAGGCAACTCCATCTTTCGCCTTCTCTCTCTCAACTCTCTCGTTCCCCCCTTTCGCCTCGCCCCCCTCTCGCTCAGGCACGCGCATCGAGAAGCTCAGCAGCAGCAGCAGAAGCAGCAGCAGCAGAAGCAAAAGAAAAATGAGCGCAGCAACCGCCACGGACGAGCAGCTCTGCTCGCTGCTGATCGACTCGAAGGTCTCGACGGTCCTGCCGCCGAAGCAGGCCCCCGTCGTGACCCTGAGTCCCGGCGACAGCGTCGAGTCCGCGCTGAGGACGTTGGCGACGCACAAGATTCTGAGCGCGCCGGTGGTGGACGTGCGTTTCTCTTTTTTTGTTTGGAGGAGGAGGAGAGGAGAGGAAGGGAATGAGAAATGATTGATTTCGATGGCGACTGGGCGTTCGTCGCCGTCTTCTTCAAGCAAGATGGTGCTCGACTCCTCAGCCTTCCCCTGCGCGCTCTGCTTCGAAACAGCCATGGCTGTGGAGAGGACGACGTGCTATCTGCGCTCAAAGTCGCAGAAGACAGATGCAACACGCGGAAGAGCGAGAAAACGGCGAGGGTCGACGGCGATGATGCTGATGATGGAGCTCTGTCGCCTACGATCGCGGCTGTTTTTTCTTTCTTTCTCTTTTTTCTCGACCTCTTCAAAACCTCTTCGAAACCTCTTCCTCAACTCAACCCGCAACCAACCAGGGAGAGGATATCCTCGGCTTCCTCGACGTCAGAGACGTCGCCCACGCCCTCCTCGACTCCCTGCCCGCCGACGTCGTCGCAGACGCCAAGCTCCTCCGCAGGATGAAGGCTTTGGAAGACGCCGGCCCGGCGTTTGCGGCCACGGTCGTCTCGGCCTTACCCGGGGGCTACGGCGGCGACGGGTCGTTCCTGCCGGCTTCGCGCGCCGACAAGATGACCCTCTTAGAGCTGGTGCACGACGCATTCCTGTTTCCCAAGGCGCACCCGAAGTCGTCGTCGGCGGAGGCGAAGGAAGGCGGCGAAGGAGGAGCGGAGAAGAAGTCCGGAGTCAGCCACAGGGTCGGGGTACGAAGCTTTTTCCTCTCTCTTTCCCTCTCTTTTTTTCAGCCTCGTTTTCTGCTCTCTCTTCCGGGCACCGTTCCGTGCTCTTCCCAACGAGGCGAGAAAGAGCGGACGGAGAGCTCACCAAAAACTCCCAAAAAAAAACACGAAAAACGACTTCGAAAAAAAAAAAAACAGCTCTTTGACGCCTCGGGCACGGCCTTTTCGGCCATCGTCTCCCAATCTGACGTGGCCCGTTTCCTACTTTCCAAAAAGGACAGCCTGGGTAAAGTAGGAAAATCCACCGTCGCAGAGGTCGGGTGGTCCTCTCGTGGCCCCGTCGTGAGCGTCACGCCCGAGGCCAGCTCGGTCGCGGCGCTCGCGCTGATGCGGCGGCGGAACATCGCCGGCGTCGCGGTCGTCGACCCGAAAACGGGAAAACTCATCGGCAACTTCTCCGCCACGGAACTCAGGGCCCTCACCGCCGACCACCTCGGTGCCTTGGCCTTGCCCGTCGCCGAGATGCTGGCTCTCGAACATGGATTAGAATTCTGGGGAATCGACCACTCGGCGCCCGAGGCCGCGCCGGCGCTCGAGCACTCAAGCAAGTTCGCGCGCGCGGCGCACCGGCGCCGGTCGCAGCTCGGCGGGGACGTCGGGCAGGAGATCGCCGCGTGCTCCCCCAGCGACACTGTGACGGCGGTCCTGGAAAAGCTCGTCAGCAGGAGGCTGCATCGACTGTATGTGGTGGACGAGGAGGCGAAGCCTGTCGGGGTAAGAGGAGGAGAGGTTTTTTTTCGTTGTTTCTTTTTCTCTCTCGAGCGTCGTCGCGAGCGTTGTCGTCGAAAAGACACTCATTTTCTTTTCTCTTTCTCTTTTCCCTTTGTTCCCTCCCCTCTTGAATAAAAAACAACGAAACAGGTCGTCACGCTGACTGATGTCTTGAGGGCCGCGGTCGAGGCCGCAAAGTGATTTGATGTTAGTTTTGGAGCGCTGTGTTTTCAGAGAGAGAAAGAGAGAAGAGAGAGAGTTTGTTGAGACGGGGGAAAAAAGTAAAAAAAAAAAAAAAAACTCTTTTTTCACTTTTTCTTGTTCTTCTCTCTCGCCACCCCCCAACCGGCATCTGTATCTCTCTCTCTCATTTCCGAGCGCGTGTTCACTATGGCCTCCTCGTTGCGCCCGTGGAGGCGCGGAGGCTAGGAAAGGCAAATTGGAAGGGAAAAAAAACGGCTAGCTTTCGTTGACTAGAAATGTCGATAACGGAGGCATCATCATCGAAGACGATGGTTGTTCCCGATCTGTCCTCGCTCTCTCTTCAAGCAGCTCCGCGAGCTGAATCGCAGCAGCACCAACAGCCCCAGCAGCGCGTCCTCGACTTCATCATCGTGGAGGACGACGAGGGGACCGAGCGCAGCAGGAGGCCGTGGGGCTGGAGCAGCGGCAGCAGCGGCAGTGGCAACAATGCTGCAGACGGCGGCGACGCCGATGGCCGCTCCTCTTCGACCTCTTCGACGGGCAAGGCCAGGGCTGGCAGCGTCCTCCCTGCTCCTCCGCTCCGACTTCCTCCGCCACCTCCACCAGCAGCAGCAGGATCCGGCATTTCAGTCCCTCACAGGTTCCGCTACACCGACGCTACGCTGCAGTCGGCGCTGTTCACCGCCGGCGCGAAGCCCAGGCTCGCGAAAAAGGTCCGATTTTCGTTTTTTTTGGCTTTTCGTTTCCGGTTTTTTTTT
>Ga0114918_10002141_pt1 | contig 17726 bp, 23 predicted proteins | sample LantaG_FD_87015 | JGI IMG/M metagenome (GOLD analysis project Ga0114918, IMG submission 87015) | Deep subsurface microbial communities from Baltic Sea to uncover new lineages of life (NeLLi) - Landsort_02402 metaG | ecosystem: Environmental > Aquatic > Marine > Oceanic > Sediment | place... | reverse complement strand
ATGAAAAAGACAAAGACAAACAAATACTTTGTTTCTGTGCTTGTTGAAACTTCTGATGCTATCCCAGCTAAGCCTGTTGTAACTGAATTGACAGCATTAGGGATTGATGTAGGGATCAAACATTTTGCCACGTTTTCTGACAGTAGAAAGATCGAGAATCCTAAATGTCTTAGGAATAAGACAAAACGTTTAGCTTGCCTTCAAAGAAGAACTTCTAAGAAACAAAAAGGAAGTGTAAACAGATATAAAGCAAGTTTCCGAGTAGCAAAGCTACATGAAAAGATCAATAACCAGAGACAAGATTTTCTTCATAAAATAACTTATCAGCTGACTCATGAAAACCAAGTGAACAGCTTAGTTATCGAAGATTTGAATGTCTCTGGTATGATGAAGAATCATCGCTTAGCAAGGTCAATCGCAGATGTCAGTTGGGGTAAGTTCAGAGAACTGCTGACTTACAAGACAGAGTGGTACGGAAAGAACCTCCTCTTGATAGGAAGATTCGATCCTAGCTCTAAGTTGTGTTCTGTATGCGGAAACATAAAACAAGACCTAACACTCGATGATCGAGTTTGGACTTGTTCTAACTGCAACACACAGCATGACAGAGATATCAACGCAGCTCAGAACATCAAGAAGCTTGGCTTGCATAAGCATAACTTTGTGTATTCAGGGCAGGTACTGTCCGAAGAGCCTGTGGAGCTGTCGGCGTTAGTCGGAGCGATGAAGCAGGAAGCCTAGGGCCTTGTGCCCTGGGTAGTTCACAGGAAACTGTCTGTTACGATAACAACTGAGCTATAGCGGGGTGTGGGATAGCCTCTGCTACGTGTCCATTTCTGCCTTTAATGGCTGTTGCGTGAAATACAGCCTGGAAAACAGACTCTTCTGTGGCTTCCATAGTCATTGCAAATAAATTATCAAGAACCTCATTATCAACTCCGTCCAGCGAGCGGTTTACACTGAACGCAATAATTATCTCCCCACTGTCTGTAGCGGCGTAAGACCCTGCCCGGCCCAAGCCAAGAGCAGCTCTTTTTGCTAAGCGTGTGAGATCGCCAGGCAGTAAAGGAGCGTCTGTAGCAACAACTACTATAGCCGAACCAGAAGATTTTCGTTTCTTTTTGCTTTTCTTCTTAGCACGTGATAGCTCGAGACCAATCGCTTTACCTTGCAGATATAAATCTTCCAACTCTCCGAAATTAGATTGCGTCAACACACCCACTGTATAAGTGTTACCTGCAATCGTTACTACCCTAGAAGCTGAGCCTGTACCTCCTGAGAACCCAAAGGTCATCATTCCATATCCGCCACCCGTAGCTCCTTGTTTGAAATCTGTGACTAACTTGTCATATGTCGGAGGATAAGCATATAGAGCCTTTAAGTCTATATATAGTTCGTGAGGTACGACAGACAGGAACGAATTGTCTGTTTCTCCAACAACAGGAATAATAAGATCTCCTTGCCTGACGCGTTTAGCAGTGGCTAACTGGGTAAACAGCGAGCTATAAACATCTCCTAACGAGGCTGTGTTTGTCAAAGCAATAGGACTCTCCAACCAGCCACATTCCATGACTTGCGTCAAACCAATCATCTCACCAATACCATTTAAGATGAAACCCCCTGCGGGTACAGACCTTGTGGTTACACTAGGTATCGATATAAAGGTAACACCATTAAGCTCATGATGTTCTTTCATGTATCGCCAGGGGTCAACAGTAGCTACCTTAATACCTTTTACATCTGTGATGGTATTACGCGGACCTTCGTCGTACACCCCCATTTGCAGACAGATAACCTGATTACTACCCAACGTCTGAGTTTCAAGTAAGTATTTACTGATTCTGAGCATCTTCCCTCCTTTGTATTTGTTTCAGTCCAAGCATACATGCTTGTAGAAACAAGTCGTAGCTATGCGGGTATTCCTTTGCTGCTTTATCAGGCTGTAATAACCAGCATTTGAGCTGAGCCGGAGTAAATATCAATCGCATTACGCCGCCTAAGTGATTTAGTACAGTCTGGGCGTGCTGCGGGGCATAATGCTTTGTTGCCTTAAACAAACACTCCATATAAGGTCTTTGATATAGCTCTTCATTTATAAACTGCTTAAACTGGTGTTTACTCTCGAGCTGCAGATGTAATAACCCCTCTTTGTGAGCGTGAATAAACCAGCCGAGTTCCGGAAGTAGCAACAGTACATCCCCAAAGTCATGATCCAGTCCATTTGAAGGGTGTAGGGGGTATGGCTTATGAGCAATCATCCCAGATAACCTATACAGCTGGTTAGCTATCTTATGACCAACGTTCCGCACAAACGTCTCTCCGGCTGAGCGATAAAATAAGCTAAAGGGATGCTTATCCTGATGTTCATCCACGGCTGTTAAGAATAACGAAGCCACTGGATCATCGCGATAGAAGTCGCGGACTGTTAGAATGTCTAGCTTACTGACCTCAGTTATTGTTGGTTTATACGTCATTCCTCCTCCGGTATCACTTTAAGCTTGAGCGCAGTCTGCCACATATCAGCTAAACTTTAACTCGTGTACAATATAATACCCCTCAGCATCAAACTCAAGCTCGGCCTCCATGCGCCTCCATACCAGCCGAACCTTACAATCCGTAAGAAGCAATGCTTTAGCAGATCTGATTTGCTCAAGCTGCTCATCCAGTAAATCCCAATTCAGGGATTGCTTTTTCAAGGTACCATCCTCGTGATGTTCAATTACACGAGGACTTTGATATACTGTGCAATCAATATCTTTCATTATCCCTCCCGTAAAGTAACCAGGGACGTGCTGATGAAACACGTCCCTGGAGTAAAACTAACCTATCTGAGATAACCGTTGATCATATTTCTTAACAGCCTCTAGCATAGTCGGGTGTCTAGGATTCAACGCTTTAATCAATGATTTGATTACTGCTCCCAGCTCATAAGGCACATTAAGTTTATGTGATAACTGGTCCTCTGACATAGCTTGAAGATTTTCAAGTGAGTTATTCAGACCCTGATGCGCTGACTGCTTGTGGAGCTTCTTCATTAGTTACCTCCTCTACTTTAATTGCTTCTGCTGCTTTAGCTGCCTCCTCTGCGGCCTTTCTTGCTTCATCCTCACGCCGCTCAGCTTCCTCCGTCAGCACTTTTCCTCTTGTTACAATGATGGGATCTTTGTCATTTACCATCCAATTATAGTTCTCAAATTGGATCAGCGCCTCCATGCGAATCTGCGATGACGTATCTCTCTGGTGGTTCGGCTGATACCCATGTTGTCTGCAAGCCTCAAGGCGAATTACTGCTGAAGAATCTGCGCGGGCTGACTCAGGAAACCCAAATGCCCTCATAGCATTCAGACGTACTGAAGCATGCGGATCACTCAGGTTTTCTGGCAAGTAACCGTGCTTCTTGAACTCTTTATTTCTTATAGCCAAAGGCAATGCAGAATTTAGCCGAGGATCAATCAATGAAGCATCTATAGCGTGACGCTGCATCATCTCTTTCATTGCAAAGTTAGCCGATTCCCTGATTGTAGGCTTCTCGGAAAAACATAAGAGCTTTGCCTTCTCAATACCTTGTGACAATGTGTATAGAACATACCAGGCCTCAGGCACCGAGTCTTTGACAGTCTCCATACAGCCATGTAATAGGCCATAAGCAAATGCTGTCAGACCTCCCAGTGTCGTGGGATCTTCTATAGTGCTGCCTCTCTGTATAACCCATTCCTCAGACTGCGTTTTCCAGAGCTTTGCATAAAGCCCGGGGGCGTGGTCCTTCAACGCGCCCAGAGTCCTCAGCTTATCCTGTCTGCTGGATATACTTTCTTCGATTGTTCCTCGAATCAGATCAGTATGTGGCAACAGCAACGATTCGGGGATCAACTGTAGTACCTGAATGTATACCTGTACAGCAGCCACGTAAGTACGGCGGCTATAGCCATCTTCATACACTCTGACGATTTTTGGAAACCTCTTGAAATACCGCGCAATCCCGGTTGTAGTACTCAGCTTTACAGACCAAAGCATAGCAGCCTCGTATTGTTGCGCCTTGAGTTCCTGTATTGTGTTGGAGGAAGCTGCAACACTTTCTGGAGAAGTTGACGTATCAGCTACCTCAGTTACTGCTACCTCTAACTCAGCTATTCGGGCACGGAGAGCAACTATATCCTTCTCCAACTCAGGGTACCGCGTTAAACCATACAAAAGCGTACTTTTTGCAGACGGGGTATAGCGAGCTAGCGACTCCTGTAATGTCGCTAGTATGCGTTTTATATCGTCCGTTAATGTGCTAGACAGGGGGCAATAAAACGCGTCAAGTATTCCTATGAAGCGAAAGAAGTCTTCCTGAAACTCAGGTGTAGAAGCGAGTGTCATAGCCTTCTCCCATTCACCCTGCATGTGATAATGCTGCCAAAGCATCAGAATATTCTTTGGCAAGTCTTCGTCGTTTACGGGCGGATACCCCATTAACAGTCCTGTATATAAAAGAACAGTTACAGGAGTAGTCCAGGTGGACGGATGATATTTAACTATTGTTGATCTAAAGACCAACCAGTCTTCATCCTCAAACTTACGCACATTGTGTTGAAACCCGTCCACACATTGCATCGAGTTGTACTTGAAAAATGATTCAACACATCTTGTTATGTAGGGACGCTCCTCTTCCCCGACCAACGTAACCAACTGATTACTTAGCTGGTCTATATCAGGACGTGCGTTGTACTCAGGAGGAATCGCCCATAACAGATCCTTAGCCTTGAGCTCTGTGATCCTGTTATTGCGTACCTTTTCAGGAAGCTCAGATATATTCCCCCGATTCTTATACAATTCTGTAAGATAGAACGCATAAGTATCAGCTCTATCTAGAGATACGTCGTAGCCAAAAAACTTCTTGATTATCTGAAATACAGCCATTATATGACCTCCTTATACTACACAAAATTTTGATACATCGACCACATGACCGATGTTGTTGACCTTCTTCAAAAGCTCTGCATTACTCTTATTCGTTACCAACCAGAGCTTATTGAGTTTCTGTATGGATTTCAGATCACAGTGCTGGATATCAGATTCCCCGTCTGTCAGAAAAATAGCTCCGGATAGCTTGACCTTTTTCTTTACCAGCGATGCCAGATGCTCAATAACACCTACGTGTGACGTTCCTCCTCCTCGAGACCTTTTATAATTCTCCAACTTATCTGTGATCATCATCTCGGAGAACCCATCATCATGTGTAAGCAACCGCAGCTTCTTTACATGAATAAGGTTCTTACGTAGAATATCGCTCACACCATCCACCACACGCTTGATCTCGAAATCATTCATGGAGGAGGACTCATCTACCACAAACGGAAGCTCGTATATCTGCTTCTTCCGCTTCAGCCGCCCGGGGAGTTTCTTGCTGACATAATTCCGCGTTGCGTATGTGCGCTTTACGGTCTTGCTTCCATACGCGGCTTCAACGCCACCCAGCCATTGAGACATGTAACCAAGCAAAATTGAGCACAGCTGTGATCGTGCTAGAATCTTATCGACGCTCTTTATAGTTGCGTCCTTCTTACCACCCAGCACGTGTGATGATTCCTTCACCGCTTTGCGATAGGCTAAGTCGACATAATTAGCCTGCTGTGTGGTCAGAGTCAATTTAGGAGCGAAGATGGTCTTAGTGCCTATCACACCAAGAGCTAGCCGCAAGGACAAGAACATCTGTATCTCTTCCGAAAAAGACAGCACGGCTTTCGCGTACTCGAGCGTGAATTTGATGTCTGCCAACTCCGCTAATGTACGCGGCTTTATTATGCTGCTTCCTGTTCCTTTTCCTTTACTTTCCGTAGAGCGCTGGCTGATAATTTTCTTGCAATATTCTAAGAGCTTATCATAGATTGTTTCAGCAGTGTCCTTGTCAACCAACTTAATTTCTGTAGCACTGAAATCCTCCCAGGTTGGGTAGTTTGCGTAGATAAAACGCAAGCCCTCCCCCTTCCCTTTGCCTGATAAATGCGAGAGTATAGTAGTCTCCGCAGAAAACACCTTGTGAAGCTCAAGCTCACAAGCTAAGCCCCACAGGAGCGGATTTCGTTTCTCTGTCCTGAATCCTTGCTTAAGCATGATGCGCAGACCTTCCCGCACGATAAGCATCTGTATTATAGACCCAGACCAGTCTTCATTAACCAGCCGGGAACTATTCATGATTATCTTATCATAATCGGTATAAATACAAGGACCATCATCACTCAAATCCTTGTACTCTACACTAAACTGATACAGGAAGAAGCCTAGAGGATGGCCATTCTGCACCAAGGCCTTAGTCAGAATACTTTTGTTCTTAGTTACCTTCTTCTTGGTTGACTGGGTTAATAACGCAATAGTTTTCTTAATAACTCCCATTACATACCTCCTTGGAGTGATACGATTTTTTGGATGTCCTCAGGCGTCACATCTGACATCAGGTCAGCTGCGGCTTTGTCGCCTCTGGCAGATTTGACCATCTTGATCAGCACAGTCAGGAAAACCGTATCAACGTCTGATACTCCTGACATAGCAGCACTCGTCACAACTCGCTTAATCTCTGTCATATCATCGTTTATTAGCAAATAAGTGATGAAGGCTGCCTTCTCTGCTTCTGTTTTTAGCTCTTGCCACACAGGAGTATTGTCTATGAACTTGAGGTAAGTATTGTGAAAAACCACAAACTCCTCAGCAGCTTGAGATCCTGAAAAGCCTTTGACTAGCTCACTAGTCAATTCAAAGCCGTTGTCTAAGTAATTTGATAAATTCCACCAACCACGCGGTGAACAATACATGCCTTCTGCATCAGGTTCTGACATAAAGTGCTGCTTATGGGATGAAACAAAGCCTGTTACAAAAGGATGGATCTTCCGCTGATACGAAAGCCCCAACCATGTCTGGACATCATTCTCCATTGTAATGATGTGTACACGAGAGCGGATCGGCTTCGGCATGTTACTAACAGTAGAGCCAAATTCCTCTGTGTAAGGATTAGCTGCAAACACAAGCTTAGTCTCAGGAGGAAATGGGTAGTTGTGAAGGGTCCTGCTTGACAGCATTTCCCACAACACTTTTACAGTTTCTTCCTGCGCTAAGTGCGCGTCATCTATAAGCAACATCACAGGCTGCGGTGCTTCCTCAACAAGCCGCACGAGATCAGGCATTGTCCAGATTGCCCGTTTCAGCTTTTCATCCGTTGTTGGGATGCCTGTAAAATACTCGATCGTTTTTGTACCGATCTGAAGTATTACGGTTGAAAAGCCAAGATGTTTCGCTGTGTCCAGCGAAATCATGGTCTTACCGATCCCAGTTTCCCCGATTACAAAAATCGGGACCAACGATGTCGGTCCTTTCAGGTACTTCACTAACGTAGTTCGAAATTCAGTTGTGAACATTTATGTCCTCCTTTAAGTAAGGGATCTCAACTCTGGAGTAAAATCCAGGTTGCTTAATCTTTAATCGAATTACATTCTGATCTAGCATCACATAAGATGATACGCAAAAATCATCATTTTTTATATGATAGCACGGTTCCCATTGCTTGGTTTGGTGATTGTAAAACAACCATCGTCCCTCATTCAGGGGTCCAAACCCTTTAGCAATATAATACGGGGTATGCTGTCGGAGCTGAGTTCGCAGAGCCAGTAACACAGGATCCTCAGACAGTTCCTCCATCTCTATCACAACCCACTCCCAGCGCAACTTGTACGGACAGTGTTTCTGCTGATCAGTCGTTCGCGGATCAAGCGTTTTCAGGGGTTCCAGAATTTTTGTGGGATTCATTTTTCCTCTCTTTCTTTCTTTTACTTCGGTTTTTCTCCGTGTGGTGATCCAACCCAGAGTCAACGCCAAACAGCTGACAGAAAGCCAAGAACATTTCCTGACTCTTAAAGTACATCCAGCCGTGCAGGTCTTCATTATTCGGACTACAAGCTAGCCATCCTATGATATCCTCATGAGAACACATACTGGCATCTAGTCCAAAAGATTCCCTGATATAAGTCGGCTCTTTGAACTCAACAGAACGAGTCCAGCGAGACAGTTTCTCTGCTAAAACCTTATCAAGTAAGGCTTGGATGTCTGACAACAAAGACTCGGGGGCCAAGATATAAACGACATTGGCGTTTATATTGTGCGTAACCCCTCTGAGCTCTTGTTTCCGATCAACCATAGCTTGAAACGATTTAGGGATCGCTCCGAACTCGAACTCTGCGCGACCCATATAGTCAAAGGAGCAGCACTTCAGAATCAATTCGAAACTTTCCTTTGACAGACCGCCGGCAGGAAGACCGCCCCCAAAGGAATACGGATTTACCCACGTAGTGGGAGCTCGTAGTCGCTGCACCATCAGTCGCAGTGTTTCTTTACCGAACAGTAATTTCTGTTTCACGACTCCTCCTTTTCATATTCTTTCGTGCTGACAAGATCAGTTACTCGGGCCACCATTTCCTCACTTGGCACGCATAACCCGGTGTAGAACTTCAAAAACACATGCACATCGGTTTGGAACCCTTTAGACTTTTTCCTGGATTCCCATATTCGATAAGCTTCAGCAAGGACATTCATATCCTTGTATGTATCGCCCAGCTGTTCTTGCAAGCTGTGAAGCCCTGATGTTATAATGTCCTGCACCCACCAAGCGTCATCATTTAATTCAGGACGATAAAACCTGAACTCATGAATCTCTGCGATCATTACCATACACCTGGCGCCTGCATGCTCTAGTGTTGTGATAGCCTCAAGGGCTAAGTCTTTCAGTCCAGCAATATACATGCTAGGCATTCGCCGAAGGTCTTCTACCTCTTCCAGATGTCGTCTCATTTATCCTCCTTCATAGTTATTCGACTTCGTAACATATTTACAGCTTCGGGCCGAAGCTCTGAATACACATGAGTGACGATCTTCATATAGGTCCTAGAGGGATGTTAATATTGTTGTCTCCTCTATACAACAACTCCTCTTTAAGCGCTGCTTGGAGAAGTGGGTCCTCTGCATTCAGAACCATCGCTTTAATAAAAGCATCCGGTAGCAAACTCCTTGATTTATCCAGTAACTCTTTTAATCCTTTCTTATCGTCCTGTCCCTTTGCCATCGTTCCTCCGCAAATAATTCCAACAACTAAGCCTGTAATTGCTTTGAACATTGATTTATCCTCCTTAAAATGTGCACTTAATAGCTGCATACTGTTGCCAGACTACAGCCTCTGTGCGGTTAGCCTTCATGGCTTTCTGCTTCTTGAGCAAATCTGCTTTATCCTCTTCATCACAAGTCAACAATGTCTTAATACTGTAACGACTCATAACGCGCTGGATTTCCGCAGGATCTGCTTTCATAGCAGCAGCAATTGCTTGGACAATCACATCTGTCTTTGGTTTTTCAGCAACCAAATACTTCTTCAAGTGTGGTCTCATCAAGAAAATCAACTCAAGGTCGTTCAACTTATCCTGGAGTTTTTGCACTTCCTGATCCACATAACAATACCACAACTCCTGATACTGCTTGTAAATAGATAACAGTAACTCATCTATACTGCATCGCTTTACAGCACCTGTGTCGGTAACAAACAAGCAGTTGTAGTGCTCACTACTTGTTAGGAGCTTGTCGAGGTCTTTCTTCATCTTAATAGGATCAATACCTCGGCCATGAATGGCAATCTGAAAGTATGTGCCTGTATCACTCTTGGAGTCATCAAAGGTACTTACTTTAGATTCCTTTAGCAATGCATCTAAGTACTTGAAAACAACACCATCCAAAGACTTAGTCCCTGCCGGCCTAGCCAGAATAACTACGGATTTCTCAGAAACCAATATCTTCGGTCGGTAGGTGAGCTTCGCCTTCCCTGTTGTCAGCAACTCCTTAAACGCACTATCCTTATCCATATATTCCAAACCTGCCTCATATACAGGTCTGATTATTGGCTCTGTCTTTCTCTTACCTAGAAGCCATTCCAAGCGCTTCACTAAGTCTTGGATCCTATATGGCGGATAGACACCTTTAGTGCCAAACGCCGGTCCAGACTTATATGCTGTAAAACACAAAGGAATCTTCACTGGAAGGAATACAGGCTCAACCATAGACGCATCCGACTCAGCTGTAACCATAGGAACCTGATCAATCAACGAGAATGCCAAATCTACTGTCTCAGGTAGCAGCTGACACTCTGTATAGCGCATGGCTGCAGGCTTGTCATCACTAGCCCCTACCGTGCGCCCCCAGTTACCTTGACCCTGAACTAAGCCTGCCTGAACTAAGTTTACCAGAGTCGGATTGTAGATCTGGTCACCATGGGGATGAAAGTTCCCCAGACAATGCCCGATTACTTTCGATGACTTAACTCGTTTCTTTGCTACAAGAAACAGACTGTATAACATGCGCCTACTAGCGACTTTTAGGCCGTCGTTTAGTAAAGGCAAGCCACGCTCCCTGTTTACCGTCAGCCCGTAAGCCTTGTAGTTCCTCTCAATCACTGCGGTGATGTTCTCAGCTAAACACTCTTTCATTACAACAAGTGCTGACAAAGTTACCTCCTTTTCAGCTCCTCAATAAAGATCCTATGAAATCTGTTCCACAGATGGTCTTTTGCAGCAACCTGTAGTATCAGTTTCTTCAAAACAGCATCTGGTAGTTGGCTTGCGTAGCTTTGGAGGGTTTCATCGTTGGACTTATCAACCGCGGTAGCCTTCAAAGCCTCTGACACATATTCCGGAGAGCTGGTACATTGATCTGAGTACTTCAACACAGATTGGAGCAGTTTTGATACACTTATCTTATACTGCTTCAAACAAGGACAACGTGCAAAGCATATACCGCAAGCACGAATTTTCCATGACTTATCTGTCACCCAAGTATATACTTTATCCCATCCTTTTGAGGTGTAATAGTGATACCTGTTAGAGCTCGATCGGTCCTGTGCAGCTTCCGAAGGCCATTTAGATTCACTATAATAGTTATAACGAATCCAGGAATCTTTATCCTTTGCAGGATCAACACCTGTCAAGCGTATACACTCCTTAAACCCTACGTCGAAAAACGCACGTCTGCGGATAATAGCCTTAGGATCAACTACCGCCCTGTGCAATGCTAACTTATCACCGTGTTGATACATATACCCACAAATCTTATAATACTTTAGCCTAAGACGTGAATCAGGATCATCCAGCATAGGACGCATCTTGACCTCATCTGTTGGGCCAACAGCATACGCAAAGTACAACTTACGCACGCGAGGGTCGGGGTCTTTCAGGAACGCTGGACCAACCCGCTCTCCAGATATAAACAAGTAATGTAAGACTCGCTCTACGGCTAACTCAGAGGTCGGATTACCACAAGACGCAAGATGTAATCCATGATTCATGCATGCTTTAATAACGCCATGCGCTATTGCTATATCATCCTTCATATTCCCACCAGTTCCTTCTTCGCCTGCGAGTCTGTCAGCAGCCTGAACAGATACTGTTCATCCGCAACATAATCGACTCGAATTAATCTACGGATATTAGGATCAAGTAGATACTTAGCAACCTGATCCGGATTCATCTCGCCTAGGCCCTTGAATCGCGTAATGTCGTGTTTAGGGTAATCTTTAATTATCTTATTCACTTCCTCACGCGACCAAGCTACAAACTCTTTCCGAGGCGTTTGTATCTTGAATAAAGGAGCCTCAAGGACAAACACATGACCCGCCTGAATTAACTCAGGATAAAACCGCAGGAAGAAGCCTAGCAGTAGCACAGCGATATGCTTGCCATCATCATCAGCGTCACAGCTAATGATAATCTTCTGATAATGAAGTTGTTTCAGATCCTTGATGCCGTCCTTCGGTTTCAAATCCACACCCAAAGCTCTGATAAGACTTGCCATCTCTACGTTAACCAGCACCTTAGCTAATGGCTGATTAACGATATTCAATGGTTTGCCTTTCAATGCCAGTATGGCATGAATGCTTGAATTCCGAGCATCTTTGAAACTACCTCCAGCCGACTCACCCTCAACCAGATAAAGCTCTCCGTTGTCAAGCTTGCAATCGACTAACGGATCGTCCTTGCTGGTATTCCCGCGAATAGTCTTCTTCTTAAAGATATCCACGTTGGACAGCTTAGTTCGGTAAAGCCTGATCTGTTCCAACACCATTTTTGTTTCCGGGGTGTTCTTCAACTTAATAAGAAGTTCTGCTTCAAACTTCTGTATTACAGACTCAAACTCAGACCTGTCGCTCTCAAGCTTCTCTTTCGTTTGGCCACCAAAGACAGGCTCAGGCAGGAATAGATTCACAAGACACCTGATGCCCACAGTGCCATCAGGCTTTTCAATCAGTATCTTTTTCTGCTGGCCTAACTCATATAGGACATTACAAAAACTTGTACTGATAGCACTGATGTGACTCCCTACCTGCGCATTCAAGAGGTTCACAGAACCACCTACACTTCGTTTGGTTCCATGAGCATACGAGAAAATCACCTGGAGTTCTTTATGCCGGATGACCTTCTGACCATCAATAACCTCTTGATCCTGTGATTCGACTTTAATCTCAATAGGATCAAAAAGCAGAGTGTCGTCTTCAAACACGTAATGGGTCTTGAAGAACTCCGATATGGTAGTTCTTATCTGCTGGACGTCACCATCGTCATTGAGTATGATTGTAGCACCAGTCTGCGCTGCCATCAACTCCAAGCGATTTCTGATGTGGGCGATGTTAATGCTTGCAGTCTTAAATCGCTTGTCATCTGGCACGAAACTTACTTTGGTAGAAAAAGGCTTCTCCGGAACTTCCTTCACGGATGATTTCACGAGCTTACCATAATTAAACTCGCAATGAAAATGGAAGAACGCCTTTCGTAGTTTCTTGCCATTGTGGTCTTGTCGGTATACATCAAAGCTCATGAACTTACTCAGAGCGTTGATTAATACTAATCCGACCCCATTTAGCCCTGCAGAACATTTATACACGTTAGTGTTAAATTTTCCGCCAGAGTTAATGGTAGTTGCGACAAACACAGGACCAGGCATTCCTTGAACATCATCAATAGGAATACCTCGACCCCAATCTGTCACAGACATCTGTTCACCACTACGTTCGAGCAGGATCTTGTTTCCAAAACCTGCCATGACCTCATCGACAGAATTATCGAGAGCCTCATTTACCAATGGTGTGGCAGACTCATTGCTGCCAATATACATACCGTAGCGCTTCCTGATGTGTTCCATCGCATCCAGGTTTATAAGCTGCTTGCCGGTATATTCTTCTTCTCGCTTCTTCACAGGCCCTCCTTTAACACTGAAAGTCCATCTCATGCATAGTTTGATCTCTGGCATGACAGAGCTTTAGTAATTGTAACATATCTGTTTTTCGATCAAACTGTGCATCGATCAAACGCTGAGACAGAAAGCATAAAAGGACCGGCGCATCGTCGTCCTCGTCCTCATAAATCCAATCTAATGCTTCAGTTTGTCTATCCATCGTTCTCCCTCTTCCTGAGAATGTACAGGAATGCTCATGCCATTCCCTAATACATACCAGCCGTCTGATTTGTGCTCAAGACGCAAGGGGCCTGAAGTGTTTATCTTCACCCCATCCTTGAATGTCAAAACTCCCATTTCTTCCTCCTTATCTGCTCACACAATGCGAGCTTGAATGGCATTGCTGGAGTCTCCTGTGCCATCCAGCCTATAAAAACAGGAGGTACTTGCGATTCAGTCAATACTGTTGCCACATATTTAGCATCCAGCACATCGAAATATAATCGTGCAAAATGCTTTAGTACCTCCGCCAACTTACCTGTATTCAATTCGGGGGCTTCTTGAATCCCCGTCAGCCAGACCCACAAGTTCTTAGTGGCGTACCAAGACCCCTGCCAGCCTGTGGCTCTATGCATGTTAATAGCAGTAATGACCTCTATCATGGGAGATTCCACTACAACATGGACCTCCTTCTTATACCTGAGAGCGTCAGCCACAAACGCAAACAACAGACGCTCTTCGTCGTCCTTCTCCTCTAAGCTGTCGGCAAGACAACAGTATATCGTTTTTACTGTGTCTATCGACGCTTTGAAGATCTCTCCGCATTGCTGGAGTTGTTGATACACCGTCATCGGGTGTATGTCATACCTCCGGAGAATTTTGGAGATATTGCAAACAGACGGGGCTAGTTGTACCTGAGCCCCGCCCCCACCTGTGCAATAACAGTCAGGAATATCCATCTTAAAGATCATGCTACCTCCTCTAATTGTAGTCCTTTTATGGTTACGGTTTGTAACGTCTTCTCAAGTGCTATTTTTTCAGCCAGGGCCTTCTTCATACATTCTTTCCACGACTCGTTATTTTGTTCATCTAGAATCAAAAACTTGAGTGTAACCAGTAACCATCCATAGAACTGCTGCGTTGCTATCGCTCTTGCTATAGCGATCCTAAGCAGTTCTTCTGGCGATAAGTCAGCCAACCACCTAAAGTAGTCAGGGCCAAAAAAGTCCGACCACCTCTTATCCCCCATCTTATCCTTGCCCTGACAGATCTCCATGGTAAGGTTTACCATGTAAGTTCTGGCAGTAATATTAATCCGTCCTCCTATTACGCATCGCAATTCGCTGGCGGAGTTGGGGGGTTTTCCCGGCAGGTGATAGACAATAGTCTGAGGGTAATCCTTATCCTCAGTCATATTGACTCTCCGAGGCTAGCCAAGAACTCCTGATTCTTGACATAGTCCATCAACTCTTGAGCCTGCTTTTCTGGGAATGTTCTTACTGCGAATCTCATCGCCATTGTAAGAATGGCCGACGAATTAGGATCGTCAGACATTCCAGGAATAAAACGTTTGAATAGTTTTATATCCTTCTTGACCATCATGTAGCTAGTCAAGGCGACTTTTTTGTTAAAGTCGAGCTGCTCATACTTGTCCGGCAGAGACTTTTCGAACTGCTCATAGATAGTGTGGAATGCCACTATCTTACTAGCAGCATGTTCCCCGACGCATCCTGTAATGTTAGCCAGGGAGAAGTCCAGACCCACGTCTATGAGCTTGCTGAGGGTCCACAAGCTCCGGGGACAACTGTACTGCCCAGATTCTCCAGGGGCTGTTGAGAAGACGGTAGGATCAAATCTCACAGCCCCTATAATCAAAGGGTTAATCTGCCTTGCTACAGAGGCATTAATCCACAAGTCCACGTCTGCTACGAGATCTAGTTTCACAAATCTCGACCGGATAGGCAAGGGGATGTCCGTTACAGTCGCTCCGTGTTCGGCGTCCGTGGGGTTACCGGCGCAAACAATAAGGCAATTATCCGGCAGCTTATGCCCGTGGATAGTAAAATCAGTGAACGCCTCAAAGAAGATTTTACGCTCTTCTCCTCTGACAAGGTGGATGTCATCGAAAAATGCAATGCACCTTAAACCCTCGAATTCATGCATGATTCTTACAGGCTCCGGGGTTGTCCAGATACAGTCAGCAATCCTTTCTCGCTTCGGGACCATTATAGCATTCTTATCAGAGTCTAACATGATGACCCCATCATCGTTAAGCTTCGGGACCATTATCTGATTCCCCGCGTCATCCAAGACGTTCTTGTAACGGATAATAGTCTCTGGCATCCCCAGAAACCAATCCATTGTCTTAGAGCCAGCGTGGAATAACCCACAACCTACTGCGGGCTTTCCTTCCTTTTTCATCGAGGCTTTGTTCAAACTGTCGACAACCTGGAGAATCATCTCCGTTTTGCCGACTCCTGGAGGGCCTGTGAAATAAAGCACAGGCGGCCGTCCTGGATACATGATTAACTTCTGGACAATTTCCTTATACTCTTTTTGATTCATGACGCCTCCTTCACAGTCTTCAGCCCCGTTGCGGTTATCGTTTTTACATCAACTGTCTTCTTCAGCTCAACAGAAACCGAGGACTTGGTTTCTATTGTAACTCCCAGCTCTGTAAGCACTGCAGGGTCGAGTTTCCGAAGAGCTGTCTTATCAGGCTCTTCCTGCATCTGCCGGATGCATTCTTTGAGCTTCTTTGTTTTGAGCATCTTCAAAAGCTCTTTAGGGTCGCCGATAATCAGCGAGCTGCTGCTGCGAGTCTTCACTACACCATTGGGCGTCTTCACTGACTTAACTTCTGCAGGCAAAGTCCCCATGTACTCCGCAATGCCTTCCATTATCTGAGCTTCCTGAGCCTGGAAGACCTTATCCTCCTCAGCCAGAGAAGCCTCAATATCAGTAACCTGAGCACGGAGGTCGACCAATTTCCTGTACATCGGTGCCGTCATTTTCTCAATTCGATCGTCAGCGATTGACTTCAGGATGTCAACAGCCTTTGTTAAATCCTCAATATTTTTGATCTTTTTCATCTTTGCCATTATGGCCTCCTTAAATTTTATTGATTACACTGACATTCAAACAAATAATACCTGCTAGTATCAAACAGAATCCGAGCACAAAGATAATTATGGACTTCATAAATCCTCCTTAAATTTGATTTCGACCTGAGTATTCAAACCACCCAAAAGGTTTCGCTTCCATGCAGCACGATCTTTGTAATTGTGCCGCACAAAGCGCCCGTACTTTTTCATGTCACTAATCTTTTTAATCACAGGCACAGCGCCTGTAGTAGTGACTCTGAATACTTTTGACTCATGCTCTTTAGGTAATACAACAGAACAGAGTTTTCGGTATTCCGGCTCCAGTATCAGTGTGTCGTCAACCTCAAATACAACATATCTGCCTGTTGGCTTTCCGATACGTGAATTCAAGACAAACCGATAAATTGGAGCCCCGAAATGTTTCGACAAGAATGCTATCTCAGGTGTCTTGTCAATATGACAACTATGCCCCTTAAACGGTCCTTTAGGATAGCCTTTGAACTTACTAGCAGTATATTTCACCGCACGGCTATCCTTTGCTGTATCAAGTAGGGAGTCAATCATATCCCTGACTGACCGCCTATATTTCAAGGCAGCGTGACCTTTCCAAAACTCCTCTGTCTCCTTTCCAGAGAGATCATCCAGGATATCCTTGATCTGGTAGTTCGTATCACTACTAAATAGTGTTCGTATCACTGCCAGCGATAAAACATATGCCGAGTGGATGCTCTTCCCAAACAGCTTAGGATTAGTCGCTATGCTCGGCAGAGGCGCAGCCTTACTGATCGGGAACATCCAGAGGTCACCTTTATGAATGTTAACTGGCTTAACATTGCAAGGCAGGCGTCGCTCGGCCTCCGGAAAAACATATAAGACGATAGGCCGAGGTTTGAACCACCAGAGTTCCTCCCCCTCTCTAACCAAGACCAGATCAATGTCAGCATTCTCTTTGCTGACACCAATAAAGGGTCCGATGCAATACGTGCGGTGTTGTATTGCATGGTCCAAGAACAACCTGGTGTGCTGGTCTTCGAACTCATCCAGCACACCATTATTCATGACTGCGAACTGGATAAGTCCTCTCTTGTAGATAAAGAGAATCTTCATAAGAAGACCCCCTTTGCTACTTCCTCAGGATCTACAAAGGATTGTAATCCTGATTCCTGAAGGACGTGTTCGACTTTATCCCTCAGGTCTTGTGAATCTTCTATCCTATCACCTCGCCGAAGCTTATCAGCAAGTTGAAAGATATCCTGCGGCTTCTGTTCGTCAACCTTATAAGCCAACAAGACGCGAATCACATGAATTAATTGCACTTCTGGGATGGTTACACTTTTCATAATTCCTCCTTCTCCAGAACACACTTTTCAGCCATTACAACTAAAGCCT
>Ga0114918_10002139_pt1 | contig 17728 bp, 29 predicted proteins | sample LantaG_FD_87015 | JGI IMG/M metagenome (GOLD analysis project Ga0114918, IMG submission 87015) | Deep subsurface microbial communities from Baltic Sea to uncover new lineages of life (NeLLi) - Landsort_02402 metaG | ecosystem: Environmental > Aquatic > Marine > Oceanic > Sediment | place... | reverse complement strand
TCTGTAGCCCTCATTGCAGCCCAATGTGCAGCGCCTAATGCAGCGCCTAATGCAGTTCTTGATACTGCCCTTAATATAGCCCTTAATACAGCCCAATGTGCATGACTTGCTGTATCCCTTAATGCATGACTTGCTGTATCCCTTAATGCAGTCCAATATGGAACCCTAACATTATCTAACTCTTTATCGGAGATTTCCCCTTTTATCCACCTTCTCTTCACTCCCAAGAGTTCCCAACTTTCTTTCGAAACTTGGCCCCCTTGCTTCTCGTGGAGTTTCAATAAATCCTCCGTAATCTTTATCGCAAACTCATGAAGCTCCCTATCAAGCCCACCATAATCCAAATCTTTGCATAAACTCTCTTCGATTTTATCTTGTCCCCTCATCCAATCAGTGGCATTCAATAACCACGCTTGATTTGCAATATCCTCGATAGAACACCCAGCCTCCCTCAAGTGATTTAATACATACCCTCGGCATACTTCATCCAACTCAGGCAGCAAGCGTAACACTGGGCGCTTATCTGCATCCAGAAGCATCCATCTTATATCCCCTATCTTCTGAGTGATCATTATTTGGACACCTTTCCCTTCCTCTTTAAGTTAGTTGTCCGATCCCAGCGCCAATCAAATACCCCAGACCACGCATTAAAGGAGAAAGGTCGATCGAAGCACGATCCTTCTCCGCATCCAAATAACTCTTCAATCGCACCAGCGCTCCATCCCCAAAGTCATCATACAGGTGATCCAGCATGACGTCATAGGGGATGCGAATATTACCAATGTGATGAAAAAGATTCTCTTCTTTTACTAATAATAAATACTCCACTAATATATAATCTTCATACACCTCAATATTAAGACGCCCACCGTCATGGCACTTATAACTAACACCATCCTCTGTATATACTGGCGTAGAGCACTCCGGGTGGACTCCTCCCTCTTCTTTGAAAAACAAAGTTCCCCATGGTACATATAGTGCTAACTTTTTGTGCGAGTTGAAACAAGAGCGATCTTTACAATGCCGAATGTCGAGGTGATTTATTAAAATCCCCGTCTTTCGCAAGCCTATTTCAGTATGAATGGAATGACTATAAAAATAGTCAAAATCTTTATAATTATTCCATTCAGCATCTATCACCGCAATCGGATCAAACTTGTAAGCCCCAGATCCAGTAATATTCATTTCGACTTCCTTTAATTTATTAACTTCATTAAAACTACGAAAAATTCAAACCAACTCCATTAAAAAACAGTGCAACTTCTATTCAATGCTGACTCCTTTCTCTAGAAGAATCATTCTTAAATGATTTTGAATAGAAGTTTTTCTAACAGAATAACCAATTGGATCATATCCACCCATATCAAAACAGAAGTGATCACTTAGTAAATACTCAATAGAAGACGCCGAGGGTTCCCATTGCCCCTCCATGCCATAACAAGAACAATGACTGCTGTGATTCTCCCATAGACTTCCATCTTTATCCATGAATACAAAGAATCCAGACGAATCACATCCATAGTTCCCAATGCTCTCATATGCAATCAGTATTTCCCCATCTTCTAATAATTCAACCTCCGAAGGCGATTCTTCTATATCACTGTATTCGCATGATATTTCTAGATAATTACATCTGATGTGTTCTTTTATCTCCTCTTCCGTAGACCCTTCAAAGTCAGCAAGACATAGTAATTTACTCATAAGACTCTCCTTTTTTCAAATTACCAATTAACCATTTTTCCTTTTTCTTGTCCATCTCCGGACAAGCCAACCAACACACCTTTAACTCCGCTGTCGTCTCCACCCATACTCGAGCACCGCATGACAATACACCACCATTTTGATCCAAACCAAAATCACCATTGCCTCTCAGACTATGGCCATACACATTCCCCAAGGAGGACTTCACAGTTAATACAGGCAAATTGCTGCCACTCTTTAAGTTCTCCCTGATATTATGCTGATTCACATGGATACGCTTAAGAATTCCATCCTTTAACGCAACCTCTCCATCTAATGCAAAATCCTGCTCAATCTTCTTTTTAGCCATAAAGATAACCCTTTACTCTGATCCTATGCCTCTAGTTGTTCATAGGAAAATTCAACAGACTCAACCGGAATAGGTTTAAAATCATCATAATTCGGCTTTGGGCAAATCGCATGGGAATCCCCATGCTGCAGAGATAATAAAAATACATCCTCCTTCGTTAAATCCTTTTCGATAGTATTGCTTAACCATGGATAACTCACAAGAACCCACAGAGATACCATTCGACGAATCCCTTCAAGTTCACTGCCGCCCGACCCAAACTTTGACATCTCCAAGAATTTGCCATTTAAAATAAAATCAACAGTTTTAAAGAAATCTTGAGTAGAATCCTTGCCCTCTAAGTATATCTTGCCGTTTGCAAGAGAGCACAGCATCCCCACATTGCAATGAATGAAATTATCTGACTCAATATTCTTAGAGACCCATCGTTCCTGTAACCCCATGATTAAATCATTGCGAACATATCCATAATTATCACAATGTACACAACTGACAACCCATTTTGAGGGGAATGTAGTGATCTCTTCTCCAGTCAACTCATACTCACACTCACACTCATTCATACTAAACCCCAAAAATCAAAAGAATAAGTTTAAACACTCCAAACACAGCAAGGCCACCCAATACTCCTGTGGCTATGTATAAACCCATGACAAATAATGCAAACCGCGTATTCCTCTCGACGTTCTTATCTGGACCCATCTCAACCTCCTTTTAAAAACTTTAGATTCTAAAGTTTTTATTGTTATTTCCTCTTGCGACTAATCTTCTTTGACTTCTCCTTTGACTTCTTCTTTGACTTCTTCTTTGACTTCTTTATTACTCCAATGAAACCCTCAATAATATTCTTTTTTGAAGATTCAACAGTCACTATTTGACTGTTGAATTGACCTGTACCATATTCTCCATGCAAAAGAAAAAACATGCGAGAAGCCGCAAAGTCAGAATAATGAGAAGTTGAACGTGCATTACATATTTTACAACATGCAATATACACATAATAACTCGGGAAAAAACAACGCTTTCCGTACTTTATCTTTGAATATGTTGATTCAAGTGCTTCTTCCTTTAAAGGAATATCTTTACTCCTAAAAGGAGTATCAATAGGGGGAAAAGCTTTGTCAATACAAGCCCCTCCAGACGCCGGTTTTTTTGACTTAAGAATAACCACCTTATGCTTATGCCTCTTGCATTTACTAATCGCAGACATGCTTAATTCATTCCTTGTCTATTTCTATGCCAGCATCAACTTGCTCCCATACAAACTCAAGAAATTCATCTTTTAACTTTTCTTCAATCTCTTCGTCTGTTAAATCATTTAATTCACTATCTTCATAGTCCTCAAATAGTCTCTCTGTCAGGCTACCATTATGACTAAACCAGAATTTAATCTTCATATTAAGCACTCCTATTGGTACTACCAGAAAACAAAAAAAGGGATTGTTCGACTCCCAACTTCTCCCTCTCCAAATTCATCCATAAATTTTTCAGTGATCTGATAACGCCAGTCATCAGGTTTGAATTCAAGGATATCAAAGATCTCGCATTCATCCATTGTAAAATGGCAACCATTAAAAACATGATAAATATCAATTATCCAATGCCAGAAATCACGATACCCACACTTAGTATCTTCTAAATCCACATCTTTTCGAAAATAACTCAACGATGTGTTGAACCCCATAAATCCCCTCTCTTTGAATCCATACTTCTTTTCAACGTAATCTCGACACTTCATATAGTTATAAGAGGGGATTTCCACCCTTTTCTCTGGCTTCTTAAGTTCTTTTTCCATCTTTTATCACTCCTTCTCATAAACAATCAACCCAAAAAACGACATATCTCTTTCCAGGATCACCTGTTCCAAGATCATCCATTATTTTATCGATAATCAAGGACCTCCAGTCTTTGTCTTCTAATTCATTGCGCTTTTTATCATACTCAGACAGCATAGAGAATGTACCATTTTTAAACTTTAAAGATCTTTTTAAAAAATTAAAGAAATTGCGATCTTCGGATTCTTCGCATAAACGCATGCAATGGCTGGTATCGAATCCAGCGAATTTCCCCATGCTGCATCTATACTTCTTTTGGATGTAGCATATGGATTCAGACAATTTATAAAAACTCATAGGACTCGACTCTGGTTTATTCACTTCCTTTATCTCTGATAAACTTAATTCTTTCATTCCCATTATTCCTTTCATTTTACACCTCACAAGGTAGCAAAGTGTGTGTTATCTTGAACTACACTATTCCTATGAATAATTTCCTCAAAAAATACAAATATTTCTCCAAGAAATCAAAAATAAATCCAAAAAAAGACTTGACGCCGCAGCAAAACGGCCTTATCAATGCTAGTTAATTATTAATTGGATGAGGTCCAGATGCGAAATTCAACGACAGACAAAAAAAAGGAGGCGCACCACTTAAATGATACACCTCCTTGTCTTGAATTTCGATTTTTAAAGGAAAATCGAATAAACCAACATTCACGCGTAAAGAAGGTAATGCATGTTGACGCCTACGTCAACCCACTTTCCGCAAGTGTTATGCATCACAGTCACGCAATGTACTGTGAAACAGCCGGGGGACATGAGAGCCTCTGCAAGGGTCGAAAGACTTTACGCGATATTTATTCGAATGATCCCACAAAACAGCACTGTTGTCCCGATAGACCACGACTCTCTTTTCAAGTCAGATCGTGCGATCTCCCAAAAACTTTAGACTCTAAAGTTTTTCCAGTGGCCTCTCTGAAAAATAATCCCACCAGAAAATCCAGATCATCTTCTCACAAAAGTAAATCTCTTCGAATAATGCGGATCCTTCCTCTGGGATACACGAGAGTCATGGTGATGAACTCTATGCACCCCCCCATGAAGAATTATTCGAAGTTGGGCAAAAAGGCTGGCCCATGGCTCCATTCTTTCATTGCGCCTACAAAGCGAGACGCAGACTCTTGGCGACGGCATAATACGGAGAACACACGCATTTATCTGTTCATAAATGCACAGAAGGATTTTTTAAGGACTGAGCTACTGGGAGAGGTCCTCTCAAGTCTCAAACCCTATGTCTTCTGGTCAGTATCTACACCACCGTTTAAATTTGAAAGTTATGGACCTTATACACAGTCGGGATCAGTAATTTGCAGTTGGGAGTTTCCTTTACTCGCTTCCTTCTCCCCTATGGTTGTGATGTTCATTTTTGAAATCCATAGGATTCTGCTAAACTCTGTGAAATCTGTGGTTCATCTATAGTTATTATTTGGGCTCCCCTCATGTCCCCATTGATAACTCACTGCCCTCCCCAGTGCAGTCCCCTATATCACACCAAAAGGAGAGTTGTACCCTGAGTGTGCAGTTGGTGACCAACTTCTCTCCATCTTTATATAATGCAAGGGACCCAAAAACTTTAGACTCTAAACTTTTCCAAAGCCTCTGCCCTTGGAATTCGAATTTATTTACAACTTTTAAAATCCTGCCCTCATACGTATTCATGAGACAAAACATATTCACTCAATTGCTCAAAGGAATACAGTGATGATTAATAAAAAAGAAAAAGACGACCCCCTCGTGGTGCTTGAAGATGAGGATGGAGCAGCGTTCTATCGAACGAACATCTCTGGGTGGGTGTCCAGGCTAGGGAACTTCTACGGAGACGATAAGAACTCTGAGCGCATGGCTCGGTATAACGGATGCACACACCGAATGTGCAGTTGTGGTCAATTAATAGCTAAGGAATATGGATATACTAAATGTCCAAAGTGTCGAGAAAATATATATCGTGAGATTTGGGAAAAAAGAGAGGGGAAGGAGTGGGACGGAGGCCCTGCGTATAGCGATGGATTTGAAAAATTTTTTGCGGACTACGATGAGTTTTTTGAGTGGTGCTGTGAGTTCTACTCGGACAACGGCATGATGCCAGAATCCCAATCTGTCCGACTTTTTCTGACAAGAGAGATCTTCTTTCAAGAGTTGGAGGTGGAAGATATTCTTGAGCGACATGAGTTCGAAGGATCTTCATCTCCGTTTGACTTGGGATTTATCGAGGCCCTTAAGAAACTTAATGAAGAAATCCAGAAGCAACCTGCATATGGGTGGGAACCTTCTAAGATAAAAGCGATGGTCGACTGGTCTGCTCTTGAGGAAAGAGTTCGCAAGGAAGTAGAGAAGTATTGGAAATAGAGAATTGAGCTAAACTCGTTGCGCTTCTCGCGACACTTCTTGCGACACTTCTTGCGACACTCCTTGCGACTAAAAGGGAAAAAGAGAATGGAAGGAATTGAAGAATTTATTGGTCAATATGCTATGAAAATTGGAGATTATATATTCAAGGAGAGACTTAAAGGAATCGAAGGTTTTGAAGAGTATAAACCAAATGATTGGCTGTTTAAGGAAGGAGTTTTTTATGTATCTATAAAGAATCGTAAAATCTTTAAACGTAAAACCATTCACTTTCCAGCATTGCTTGTTTTTCGACCATGGGAGTACATTATTGAGTATGTAGATAGACTAGAATTGGAAGAGGAATCATCATACCTGGAAGAGGAATAGACATACCTAAAAGAGGAACTAATCAATGAATTCTATTAAAAATAACAAAGTATGGTCAGATGTTAAGTTGATTCAATCGACAGATAAGAACGTTGCAAAGTTTGTATTCACTAATGAAAAATGTGTAGCCGAAGGGGTTCTTTATAAATACCCGACATATGAAGAGCGTACTGTCATGTGCATAAGTACACAATCAGGATGCCCTGTTGGGTGTAGGTTCTGTGGAGCAGGTGATTATTTTGTGCGAAGCCTGAGCGCAGATGAGATCATCTCTCAAGTCCAAAACATGATGGAGGCCAAAGGCATTGATGCTTCGAGTGTGAAGAAAGGGCAAATCATGTTTATGAGCATGGGTGAACCTTTGTTAAACTGGAACGCCCTAAAAAAAGCACTTCATATACTCTCAAAAGAGTACCCAAACTTCTCGCTGCTAATTAGTTCAATCGGGCCAGATAATGGTATCTATGACGAATTGAATCAGTTGTCTTCCGAGATTAATTCAATAGGACTTCAGTTTTCTGTTCATGAGAGCACTGACGAGAGAAGGAATCAACTTATCCCGTTTAAGTCAAAAATGAATCTAGTGAAAATTAAAGAAGCGGGGGAAGCATGGTTTGCATCTACAGGAAGAAAACCATTTATCAATTATTGCGTCACCCCAGAGAATAACACAGGAGACGATGTGCGTCGAATTGTAGAACTTTTTAACCCAAAGTATTGGGAGTATACGATCAGCGTCGTATGCGAAAGAGAAGAGCATGTTTCGGCTGCGAATGAACGTCAACGGAGTCTGGCTTCTGAGTTCATGAGTCAATTAATTGCGAAAGGTGGCTCAGTGAGAATGTTTGATCCCGCAGGACAAGACGATATTGGAGGAGGATGCGGACAGTTGTGGTTTGTCCAGAACTGGATGAAAGAGAACCCTAGCAAAGCAAGACCTTCTATTGGCAATGGACTTCCATCGGTGCATACCCCCAGGGAACAAGGAGAAAACAATGAGTGAACAAAGAAATGATTATATTCAAAAAGGTTACTTTGTTTACGATGATATATCCGAAAGGTATGTACACGTTTCAATATATGAAAACGTTGCCATGGAGTTTTTTGAGAAATTTAAAGATATGAGTTTTTTTGAATTATCCAATCCTGAGTCTGGGATAATTATGAAGGTAGATGAAAATTTATATTATTGTCTCTCAAGTGATGCCGAATTCGATGGACTTGAAGCCTCCGAAGGGGAGGAAGAATTTCTCGAATCTGTTCGCTTATCCTCTAGTGGGGTGACTGCATTGCCATATTATGATTCTCGATGCGAGATCTTTGTCAAGATTCAGAGTAAATTAACGAAAGAAGAACTGGAATTACTTATAGGCGAATTTAAAAAATAGATAAATGGGAGTGTCCGATGATTAAAGTCATTGTATATTATCACAGTAAGGATTTTGATGGTATATGCTCTGGTGCTATCGCCAGAGTATTTCTATCTAATGCGAACTCTGATGAATTGAGTTTTATTGGTTATGATTATTCTGATACTTTTGATTGGTCAGTTATCGACAAAGAGACCTCTGTGTTGATGCTTGATGTATCTCTCCCTCCATTGGATATGAAGAGGATGAAAGAATCTGCAAAGTCTTTTATCTGGATCGATCATCATCAAAGACAGATCGATGAAGTTAACGCTCTTATCCCCGGGGGGGTTTCAGGTATACAGCGCTCTGGTATAGCAGCATGCCAATTGACATGGGAATGGTTTTCTTCAGATGAATGTCCTTTGGTGGTGAAACTTCTCGGAGAGTACGATGTGTTCAATTTTAAAGACTCTCGCACACTCCCCTTTCAACATGGTGTCCGAATGAACGTTAAAGGTATTCACGACATGTTCTGGGATATTGTGTTAAAGCCCGGGGATCGAGACATCCAGTATCTTGTCGATGAAGGAAAGATGGGGATGAAATACGTAGAACACCTGAGGACTACTCTTGGGGAAGAGTTATCGTTCGCATCGAGACTTATTGGATATGATGTGATAGTTATCAATCGAGCAAAGATTGGATCGCATGACTTCGAAGGTTTCTATGTGCCTGAGAAACATGACTTCATGGTGTCGTTCTATATGAATAAACATGGGAACTACGTTTATTCACTCAGGTCAGCAAGGGCTTCTATCGATGTGTCTGAAATCGCAGGATGGCTTGGAGGAGGAGGACACCCGGCTGCTGCTGGTTTCTCTTCTCCAGTCTTTTTATTGGGTGGTTTGTCTGTGTTCGATGAGGATTTCGAGACCCCTAAGGAAATAAAGATGGGGTTTAATGACCTTCCAATCGCAGAGCAGAGTGCCTGTGAATTCCTCGGAGATAAAAGAGCATTCAAACCCAACGTAGACTACTCTGAGTTCATTGGGTGTGAATTTGACGATAATTTAAATCAATATAAATCCACGGATACAAGGATCAGTCGCGGAGAACTTGCGCATCTTATTCACATGGGCTGGGTTTGCAAGAATAACGATGGGTTATTTGTAGAGATGAAGCATGTTGCGATACCAAAACAAATCACAAATGGAGGATATTAACGATGGTCCAATTTACATGGTCTTTGATTTACTACATTGTTTCAGTGATGTCTGTTTTTCATTATTATGACAACAGTCCAATGCTCTCTACTGTCATCACAGTTTTTACGGTGTTTTCTTTTGTTATCTCCGTGGCAACTATGTTCTCTGGGTTTGTTTTTTTAAGCATTGATGATAATGATAAAATTAAGATGGCTAAAAGTTCAGACTCCTATGGATTTGTGTCCTTTCTATTTAGAGAGGGAGCGCCTTGGGCAATTACGGGTGTTTTTGCCGCAATGAGTGGTATGGTCTATCACTCATTCGGGATATTGTTTATGACTTGCATTTGCGCTCTTTATAAGATTAATGAAAGTATCGAACTTGAAAGAATAGAAAGAGAGTCGTCGCTGCTTCGACAATATTTGGATAATAGGCATCCATCTATCTTAACTGGAGAAGAGACTCTGAGAAGAGCAGACTTGCTCGAGCAAAAAATAAAAAAACGCCTGAGAAGATGGGACGAAGACTGAAAAAAACAAGAACCCTTTCTTTGAAATCATACACTTAATGAAAATTTCTCGAAATTTGCGCTTTTTGCGTAGTCTCCCTCATACACAAATTGTGTAGTTCATACTATTTTTGGAGCAGGATAAACATGTCTAATTTTAACTTTCTAGAGAATTCTAAAATATTCGAACTTTGTTCTTTTATCTTAAATAATGGATACAACCGAAGTGGATGCATGGCTGGGATACACAGAGGATACCTTGCGAGTTTAAATAATCACAACTCTCCGATGTCTCAACTTAACTATGACTTGAATTCCTTTAACAGAGTACGCAATTTAACAGATGAATCTATTCCGCTTCTTATTTTTCTGAGAAATGCACATCATATTTATAGCATGTATCCCGGGTCTGAGTTGATTAATCAATGCATTGAGATTACTTGTGATAAGAGTGGACAGCCATTTGACGCATCTGAATTCGAGTTCAAAGACAATCAAAATTTGGAATCGCTGGGCTTATGTCAGATAACGTATAGAGATATTGCAAATGATTCATCTTACGCAACGCTCGTAGTAAGGCCGTTGTCTATGTATGACAACCGAGAGGGTTTATACTTGCATTGTACGTCTCCTATAAGTAATTCAACTCTGCATATCCCGTTGCGATCTATTTCAAAGATCGACAACGTAGACACTCCAAGTGAAGAGTTTTCGATTCATGAATTGAACATGATTCTGAATATGTCGAATGATACAGGCAAAAATGAATCGGGGTGCATTAGTTTCTCTGTAAGCAACGAAGAACATAAATTGCTGTTAAGGGCACTTGGGCATCTCGTCCCACTAAGTGAACTAACAAAAATTGATCGTTCCAATTTATATGCTCTGATTGAACGGATGAGTGAATTAAGATGATAGGAGATATCAGGGGGCTTCTTTCCGAGTCCGATAATCGCTTTGTTTTGCGATTAATCCCAGATATGGGCGAAGTGTGTCGAGGTTATACTCTTGCTTACCTGGGGGATACTGAAACTATTGCAAAACAAGTGTGGATCTTAAATGCCACTGATTGGATGAGGGGAAAAAATGAAATATCTTGGAGTTTATACAACTCATGTAATGATAATGGGTTTTATCGGGTGCTCCATGAGTTTGCATTAAAACTCGCAGAGAATCTACTAGTCTCCCATAAGAAGCAAGCGGGGGAGGTGTTGGAAGAATGCTGGGCACTCTTGCAACTTAAAAGGAGGTGGGTAGATGGAGAAGCCTCGAATAAAGAGTTGGATAGGGCAATAATTGCATGTTGGGATGCTCATAGGGCTGCAGAAGAGCGCGTAAATGTGGCGGTATCAAGGGTTGCATATTGGGCTGGAGATAGGGATGCATATTTCGCTGCGTCAAGGGCTGGATATTGGGATGCAAATTACGCTGCAACTAGGGCTGCATCTTGGGATGTAGGTTGGGCTGAAAAGAGGAAGCAACATGTGGAGTTGTTTGCAGATATGCTAGAGGATTCAGTGGGTATAGAGAGGGGAGTTGAGGAAAAAACTTTAGACTCTAAAGTTTTAGCAGGAGATTTATAATGGGCATCGAATTGGTGGGGTCTTGCGATTGCAGAGAAGTAATCGGGTTAACATTGCCTCAGATATATCTTCTTTATAATGAAGTAAATGAATTCCTTTCTGATGATTCCAGGTTTATCTATAATGCCTTTTTACAGATCATTGAATCTAAAGACAGTGACAAGGTATGCATAGGCGTCAATGATGTAAATGTTTCAAGTGATGACTTCTGCAATAGTGTATTTTGTGACAAAGGGGACGATGCTATTGAGAAAATGGTGCAATCCCTTCGGCGTGAATTATCAGATCTTGCAGATGACATGGGCGTTGATATGTTTATTACGTGCTTTGGCGTACCAAAGGGGGACAAAGGTGACTATCGGAGAGTATACATCTTCTTTGCAGAAGCAGAATTCATTAAAGAACTAGAAAGAAAGAGAGTTTAAACATGAGCGATAAAGTGAGAGATCTCCTGGATAAACAAGGGCGTGTGAAAGTTGATGAACTACTCTCAGTGCGTGCGATGATTAAAGAAATGCATGCGATACCATTAGATGGACTGAGATTCCTTTTCAAAGGCAAAGAATATCAACTTAATCCCAGGGGGGTGGAGACATTTAGCCTTATAGGGCTGAATAATACACACATAATAGAAGAAGCATTTGCTGACCCGTCTGATCTCAAATGGGTTATGCATACTGGATCATGCACAAAGGACTGTGCTTAAACATTAAATCGTTTAAAATTTATCCAAGAGGTGAATTGAAAAATGCCTACGAAAGAATTACGAGAACTTGCGCTTCAGATGATTAATAAGTCCTCAAAAGAAATCCAAAATGGTATAGAGTGGTCTATTGAAGAACTGGAGTACAGTTTCTGGACTCAGATTTTCGAATCCACCGCAGGGCCAAACGAAGGTCTGGGCGGGTGTGCCATGACCGAATTCCAGGTCTCTGCGTTTACGTCGCCAATTGGCACTACGGCCTTACACTGTGCTGGTGTATGGAAGATATATGAATCGGGAACAGGCGGGAACAAGGTCGAAAACCAGAGGTGGTAGCGGCTAGGTGATTAAAACTCCCAAGGGAAATCCTTTTGTTTTATAGAATGACTAAAGAAGACACTACTTAAGATCGAGAGAATTAAATGACCAGTAAAAGTATCCATTCACCTTTTCAGGAAGTTCATGATAGGATTATTGAGATCGCAAATCTATATGAAGAGTTGACATGGCCAACTTCTCATCACTATTGTGCATTCTTTATTGAAGGAGATCGAGTGAGGATCATCAATCACCTGGGGCGGACAGATGGTTATTCAGAATTCCACTTTCCTTTGGAGTGGGTGTGGGACAGTGAATGGGAGCAGGTTGTAAGGGCGAATCGAGCAACCTGGAAAGACGAAATAAAAAAGAAACATTTAAAGAGTTAATTTATTCAACGCATTAACTGAGATTGTAAATTTGAACGCTTTCTTTTATCATTTTTATTTATTTTTTAAGTTGGTGTATCCCCTTCGACTTCTTTTTCCCGCAGTCCTCCTCCCGTTTGACCTTGAATATTCACTTGATATATGATGAACGATTCGACTATTTATCTACAGATATGTAGAAGCATACCAAAATAAAATGCAGGAGTCTTTGATGACAAATTTGTCCACTTACCAGCCCACCTTAGTATCCAGCGAGAAACTTATCAGCGATATCGTTCACCACATGAAATATTCCAATTACGTCCCCGATGAGTTAAGAAGGGAAACCTTTGAAGAGAGTATCTTCCGAAATAAGAATATGCACATTGGGAGATATTCAGACCTTGAGGTGCTCATCAATGAAGCATACCAATCTGTCTACGACAAGAGCGTTCTTCCTTCGATGCGCAGCATGCAATTCGCTGGCAAGGCAATCCTTCGAAATCATGCAAGGATGTTCAACTGTGCATTTCTTCCCATCGACAATCTCACAGCTTTTCGCGAATTATTATTCTTGCTTCTCTCTGGTGCAGGAGTGGGTTTCTCCGTCCAGCGACATCATGTGGCTCAATTGCCTGCCATTCAAGCCCCTAAGGGGGACATGAGATATCTAATTGGAGACAGTATTGAAGGATGGGCAGATGCTGTCAGCGCGTTGATTAAAGCATATTTCCAGGGGAAACCCAGGCCAAGGTTTGATTACTCTGATATACGACCCAAGGGCTCTTTGCTGAAAACCAGTGGGGGTAGGGCTCCTGGTCATCACAAGTTTGAACAAGTGCTTAATAAAGTGGAGACCATCCTCCTGTCCAAGCGACCCGGAACCCAATTGCACCCCATTGAATGCCACGACATCCTATGCCACCTCGCTGATGCCGTAATCTCAGGTGGGATTCGAAGGTCTGCATTGATCTCCCTATTCTCTTATGATGACGAGGATATGCTTAATTGTAAAACAGGGGAATGGTGGAAAGAAAATGTTCAGAGAGCAAGATCAAATAACAGCGCAGTCGCCCACCGCGATTACTTTGATGAAAGTGACTTTTGGAACTTATGGGAAAGAATTAGCACTTCACCAAGCGGAGATCCTGGGATTGTTTGGACATCAAACTTGGAGTGCGGATTTAATCCCTGTGTTGAGGCAGCGTTGAACCCAAATACTTTTTGTAATTTAGTTGAAATAAATGCAGCAAATATTAATACCCAGTTTGAATTAAATCATCGATCCAGGATGGCTGCAAGAATTGCGACAATCCAGTCTTCGTATACTGACTTTCATTATCTTCGACAAGTCTGGAAGAATAATACGGAGAGAGATTCATTAATTGGTGTTTCCATGACAGGCATTGTCGGCGGAAATGTTCTTAACCTGGACATGAGAGAAGCAGCCCTGATTGTACGCGAAGAGAACGCTCGAATGGCGAAACTCTTAGGGATTCGAAAAGCGGCTCGGACAACTATGGTGAAGCCAGCAGGCACCACGTCGCTGCTTTTGGGTGGTGTATCTAATGGTATCCATGCGTATCATAATGATTATTACTTTAAGAGAATCACTGTGAGTAATGAAGAGCCCATTTATAAATACTTAAAAGAAAATCTTCCTGAGATCCTTGAACCATCGAAAGAAAAAGGCAAAGAAGACTCGGAATCATTCATTGTAATGCCAATGAAGGCCCCAGAGGGGGCAATTACTCGAGATGAAGGATCTATATCTCAACTAGAGCGAATCAGAAAGGTCTATAGAGAATGGATTATCCCAGGACATCGAAGGGGAGTCAATACTAATAATATTTCAGCGACAATCTCTGTGAAGAGTCATGAGTGGGATGAAGTTGGAACATGGCTTCTTCATAATAAAATGGTTTATCAAGCGGTGTCTGTTCTTCCATATTTTGGAGGAGATCACCCTCAACTTCCTCTTGAAGATATTGATAAACAGCAGTATGATGTTCAACTCAGTAAGTTGAAAGACCTTGACCTTTCGAAGATAGTCGAAGCGGTAGATTCTACTGATCTTCAGGGAGAAGGTGCATGTGTAGGTGGTGCCTGCGCTCTTTGATTTAAGTTCTTATTAAAGATGGGATGTTAAAGGAAGGAGACTTTTTGAATCCCATCTTTAATATTTAAAATGAGTGAGTATTAAAGATGGGATTCAAAAATCTTCAATGGCTATTATTGACAAAACATGAACATTGGAAGAAGTTAACAGAGCAAGACGCCGTTGTATTCCCCATAGCAGACCAAATATCAGAATATGAATATGAAAAAATATTAAAGGAAGAAGGCTTGCAGGCTTGGGTCCTTATAGATCTGGAGGAGAACTGGATCGCAAACTTTCAATTGATACCGAACACCAGCCACGTACCTCAACTCCAGCCACGTACCTCAACTCCAGCCATGTACCTCAACTCCATCGCGGTATTCCCGCCACACCAATCTAAGGGTTATTCCCATATACTCATGAAAAAACTTCTTGCATTGGAAGGACACAAGGATATTTATGCTCGAACACGAGACGACAATACGCGTTCGCAAAAATTATTATCCAAATACCATTTCAAAGAAGTCTCCTGCGAAGTAATTAGAAAAGAGTCATGGGTATGGTTCTTGCGTGAAGCATTTAGAATCTAAACTTTCCCCCTTAAATCCCCTCTTAATCCCTACCGAATCCTCCAGCATGTCCCCTAATAACTCTAATTTATTCTTTGCTTCTGCAGCCCTATATGCAGCCCAATCTGCATCAAGGGATGCAGCCCCATATGCAACCCCATATGCAGCCCAAGATGCAGCTCCAAATACTTCCCAATCTCCAGTATCCTTATATGCATCCCAATATGCAATTCTATCCTCCCTTAACTCTTTATTCGAAACTTCCCCTTCTATCCATCTTCTCTTTATCTCCAATAGTTCCCTAGTTCCTTTTAATATCTTTCCCCCTTTCTTCTCATGGGAGTTGAAGAGATCCTCTGCGATCCTTAATGCAAACTCATGAAGTTCCCTGTCAAACCCACTATAATCCAATGTTTTACATAAATTAAAAGAGATTGTCTTTTGTCCCCTTATCCAATCCGTGACATTTAGAACCCATACTTGCTCAGTAATGTCCTCGAGAGAGCACCCATCATCCCCCAGGTGAGCAATCGCATATCCACGGCACACTTCGTCCATTTCAGGAAGTAAACGTAACACAGGGCGCTTATCTGCATCCACCAAAAGCCCCCGAATGTCACCGATTGTCACTTGGGATACCATCATTGACCTCCTTCTCAAACTTTAGATTCTAAATTTTCTCCATTGAATCCCCTCTCTATGCCAACTGCATCCTCCAGCAGTTCCCCTAACCACTCTAATTGCTTCTTTATGACTACAGCCGCATCTGCAGCCCAATCTGCAGCCCAATCTGCAGCCCCATATGCTGCCCAATCTGCAGACCAATCTGTAGCCGAATATACAGCCCCATATACTGCCCAATCTACATCCCAACCTACAGCCCCATATGCATCCAAACATACAACTCTAGCCTCATTTAACTCTTTATCCGAAACTTCCCCCTCCATCCATCTTCTCTTTCTCTCCAATAGTTCACAAGTTACTTTTAATATCTTTATCCCTTGCTTCTCATGGGAGTTGAATAGATCCTCTGCGATCCTTAATGCAAACTGATGAAGTTCCCTATTAAACCCACCAGAATTCAATATTTTACATAAATTAAAAGAGATTTTCTTTTGTCCCCTAATCCAATCAGTAGCATTAAGCATCCATGCCTGACTTGCAATGGTCTCAGCATCCCCCAAATGAGCAATTGTATACCCACGGCACACTTCGTCCATCTCAGGCATTAAACGTAGCACTGGACGCTTATCTGCATCCACCAAAAGCCCCCGAATGTCACCGATTGTTACCTTGGACACCATTATTAACCTCCTTTGAAAAGTTTAGACTCAAAATTTTTCCCTTTAACTCCCCTCTCAATACCAACTGAATCCTCCATCATGTCTCCCAATAACTCCACCTGTTTCTTTCTTCCTATATCCTTATACCCATCTGCAGCCCTTCCTGCAGCCCGAGATACAGCCCGAGATGCAGCCCAAGATGCAGCCGAATGTGCGGCCCAATATGCAGTCGCCTCTGCAGACCCATATACACCCCCTTTTGCAGACCCATATACAGTCCTTCCTCTATTCGAATATGTTACCCTGTATGCATCCAAATATGCATACCTTGCATTGTCCAACTCTTCATCCGAAACTTCTCCATCCATCCACCTCCTCTTTATCTCTAATAGTTTCCAAGTTTTTTTTGAAAATCTTCTTCCCTGTCTTCTCTGATCTTGCAAGAAATCTTCCGCAATCTTCAATGAAAATGTATGGAGAACTCTATCAAACCCACTATAATCCAATGTTTTACATAAATTAAAAAAGATTTTCTTTTGCCCCCTCATCCAATCAGTAGCATTTAGTATCCACACTTGGTTTGCAATGTCCTCGATAGAGCACCCATCATTCCCTAAGTGAGCAATTGTATACCCACGGCATACTTCGTCCATCTCAGGCAATAAACGTAATACATGGCGCTTGTCTGCATCCACCAACAGCCCCCGAATATCACCGATCGTTACCTTGGACACCATCATAAACCTCCTTCTGAAACTTTAGATTCTAAACTTTTCCCCTCAAACCCCCTTTTAATCCCTACTGCATCCTCTAGTATGTCTGCCAATAACTCTAGTTGCCTCTTTCTATATGCAGCCGAATATGCAGACACATCTGCAGTCCCATATGCAGCCCAATATGCAGCCTGATATGCAGACCTTGATGCAGCCCAATATGCGGCCCAACCTACATCCCAATCTGCAGCCCTATCTGCAGCCTTATCTCCAACCCTATATGCAGCCCTGGCATCATCAAATTCTTTATCCGAAATTTCCCCCTCCATCCACCTCCTTTTTACTTTCAATAACTCCCAAGAAGTTTTTAAAACTTGGCCCCCTTGTTTCTCGTGAGATCTCAAGGAATCCTCTGCGATCTT
>Ga0114918_10002138_pt1 | contig 17729 bp, 14 predicted proteins | sample LantaG_FD_87015 | JGI IMG/M metagenome (GOLD analysis project Ga0114918, IMG submission 87015) | Deep subsurface microbial communities from Baltic Sea to uncover new lineages of life (NeLLi) - Landsort_02402 metaG | ecosystem: Environmental > Aquatic > Marine > Oceanic > Sediment | place... | reverse complement strand
TTTTCCGGCTCGGTTGAACTAGAACACTGAAGAAAAAACAGGCCGAGAATTAGGGCTAAAAAAATACTCACATACTTACGCATAAATACTCCCCTTTGGTTACGGTTACAGTTAATATGTCGGCGTTTTCGTGAGCGGTTTTATTTCATATACTGTATTACTAATAAATTAACGGTGTTTTAACAAGAAGAATCTGCCATCAATCTGATTATTTTATTAACGAGTGACCGGGCTGTAATTGTTAAAACCTTGTTGAAAAAATCAGGCGCCCGTTTTGTAAGTCAGCGAAATCCTTTTCAAGGTGTATAAAACTCCGATGTCCGGGCGCCCGTTTTTAAAAGAAAGATTTTGTCGATTAACCGGTTAGCCCGGTTGGCCCATCCAGCGACGGCAAATGCCTTTCCACAAGAAAAGATGGTAGAGGGTGCAGACCGCCACCACGATATACACTATCCGGCTGACAAGGCTCATGGCTCCGAATATGGCCGCCACCAGGTCGAAACTGAAAATACCGACCAATCCCCAGTTCAGCCCCCCGATAACCATCAGGATGAAAGTTATCAAATCGAGTGTTTTCATTTTTCTCCTCCTAAAAAAAGAGATTGACTCAACGGCTGAAAGTACGCGGGTGTGATTTATCGATTCCGTATTGAAAATTTAGATTTTTTTTAAAGCACAAGGCAAGCGATTTATTCACCCCGGGGAATATTTCATTTTTTTATGGCGGAAACATTTGAATAATATTACCGTAGATAAGTACTATATTTACAAGTAAATTATAGGTGAACTATGACACAGAAAAGATTATACCGCTCTTTAACCGACCGCCAGCTCGCCGGTGTCTGCGGCGGCCTGGGTGAGTATTTCGATATCGACTCGACCCTGATACGCCTGGTTATTGCCGTTTTGGCTATCGCCGGGGTAGGAACCGGCATTCTTTTTTATATTATCGCATGGATCGTGATACCGGAAGCCCCGTCCACTTAATACCAGTAACCGGGTCATTTACGGCGCGACGAAAGTCATATTATATTTATTGACAAAAATACCTTCTCCCGTATCTTAAAGCATATAACGGATTTATTTCGTCTTATTTGAAAATCGCATCATAATACAGGAGATAAAACCATGCGCTTTGCTACGGGTGTGTTTCTGTCAATAGCCCTGATTTTTTTCGGGTTAATAATCGGGTGTAACGAAAAGAAACCGACCGAGTCCGAACCGGTCCAGCCGCTGGAACAACTGACTTTCTCCGGGGGGTGGTACCCGACCGTTTCGCCAGACGGCAACTTCCTGGCTTATCGGGTGGTTGGCGACGGCCTTCTCCGACAGGATTTAAGAGACGGCCAGGTCAGCATCCTGACCGCATACGGTACCGAACCGGACTGGGCGCACGCGGGCAATTTGATTCTTTTCCGGACGGTCGAGCCGCTCCAGAGCCGTACCGTGCTGGCCACCATCAATGTCCTCAACAGGGATACCACGATTATCCGCTACGACGGTTTCGATGATGGGGCGGTCTGGTCCTACGACGGGAATGAAATCGCCGCCAAGGGTTCGCTGGGTATCCGGCTTATCGCCTACCCGGGCGGGGATACTTCCTGGGTGACCTGCACCGACCCGGTTGACGGTGGTTGCCAGGGGGAGAACCCGACCTGGTCGCCTGACGACCAGTGGCTCGCTTTCGATGACGGCCTGGAAATCATGAAAGTCCAACGAGCAGGTGGTGAGGCCGTGCAGGTGGTCGGGGGGGGATTGTTAGAAGTTACCGAACCGGCCTGGTCGCCCGACGGCGACTATATTGCTTTTTCCAGGCAGGACTCAACCTCCACCGACATGCATATCTGGGTGGCCGACGCCCGCGGGGAGCAGTACGGCCTCTGGCAGGTGACCGCCACCGATTCCAACAGCGTGGTCGATGAATGGTTCGACCGCAATCCCTGCTGGTCGCCCGACTCGGAAATTATTTATTTCCAGTCCAACCGCTCCGGCCGTTATGAAATCTGGCGGGTCGGTTTCCAGCCGTAAAAAAAACCGCAGAAAAATTTAAGGCAGGCGTTTTTTAAAACACCTGCCTTTTTTATATCCGGGTGATATTGCCTTATCAGGCGTACATCAGTTTCAATTCCTCGATACGCCGCGCTATGTCCACCGTGTTAGCGCATCCGGCCGTACAATTTGTACATGACACGCAGTTTTTAAGGCTGTTTTCCACCGGGATATCGTCCAGCGTCTGCCGCGCCAGGACGAAATTGCCGTACTGCGCGGCGTACATGTGGGTGCGCATCAGGGTCGGTATCTCCACCTCGTGGGGACAGCTTGCCAGGCAGGTACGGCACTGGCGGCAGAAACCCATGCTAAGCTTGATATCGTTGTCGTTTAAAAATTTCTTTTCCTCGGCGGTGTATTCCAGGTCGTAGGCCACCGAGAAATCTTCTTTCATGTGTTCGAAATTATCGTACCCCGGTATGCAGGTGGCGATATTCTCGTTACGCATCACCCATTTTAAGCAGGCTCTGGTGATGGTGGAGTTGCCGTACTCCCGCCTCGTCTCCGGGTTGGGCCAGCGGCTGCCGCCCGCCAGGGTTTTCATGGCGACAATCCCCACGCCTTTCGAAGCGGCGTTCTTGATGGCCGTAAGCAGGGCGTTGTTATCGGCCATCGTGAAATTAATAGACGTCAGCACCACGTCGTAAAAACCCTGTTTGGTCACCTCGTCGATAACTTCCGCCATGTTCGAATGTGTCGTTACGCCCACATAGCGCGCCTTCTTTTGTTCCTTGACGGTTTTCATGGCCTCGATTATAGCCGGGTCGTTGACTTCATCCCGATTGGAAACACTGTGAAGGTACAGAATATCGACATAATCCATTTTCAACCGGCTCAGGGAGCCTTCGGCAACGGTGATGAATTTTTTCGTGATTTCGGCCTGGCTCAAATTGGGCCGGCCGGGGTGACCCACCTTGGTGCCGATAATAACCTGGTCGCGCGCGTTCAGCCGGTTAATCACTTTGCCGATCATCTGCTCGTTGCGGCCGTACTGGTAAGCGGCGGCGGTGTCGAAATGCCGCACCCCCTCCTCGTACGAGGCCTGCACTATCTGTGGGACATTGGAGTTCATCACGCCCATGCTGACGACGGGCACCCGGATATCGGTCTTGCCCAGTTGCCGGTAGATGACCTGTTTGCCTTCCGGTTCGGCGGCCTTCTCTTTTTCCTGGGCGAATATCTTCCCCGGCATGAGTCCCGCCACCCCGGCGCCGGCCAGGCCGGTGGCGGCGGTCGTCAAAAAACCGCGCCGGCTGTAATTCGTTTTTTTGCTGTCCATCGGGTACTCCCTTTTTATGGTCAATTATTTATTTGCTGTTTTAGTTTTCCGACTGCGTGTCCGCGGTCCCCAGATAATTCTCGGCGTTGGTTTTCAAAACGTTCCGCATCCGGTCGTCGATATTGACATCGTTAGGCAAAACCTCGAGCACTTTCTTGTAGCAGGCGGTGGCGGTTTTGATATCCCCCGCGGCCACACACCCATCGGCGTAGCTGTCCCAGACATTGGCCGAGTTGGGGAAGGTCTCGGCATTCATCCGGAAAAGTTGCACGGCGTCGTCGAGTTGGTTGGATTGCAGCATCCGGTAGCCCAGGGCGTTGAACTGGGCTTCCTGCAACAGCACCAGGTCGGGGTCGAGTTGGCGGAATTTCTCGAAAATCTCCACTCCCTTGGCCACTCCGTACTCGTTGATGATGTTCGTGAACTGGGCGGCGGTCGGGGGAAGCTCTGAGCCCTTGCGGTACGCGACCGTCACAAAGCTCGAGTCGAACGCCGGCTGTACGGGAGGGTCGCTTAAAAATTTGAACCCGGCCTGGCTCTTGTTAAGCTCGGCCTCGAAAAAATTCCGGACGTACGAACATATCGTTTTGTAGCCTTCTTTAATGACGTCGGCCGGCGGCTGGTCCGGCAGGCTTGTCAGGGTGGCCATCGACCCGTAATGAGTGAAATCATAATCCCGCAGGCCGTTCAATTTTATCTTGTAAACGGTAGCGTACTTTAGCGAATCGAGCACCGACAAATCCCGGTGTTGTTCGTTCTCGGCGTAGATTTGCAAAAGCGGCGCGGAGAGCCGGGGCGGGTTGAAGAAAGCGTTGTCGGTCAGGAGAGCTTTGTTGTCGGGATTTAAAAACTCGCTCTGCAAACAGGCCACGGCGTCGACGTCGCTGTTGCGCATGGCCGTTATAACGGCGCCGATTGAGCCGAACGAAAAGCCCAGAAGCCCCAGCTTGTTCTGGTCCACATACGGCCGGGTGTGCGTTTCGGCGAGGATAAATTCCTTGTCGCGGATGAGGGTCTCCAGCGAGGCCGGGTCGGAGTCGGGATTGACGCTCGTCATCCCCAGCGAGTGCGTACCGGCCACCACAAACCCCCAGCTGGCCAGGTATTCGCACAGCACGGCGTTTTCCACACAGCTCGGGCCGTTGTGGTAGATAATCAAAGGAAACGCCCCCTCGACCGCCGGGGCGTCACGCACCGCCGCCATCCTGACGCTTATCAATTCCTGCAGTATCCCCTGGTCGCGGTTGAACTGCTGTAGTAAAGTCATAAGCTCCCGGTTGTGGAAATTCGAGAGGATATTCATAAAGCTTTCGTCGGTGGGGTAGGGGTAGGCGTACTCGCCGTACACCATCGTAAAATCGTCGGCGCCGGTTTCGGCCGGGTACCAGATACAGACCTGCAGCGGCCGGGCGCGCTCCCCCTCGAGCAGGGCGCCGAAATAATCGGTTTTGGGCCGGAAGGCGCGCGAGTAGTCGTATTTCTCGACGGCTGTAAAGCCGATCCCGTGCGGGCCGGGGGTGAGATTCCCCCAGATAGGCGGCGTTTCGGCTGCGGTCATAGCGGCAGCGAGGATAATGATAATCAGCGTCAAGCCGATAACTTTTAACGATTTAAGCGGAAAGATATAAGACATGGCACACCCTCCGTAAAGTTATTTACGACTAAAAAGCGGTTTTATTATATTTAGTAATTAAGGCTCCTACAAGTCGGCCCTACTGCACCAAAAGGACGCACAAACGGTCTTAAATATCAATTAGTTTTTTCGGACTGATTTGGTCTGGATTTGGAGATGGTAGATTCGTATTTCGTAGGTCGAAATGTCGCAGACTTTCGACATCTTTTAAGTCATCCTGAGCGGAGTCGAGGGATGATCTTTGGGCACCCCACCGCTTCATTGGTGGGGTGCAATAATCTAAACACTACCATCTGCCTCTTTTTCACGCTCATGGAAGAGAATATCTCGCCCCCCTTTTGTGTAATTGACAAGCAGACATTTCTCTGATAGATTATGTGAGTTAAATTATAATTAAAGGAGAAGATGATATGAAAAGTATTATGTCCGTTGTTATCGCGCTTTCAATTTTGTGTGGAACCGCTGCGACAGCGCAGGAGCTTTCGCCTATTGCGCTGCCCGCCCCCGCGTTAGAGAACGATAAGCCTTTTATGCAGGCGGTTAAGGAAAGAAAAAGCAGCCGGGAGTTTGCCGATAAGGACCTCAGCCTCCAGGACCTGGCCAACGTTCTGTGGTGCGCTATCGGCGTCAACCGTCCGGAATCGGGCAAGCGCACCAGTCCCTCGGCCATGAACAGACAGGACATCGACGTCTACGCGGTTTTGAAAGACGGCGTTTATCTGTATGACGCTGTCAATCATGAGCTGTTGCCCGTCGCGGCCGGTGACTTTCGCAAGGATGCCGGCACGCAGGAATTTGTAGGTACCACGCCTTTGAACCTTATTTATATCTCGGACCTCGCCAAATTTGAAACTATTAAAGACGAGGAAAACCGGATAATCTGGGCCGCCGTGGATGCCGGGCACTGTTCTCAGAACGTTTACCTTTACGCCGCCGCCGCCGGTCTGGCGGTCGTGGTCCGGGGTTCGGTTGATAAGGTCAAACTGTCCGAAGTTTTGAAATTAAGACCCGAGCAGAAGGTTCTTCTCGCCCAGACGGTCGGCTACCCCAAATAAAATTCCGGTAGCAGTATTTGTAGTATCCGTAGGTCGAAATGTCTTTGACTTTCGACAATTTTATTTTCTGTAGGTCGAAATCTCGAAGAGTTTCGACAACCAGTACACGTAGGTCGAAACCCTTGCGGTTTCGACACATATCCCAACCAACGTCATTGCGAGGAGTCCGCCGAAGGCGGACGACGCGGCAATCTAATCCCTCAAAAAAAGACCTGCCAGATATTGACAGGTTAAAGATAATAGAGTATAATATCACAGTTGAGTAAACCAGGGTCCCCGGCAAAGCCCGTTAGAAGGTAATAACCTATAGGATAAATACTACTTCTCTTTTTAATTATTACTAAAATAATGTGAGGGAAATCAAATGAGTGACTTTGAGATCTTAGAAATCGATATCCATTCTCTCTTTTTAAATCTTGAAAATCCTAGGTTTGATAAGTTAGAAAATCAAAAAGAAGTTTATAAAGCAATGATAGAAAATCAAGGTGAAAAAATTATTAATTTAGCTCACGATATTGCTATTTCAGGTATAAATCCTTCTGATTTAACAATGGTCACACATTTCAAAAACGATAAGAAAAAGTATATAGTATTAGAAGGTAATAGAAGGGTTGCAGCAATTAAATTTTTATTAGAACCATCCCTTGCATCTAATGGAGGTAAAAAAAGGTACGATAAGAAATTTAATGATTTGAGTAAAAAAATTAATAAAAAAACATTAGAAAAAATGAGATGCGTTGTATTCAAAGACAGGGAGAAAGCAGACCATTGGATTAGTATAAAACATACAGGCGAGAATGAAGGTGTTGGAATCGTTCAATGGGGCGCGAAAGAAAAAGCAAGATTTAATGCTAGATATGGTAAATCATCTCAAGCACTTCAAATAATCGATTTCTTAAAAGAGTACGGCGAACTAGATGTAGAATCAAAAGAAAAGATTGACAATATATCAATAACAAACCTTGATCGTTTGATTGGCGACCCAACTATTAGAGACGCTATTGGTTTATCAATAACTAATAACCTTATAACAACAAAATTACCCAAGATTGAAATTTTAAAAAGTTTGAAAAAGATAGCAAATGATCTCATTGATAAAAGTATTAAAGTTAATAATATTTATCATAAAAAGGATAGAAGAGAATACATTGAAAATTTTAATAAAGAAAATTTTCCAAATAAAAAATTAGCTAATTTAGAACCGTGGTCATTAATAGAATATTCAAAAGAACTGGAGAAAAAACATTTTGCAGCTACTAAAAGACTAAAAAAAACAAAGAGCTATCCTTTAAAAAGGAAAACAATAATCCCAACTGATTGTAAACTAAAAATTAAGAACATGCGACTCAATAAAATCTATAGAGAATTAAAAAGCCTTGATGTAGATGAATATACTAATAGTGGTGCTATATTAGTGCGAGTTTTTCTCGAATTAAGTTTGGATAACTTTATAACGATAAAATCCTTGCCAAATTTAGATGAAAATACTTCCCTACCTAAAAAATTAAAAGGGGTTTCAGATCATTTTATAAATAACAATATATTAACCAAATCTCAACTAAAACCAATAAATATTGCAATCTCTAATAAAAATAATATATTTTCGATTGACACACTTCACGCTTACGTTCATAATATAAACTTAATACCTAACCCAAGTGATTTAAAAACAACTTGGGATAACATACAATTATTTGTTGAAAAGATTTGGGAATAAACAAACAATAACGATCAGCAGCCATAGAGGAAAAAGTGGATCCCTTTCCATCACCATTGCGATATCCGGGGGGCAAAGGAAAGCTTGCTAACTTTATTAAACTAGTATTCAAGTTAAACAATTTGCTTGATGGTAATTATGTGGAGCCATATGCGGGTGGTGCTAGCATAGCACTAAAACTATTATTCGGTGAGTACGTACAGAATATATATATCAATGACATCGACAGATCCATTTACTCTTTTTGGTATTCAGTTTTGAATGAAACGGAAAGCCTTTGTAAGTTAATATCTGATTCTCCTGTTTCTATAAAAGTATGGCACAAACAAAAAAATATCCAATTGAATTTGGATAATTATTCTACTCTTGAGATTGCCTTTTCAACCTTTTTTTTAAACAGAACAAATAGGTCTGGAATAATTAATGGCGGTATAATAGGGGGAAAGGGACAAAATGGAAAATGGAAACTAGATGCACGGTTTAATAAAAAAGAATTATTAAGAAGAATAACTAAAATTGCACTTTATAGAGAACGTATCCTTTTATATAACATGGATGCATCTAAATTTATAAGAAAAATTCTACCAACACTTACTTCTAAGACTTTAGTTTATTTTGATCCACCATATTTTGTAAAAGGAAAAGAATTATACGCAAATCATTATCAACAAGAGGATCATGAAATAATAGCTGAACTAATAAAAAAGAAAGTAAAGAACCATTGGATAGTATCCTACGATAATAATCCTCAAATAATCAAATTGTATAAGGGCTATAGAGATTTATCTTATTTTTTAAGTTATAGTGCGGCTATTAAATATAGAGGATCAGAAGTGATGTTTTTCTCAAAAAAATTAAAGATTCCTAATGTCGATAAACCTACTGATATTAAGGCAGCTTAAAACAAGAAAGAAATGTCGATATTCTTCGAGATTTAGAACTGTACTAACACGTCTTTCACTCTCCCGCAACAAACCTCCGCTCCGTGCGTACAGTTAAAGTAGATTGGATCCCAAGCGAAACAGGGCTGATGAGAAACCCGACATCTTCATTACCAACCACTTTTCACATTCACTATCTTATTACTGTTAATTGCTAACAAATTATCGTGTATGGATAAGTCTGTTTAAAATGAGAAAAGGATAACATTTTATAAGGGAACCCCTAAAAATAACAAAACGAACCCATTTCACTGTAATATATAACGGCTATTTGAGTTATGGGATTTTCCCCCGGTTGGGCATGTGGATAACTTACTTAAAACCCTCAACTCTGCGTGCCCAGCACCGCCTCATGTAATCTGTCATATATCGGGCCGGTGCTGGTCAGGGTCGATTTGAACAAAACCAATCTATCGAAATGTATCGGAATCGGCGCGAACCTGTAATCCTGAAGATACCCCGTCAACTCGTCCAGCCGGCGAGGGTCTTTCACCCGGCCCAGCGTCAGATGCGCTTTGAAACGTTTTATCTCGGCCTCGAAGCCGATATCCTGCATCGCCAGCTCGACATGGGTGGCGATCTTCGTCATGAAATCGACATTCTTTTCCATCCCGACCCAGATAATGCGCGGCCGCCGCAGATTGGGAAACCCGCCGATTTTGGTCATCACCGAATCAAACGGCTCGTACTTGGCGGCGATATGGTCGAGACGTTCCTCGATTTTGGGCACATCGTCCTGGTGGGTCTCGCCGAGAAAACGGGAGGTCAGGTGCAGGTTGTTGCGTTCGACCCATTTGACGGCGCCGCTTTTGGGCTGTAAATCGGCCAGGATTTTGGTCAGTTCGTTTTTGACGTTCGCTTCGAGCGGGAAGGCTATGAATAAACGCATTATTTTATATCCAGTATCTCCTGTCTTAACATTTCCATGGCGGCGTATACCGCGCGGGTGCGGATAATATCGCGCTTTAAACCCAGTTTGTAAAGTCTGGCGTGGTTGGCGTGGGCCGAGGCCAGCCCGATATAGACCGTCCCGACCGGCTTATCCTCGCTGCCCCCCTCCGGCCCGGCGATGCCGGTGACCGAGAGGGCGTAGTCGGCGTCGAAAAGTTTCCGGCAGCCGAGCGCCATCGCCGCCGCACAGGCTTCGGAGACCGCGCCGTGTTTCTCGATAATCTCCCGTTCAACTTCCAGCTGTTTTATTTTGACCTCGTTGTCGTAGGCGATCAGGCCGCCGAGGAAATATTTCGAGGCTCCGGGAACCGAGGTCACCGTCATCCCCAGCTGGCCGCCGGTGCATGATTCGGCCACCGCCAGGGTCTTGTCGTTGTCGAGCAGGAGCTGGCCGACCACGCTTTCCAGCGAGTCGTCCTCGCGCCCGAATATATACCTGCCGACCGCGGACTCAAGATAACGCACCAGCTTCTGCGCTTTTTCCTCGGCCTCGGCCCCGTTGTCGGCGGCGGCCATAACCCGTAAATCGACCCCGCTGTAGGCGGGCAGGTAGGCCAGCCGAACGCCCTGTTCGAGTTTCAGGCCGGGTTCGATAAGCTCCGCTATCCGGGATTCGAAAATGCCGGTGGTGCGTAGTTTGACGACGTTTAACGCCCGGCCGGTTTTAATCCCCTTGAGGTAGGGGATGACGCTGTCGGTGAGAATCTGCTGCATCTCGGCCGGCACGCCCGGCAGGGAGATGAAAATGCGGCCGTGTTCGGCGATACAAATCCCGACCGCCGAGCCGGTTTTATTGGGGAAGAAATCCGCCCCCTGCGGCAAAAGCGCCTGGTTCTGGTTGATGGCCGGCATTTCGACCCCGCGTTCTTTGAAACGGGCTTTCAAATCCTCGAGAATGTCCTCGTGGAATATCAAATTGCGCTTGAAGACCTTGACGATGGCTTTCTTGGTGGCGTCGTCCTCGGTCGGCCCCAGGCCGCCGGTGGCAATAACCAGCTTGGCGCGCTTGAGCGCCAGTTGAAAGGCCTCCTCCATCGTCTCGATAGCGTCCCCCACCGAGGTTTTGTATTTGACGTTCAGTCCGAGACCGGTCAACTGCCGGCCGATAAAGGCCGAGTTGGTGTCGACCGTGTGGCCGGTTATGATTTCGTCGCCGATGGTTATTATTTCTACGTCCATATTTGTTTCTGAATTTTAATGTTAATATTTGTCTATAAAATAAATAATGACGCGTGTCAAGATATTGGCGTAAATTCCGGCAATAATATCGTCGAGGGTTATCCCCCAGCCGCGGGGAAGGCTCTCGGCCTGTGAGGCGGGGGGGACTTTAGCCACGTCGAAAAACCGGAAGGCGAAAAAGGCGATCAGGTAATTGGCCAGCGAAAAGGGAATATACAGAAGCGTCAGAAACATCCCGGCCCATTCGTCGATGACGATTTTCTTGGCGTCGTGGCCGTACATTTTCTCGGCCTCGCCCGCCGACCATACCGACAAGACAAAAGTGACCGCTGTCAGAATACCGAGCACAAGCGGGTTGTTACCGATGAGAAAATAGACGATAAGCCAGGCGGGGATAGTGCCTATCGTACCGGCGACGATGGGAAAGAAGCCGCTGTAAAGGCCGGTGGCGAGAAATATGACCAATCTTTTTTTCATTCTTGTCCTATTTTAAAGCAGTTTTAATCATGTAGAAGTATTTTATAATATAGTCTATCCCGGTCCAGACCGTGATGACGGCCGTAAACCACATCAAAATGTTGAAGTAAAAGCGATGGTCAAAACGGTTTATTGCGGTCCAATCGATTTCAAAGAAATTAATGGCCGTGACCAGGCAGACATAAGCCAGCACCAGCCCGACCACCGTCAGCTGCAAAAAGGTTTTGAGCTTGGCGCCCCAGGTGGGGGGAATAATGACCCCGCGGTAGGCGGCCAGAAGCCTCAGGCCGGTGATGGAAAATTCCCGGCCGATAATCAAAATAACCGGCAGGGGGGAGACGTAGTGTAAAGCGATAAAAGAAACCAGGGCCGAGGAGACCAGGATTTTATCTGCCAGGGGGTCCATGAATTTACCGAAGCCGGTGATGATGCCGTATTTGCGGGCGTAGTGACCGTCGGCGAGGTCGGTCAGGGCGGCGACGACAAAAAGAAAAAGCCCGATCAGTCGCATATAGAAATTATCAATCAGGAAAAAGAACATAAAAAACGGGGCCAGAATGATTCTAAGCAGCGTTAATTTGTTGGGTGTATTCATGGTAGAGCAAAGTATATCAAAGATGGGCGGGTGTCAATTGGTAAAAGCGATAAAGACTTACAAACCGCAAGAACATCAGGGGTGAACAGATACTAACCAAAAAAAACCCAGACAAGCGAGGCCTGTCTGGGTGGACGATATTAGGTAATCCACAGAAAGAGTAACACTTTCCGATTGCAAAATAAATTTAAAATATTTTCCGAAAAAGTCAAGGCAAAACTGCATTTTTTTAAGAAAAAATAGCATAATATTCGGATTTTATTACAGTGCAAGGATTTAAGAAGAGGTAAAAATTACCCTGAAGAAGGTTTTTTTATCCATTGATGTCCATTTTTGACAAAAACAGATCTGTTTTTCGAATAAAAAAAACAGCGCCGAAGGGTTAGTTCGACGCTGTACGAAAAGAAATGACTTAACGGGGTAAGATTAACTGCAACCGCTGGTTGCACCGCAAGTGTCACATTTGAGGCAGGTTCCGTTGCGAACCATGGTAAAGGAGCCGCACTCCGAGCACATGTCTCCTTCGTAACCTCTCAGCTTTGCGTTGCGGATTTCGTGTTGGAGACGGTACCCCTCCTCTTGTTTATCCGCTGGTTTTGCCGCGCCGACAAACTCAAGCACCGCCTCCGATTTTTCACTCTCAGCTGCTGCAGCCTGATTCTCCATCTGCTTACCATTACCATTACCTCCGGAGCCGTTCCCATTTCCGCCGTTATCGTAAGGGAAGCGTAAATGGGTGGTTCTTATATCATTGGCTTTTCTTTTTGCGTTTGTTATCTGGCCGGTAACGCGCGTCGTCGCCGGTTCCTCAGCTTCGAATTCAATTCTCTCGCCTTTCGGGATGCCGACCGTGTCGCTGCGCAGGTCTTCCTCGGATATTTGCGCCAGGTCGGTGCGGCTGAGATACGTGATAGCCAGTTCACGGAAGATGTAGTCGATAATAGAAGTGGACAGTTTAATCGATTTGTTGCCCTGCACCATGCCATTCGGTTCGAAACGGCTGAACAGGAAAGCTTCGACAAACTCTTCGAGCGGCACGCCGTGTTGCAAACCCAGCGAAACCGAGATGGCGAAGCAGTTCATCAGGGACCGGAAAGCCGCTCCTTCGCGGTGCATATCGAGAAAGATTTCGCCCAGGGTGCCGTCGGAATATTCCCCGGTCCGCAGATAAATTTTATGGCTGCCGACCATGGCTTTCTGGGTATAGCCGCCGCGGCGGTTGGGAAGTTTCCGCCGTTTGGCGATATAACGGTAAACCAGTTTCTCGGCCATTTTACCGGCCGCTTTTTCTATTGACATATCGCTCTCGTGGGAATTTTCGTCGTCGTCCAGGAAAACGGCGTTTAGCGGCTGGCTCAGTTTGGAGCCGTCCCGGTAAAGAGCCACGGCCTTGTTCATGTATTCCCAGGACATGCGATAGGCTCGCTTGACGTCGTCGATAGTGGCTTCCGAGGGCATGTTGATGGTTTTAGAGATGGCCCCGGAAATAAACGGCTGGGCGGCGGCCATCATCTTGATATGGGCTTCGTAACTAATGAACCGCTTGCCCTTTTTACCGCACCGGTTGGCGCAGTCGAAAATGGGCAGGTGTTTTTCCTCAAGGTGCGGGGCACCCTCGAGCGTCATCGTACCGCAGCAGTACTCGTTAGCGGCCTCGATCTGTTCGCGGGTGAAACCCAGTTCCGTCAGCAGGTTGAAATCCCACCGGTCGGTAACCTTGTCGGCAAAGCCCAGGTGGTCACGGATAAATTCCTCACCCAGCACGTGCTTGTTGAAGGCGAACGAAATATCGAAAGCGTGGGCCAGGGCGTTTTCGACCGCTTCCAGCTCTTCATCGCCGAAGCCCTTGGCCTTCAGTGATTCATGGTTGATATATGGCGCCTGTTTTAAGGTTTTGTGACCGGTAGCATGATTGTTAATCTCTTTGATCTGGTCGTCGTCGTAGCCGAGTTTTTTCAAAGCGATCGGCACCGAGTTGTTGATAATCTTGAAATAACCGCCGCCGGCCAGTTTTTTAAATTTCACCAGGGCGAAATCGGGCTCGATACCGGTGGTGTCGCAGTCCATGACCAGCCCGATAGTGCCGGTGGGAGCGACTACCGTCGCCTGGGCGTTGCGGAAACCGTAAATCTCGCCCAGTTCATTGGCCTTGTCCCAGACTTCCCGGGCGGTTTTGACCAGATATTCCGGGATGTAATTGGGATTGATACCGCGGGGTTTAATGGTCAGGTTTTCGTATTCCGCTTTCTCGGTATTGTAAGCGGCCCGGCGATGATTGCGGATAACTCGCAGCATTTGATCCCGGTTGCGGTAGAAACCGGGAAAAGCGCCCAGTTCCTTGGCCATCTCGGCCGAGGTAACGTAAGCCTGGCCGGTCAGAAGAGCGCTCAAAGCGCCGCACCAGGAGTAACCTTCGGGAGAGTCGTAGGGAATCCCCAGACGCATCAGGACCGTTCCCAGGTTGGCGAAACCCAGGCCCAGGGTGCGGAACTCGTAACTTTTCTGGGCAATGGTTTTCGAGGGAAAGGAAGCCATCAGGACCGAAATCTCCAGGACGATAGTCCAGATGCGGATGGCGTGCAAATAACCCTCGATATCGAAACTGCCGTCGTCTTTGAGGAATTTCCCGACGTTAATCGAGGCCAGGTTACAGGCGGTATCGTCGAGGAACATATATTCCGAGCAGGGATTGGAGGCGTTGATTCGGCCGTCCTCGGGACAGGTGTGCCATTCGTTGATGGTGGTGTCGAACTGTACCCCGGGGTCGGCGCAGGCCCAGGCTGAATAACAGATTTTTTCCCAGAGTTCCGAGGCGGATATCTTCCCGGCCTCGCTCTTGTCGATACGGTTATGGAGCACCCAGTCTTCATCGTTTTGAAGTTTCTCGAAGAACTGGTTGGGAATCCGGATGGAGTTGTTGGAGTTCTGGCCCGATACGGTCAGATAAGCCTCGCTGTCCCAGTTGGTGTCCAGTTCGATGAAATTGATGTCGGACAGGTTTTGGGCGGCCATGTCCAGGACCTTCTTGATATACTGTGGCGGGACGGCGTACTGCCGGGCGTTCTCCAGGGCTTCTTTGAGCTTTTTATTTTTTTCCGGATTGAACTCGAAAACCGAGTCGCCGTTTTCGCCGGCGACGTGGGCGGCGTCCACGATATTCTGGAGTTGCCGGCGAATAATTTTGGAGCCGGCCACCAGGGCGGCGACTTTCTGTTCCTCGACCACTTTCCAGTCGATGAAACATTCAATATCGGGGTGGTCCAGATCCAGACAGACCATCTTGGCCGCCCGGCGGGTGGTTCCCCCGGATTTGATGGCGCCGGCGGCCCGGTCGCCGATACGTAAAAACGACATCAGGCCGGAAGATTTCCCGCCGCCGGAGAGGGATTCTCCGACCCCGCGGATATTGGAAAAGTTGCTGCCGGTGCCGGAACCGTATTTGAAAAGTCTCGCCTCGCGCACCCAGAGGTCCATAATGCCGCCGTCGTTAACCAGGTCATCCTTGACCGACTGGATAAAGCAGGCGTGCGGCTGGGGGTGTTCGTAGGCGTTTTTGGCTTGGCTCAAGGTATGGGTTTCAGGGTCAACGAAATAATGACCCTGCGATTTCCCGGCGATATTATAAGTGTTATACAGGCCGGTATTGAACCACTGCGGCGAATTGGGAGCGGCAATCTGGTCGGCCAGCATAAAACAAAGTTCGTCATAGAAAATCTGAGCATCCTTGGGATTGTCGAAATAGTTGTGTTTTTCACCCCAGTGTCGCCAGCAGTCGGCCATACGGTGAATTACCTGCTTGGCGTTGGTCTCTCCGCCGTATTTCTGTTTTCCCTCGTCGTCAATTAACGGTTGCCCCTGGTCGTCCGTCAGGGGTATCCCGGCTTTGCGGAAATACTTCTGGGCGATAATATCCACCGCCACCTGCGACCATTGTTCCGGAACCTCGATGTTCTCCAGCTTGAAAACAGTGGAGCCGTCAGGGTTCCTTATTTCCGAAGAACGCCGGGTGAAATTTATACGGCTGTAGGGTGATTCCCCATCACGGGTAAAATACCGATGTAACTTCAACGAAAACCTCCTGTAGTCTTATCTCCAAAAAATGGCAAAAATCCGTTTAAAAAAAACCGTGAGAAGCTTATCTTACTTTCAATAAAAATATCTGAATTTACTTCCCCACATTTCAGTTGGACTAACGCGGCCCTTAAAAATCGGGTTACCAGCCGAAAAGTGCTACAATATATTGTAGCTAAATTTTCCAGACATACTAAAAATTGTGTTTTTGTATAAAAAACTGTATTTCCTTGAATTTCATAAAAGTAGCCCGCCATTAATTTTTTATGAAAATAATATTGAATCTTAATATTTATCTAATAAAAAAATCAAACTTTGTAAGTTTTTGTTCAGGAGGATATTACGAGAGTGTTATTTTTATTTAAATAATAATCGGCGTTTTTTCAAGGGTTTATAGACTTATCAACAGCATTTAACATCTTTTCCACATTCTTTGTGAATAAAAATAGCTTAAATACAGCCTTTTTGGATTTTGAGCACAAATCTATTTAAAAAAGGTCTGGATATGGTAGAGTACTTTTTTAAAGAATAACATTAATAAAATTAAATGAACTGACAAAAATTTACAGCGTATAAGAATATTAAATTTTCTATAGTTAACTGCAGATAGCAGTTTATCAATTCATATACGGAAGATACGGGATGAAGTCAGGGGTTTTTCTTTTCTTGCTTTTAATTTTATCGCTTTCCGCGTTCGGTCTTGACGAAGCGGATACACAGCTAACCTCGAAGCCGAAAACCCTCCGGCGGGTGCTTACAGGAAACGTTTACAATTCCAAAAGCGGCGAGGCGATTCCTTACGTTACGATTCAGGCGCTGGGAACGGGTAAATCCACCCTGACCAACGAGAGCGGTTTCTACCGGCTGATAATTGAAAAAGGGGAGCACGAGATCAAGTTCAGCCATGTGGGTTATTTCTCCGATACGGTTGAGGTTACTTTAGGTGACGATACGGTCAGTCTGGATATAAAGCTGGCGCCGACCCTGATAGAGCTGCCCGGCACGAAAGTTTACAGCCGGGCTTATGACCCGGGGCAGCGCATTATCGTTGAGGCCATCCGGCGCAAGAAAGATATTCTCACGCAGATCAACGATTACAGTTTTGACGCTTACACCAAGCTGGTGGTTCATGACCGGGAGTCGGATTCCGCCGATATCTTTTTAATCACCGAGAGCCAGGTCACATCGTATTGGGAGCAGCCGGACCGGTACAAGGAAATCATTACCGCCCGCAAGCAATCCTCGAACCTTCCGCCCGAGGGCAACCTGGTGGCGGTGGGGGAGATTCTGAATTTCAATAAGAACCGCATTGATTTCGGAGATTACGAGGTGGTGACGCCGACCGCCATAGACGCCCTGGATCATTATAATTATTACCTGCTGGATACGATAGAGGTCGACGGGCGGCCGGTTTTCCGGCTGGAGATAGAGCCGAAAAGTCAAATCGACCCGCTTTTTGTGGGTTTCATACATATCGCCGATTCGACCTATGACGTGGTGGCGGTGGATGTCGGTTTTAACGAGGGAGTGGATTTTCCCTTCATCAGCAACCTGCGTTACCGGCAGGATTTCGCCAAGCTGAGCGATAAATACTGGATGCCGGTCAAGATTGTATTTTCCGGATATTTTAAGCTGAGCATACCGATTCCGGGGATACCGTCGGAACTCTCGTTCGAGCATCTCGCCTCGCTGTATAATTACCGGTTTGAAACCGGGGAAACCGAGGGGGTTTTCGACGAGTACGAGCTGGTGGTGGCCGAGGACGCCGACGATATCGACAGC
>Ga0114918_10002137_pt1 | contig 17732 bp, 36 predicted proteins | sample LantaG_FD_87015 | JGI IMG/M metagenome (GOLD analysis project Ga0114918, IMG submission 87015) | Deep subsurface microbial communities from Baltic Sea to uncover new lineages of life (NeLLi) - Landsort_02402 metaG | ecosystem: Environmental > Aquatic > Marine > Oceanic > Sediment | place... | reverse complement strand
TACCGATTTTACGGGGCGGGCGAAAGATAAACGATACTACAGGTATAAGATACCCCCAAAACACTACGGGGTACCAGTACCAGTACACCCTGAAACACCCCCCGAAACACTACACGGGCGAGATCCCAACACTACCCAGAATACATCCAAAAAACCTTCCGGGCGATTCTCCTTACCCTTACCCCTTACCCCTTACCCCTTACCCGTGGTAGGGCCCATGGCCGCGATGGCGATATTCCGACGGGAGTGGGGCTGAGCCCTCACCTTTATTCCCCAACAAAATTCCCCAAGTAACCTCGCCAGGTTATTTCGCCGGATTCGGAATAATTAATGTTGCCGGGAGTTGCTCATTATGGTATAACGGTTATTCACCTAACCACTTTACGCGAGACCTAAACAAATGACTACGAACCCAGAAACACCCGCCAAGGTATACCTCGTAACTACGGGCTCGGGTGAACCGGGCGATCCAGTTAAGGTATACGGCGTCACACTATCTAGGAAGATTGCCGAAGCATTATCCGAGAAGTTGAATGAGACGCCACCCCAAATGTCCCCGGTTATCGAAGAGTGGAACCTATTGCAGGAGTAGCGATGACACTTGCCAATTGGACACACCCAGAATGGCGTAACGGTTAACCTTATCTTATCGGAGCTAACGATGTCAGATGCTCAAATTATTACCACCAGAACACTCGGAGGCGTTTTACACGCCAAGCACGGAAACAAGTACGTTCCGCTCGCAGAGCACTATAATATTGCCCACATACGCAAAAATAACAACTTTTTGAGCGACTTTGTCGGAAAAAGGGTACGTTTGAAGGAGGCCCAGATCTTCGATCCCGAGACCGGAAACATGCTTTGGGTCGGGCGATGTGGCATAATTTCCCAGATCATTTACGGCACCCCGAACAAGTACTACTTCAAGATGGACAAAGGTCCTCAAGACATGTACGGGTGGGCGGATGGCTTCGCTCAGCTCCAAAATCCTTCGGAACTAGTAACGTTAGAGCAACTTCAGTTAATTGAGTAAATTGACCTAACCCCTTACTGGGTAACGACTTAAGGAGGTGCCGAATGACGCGGCGGATGCGAGTAAGCGTAGGCCGTCGCAACATGGGCCTGTTTCAGATAGGTATTGTCACCTCTGCTGGTGCCTCGTAGCGGCCAGAAAGGTGTTGCGGGTTCAAGTCCCGTCAGGCCCACTTACGTAAAAGAGCCACGAAACGGCTCAGAATCCGATCTTAATATAAACCCTTACCAGGTAACGACTTAAAGGAGAAGTAATGAGTGAGGCTGTAGAATTAGGTAAAACCTTTAAAAACACTCGGAACCGGGACGCCACGCACATAGCGGTACTCTCGGTTACTTCTGAGGGCGGACTACTTCCGGGACAGCACATTGGCTTTGTTCCCGGCAGTAAGGAAAGAGTGGATCTCGCCCTACCCGAGGACGGTTGGCCGGACCCTCTAGGTATTGTAGATCCACTTCTGACCACACCTCCCAAGGCGGGCGAGTGGTTTTGGATGTGGATGTATCCTGGTACTATCACAGGACTTAGGCACGAGTGGGATCACCCAGCATTAACGGGCGCGCCTACGGCCCATAAGATAGTAACAGCTGAAGCATACATGCGTCACCTCGCTGATGACATGAGTGATAATGTTACTTACGAGGACCTTCTGGAAGCGGGTGACGACTGGGCAATTAGGGGTGACCATACTCGGGAGGATACTGAATCCTATCAAGACGTGTATAGCGATTTTTCTGAGGGCGGCGATTTCTGGAAGTACTACCAGATAATCCGAGGTAGTGTAGTCCCTGAGTCCGATCAAGTATGCCCATTCACTTGCAGTTGTTAGGTTATCATGCACGACAAGAACGGTAAAGAAATTGTACTTCAGGACTACGTAGCTACGGAGATCGTAGGCGTACAGATAGGTACTCAAGGACACAAGCTCTGGGTATGTATCGATGGGGTAGCCGTACTCCGAGTTATGTCCCCCAAGATTGAGTTGGATGACTTACAGTCTTTTTTGCAAGAGAAGATTAATTGGGGAACCTCTCTGAGACGCCACGGAAAGATTGTGAGGGATCTGGCCATGGAGACGCTTTTCTGGTTAGCGATTACTTATGGCATAGCTCACGTCATTATCGCCAATATGTAAAACTCCAATCGGTTGGACAAATGAAACAAGAAGTACAATTTAGATTACTCTGGAAATCGTTACGTAAGTATGAATTCTACTGTAACGGTACCAAAGAGACAGTTACTGAGAAAGTTATCCTGCAATGGATCATCAAGTTGCAGGACAAGGAGGAGACTATTCAGTTCGGGCGATACAATAAGCTAACACTTGACCCTATCCCTAGGGCCCAGATACTTGAGTACTGTGAATTGATTATCACGGAAACTTACGGAAAAATATGATGACTAAGTAATAAGGTGCGGTACCAATGAGAGCAAGTAAATTTATCGCAGAGATCAAAAAACTAATTGTGGAAAGCGGTGAAGATGATCCATTTGTAGTCTTGTGGAATGAGGACAACGACCAGTACGAATCCGCACTGCCGACACTGGAAAATAAATCAGGACTGAACGGCACTAGCGTAGCTGTTGCAGCGTCGGACGGTAAACACGTGATTGAACTTATTTAGACTGGAATTACCCTATAGGAGTCACCGTATGGATGGCCCGACCTTGAACAAAACGATAAAGTCTCAGTTAGCTACAATGGAGCACCGGGACGAGGTAGGAAAGGGCCTTGATTGGATAATCGAGAATCTTCTTAAACGCCGACGAGACCACGACTTATCGAAATTAGAGGAGCCGGAGTTGAGCTACTTTGCCAACTCTCTACCCCTTTCGGAGATGGAGTTTGGAACACCCGAATACCAGGCAGGGTTGGCCCATATTCAGGAGGGTGTAGACTTACATCGTGCGGCTAACTCGCACCATCCGGAGTTTTACTCAGATGGTATCTCGGGCATGACACTGCTGGATCTGAACGAAATGTTCGCCGATTGGGCAGCGGCAGTAAAGCGAAACAAGAGCGGAGACTTGCAGAAGTCCATCACGTATTGCACTAAGAAGTACAATATTCCGCTGATGCTGGAGAGTATCCTGCGTAATACGGCACGAATGTATGACTCCACTCGATTGGAGTAGGGAGTAACTATGTTTGATGCCATAGATTGGGAAGACGTACAGGCTATCGTGGACCGTACCCTAAGTGATGTGCCTGTATACGTTTACGACCGAGAGAATGATATTAGACAATTTTTCAAATTCCAGTTAAATGGGCACAACGTGGCATTAAATCAAACATTTCGTGGCGTTGAGGCCAGGTTACGCAAGCAATTTAACGAGGATATCGAAGAGACCACAGTACTTCAAATTGGGTCAAAGAAGTATCTTCGTATAAAGCTTCGCATACATCGAGCGAACAACGGCAGCTATTTACAAGAGAAGTGGTACGATGCTACCGGGATCCCCGTTAATAATCCCAGGAAGACTAGATGAAGGTCATTATGTACACGGATGGTAGCTGTTGGCCCACCAACGGAGGACCGGGAGGATACGCCGCTATTCTTGTATGGGAAGGCCATGAGCTTGTTGTACAAGGCAACGCCAAATCTTCGACGAATAACCGCATGGAGATTATGGGAGTCCTGGAGGGTCTCCGTGCTCTCCAAACGCCCTGTATCGTAGAGGTTCATTCAGACAGTCAGTACGTAACCAAATCCATAGGTACGTGGGAAAATGGTAAACCGCATTGGATGAACCAGGGATGGATGGCGAAGTGGGTAGAAACGGCATATCACAAGAAAGCTAATGCCGATCTATGGATGGCGGTCGAGACGGAAGTCCTGCGACACACTAGAGTTGAGATGTGCTGGGTGAAGGGTCACAGGGGAAATGAGTACAACGAACGATGTGACGCCTTGGCCGGAGAGCAGCGAAAATTAATGCAACTCGATTAAATTATGGTAAAATGATGGCACAACAATTCCAAAAATTCGAGAAGCATCCCGAAACGGTCATCTGTTTCAACTGTGGGTGCCAAAACGAACCCCCTCGGCTACGTTCGGGGTATCCTCCAGGGGTCGGAGGGTGGCGGGCCCAGTGCCCTAAGTGTAAGCTATGGACCTTTTATGACGTGGACGACTCCAATCGATTGGACAAAAATGGATCTCATTGAAGTAGGGACGATTGTGGGTACAGCTTTGGTCGTCACTATTAGTGTCGTCTTAGTATCTGTACGAATAGCAATATTCGTTGAGAACTACGAGTATCAGAAGAGTTCTCGCGAATACTACCAGAGCGTGGATACCCTAACTCAGAATCCCGACTCGCATCTTTCGCTTGATCAGGAAGAGGTGATCCGAGACTACGTATGCGAGTGGATTTATACGGGGACGTCTATGCACCAATACATGACACCAAGCGTCTTCCGTAGAATGACGGACGCTATGACGATAGCTGAATGCGTAGAGGTGTTACCGGGCGAACCTGCAGACTTCTTTGACTTTAACCCTGAAACCGGACTATCCTACGAGGAATAAGCATAATGGCTAAGGCTGACGATCAAGCATTCACGGACCCGTACAAGGCGGCAATTTTAGTACTATCAGAAAAGGAAGTGGAATTTCCAGGGGCCTTGGTGTGTTCACATTTAGCTAAAATACAGTTGCGAGTACAACAGGTGCTCCACTACAACCCGGATATGCCCGAGGCGGCCAGACAGGCGATATCCGCATACGCACACGCACTTAAAGTATGCTCCACCCTATGGTTAGCTCAGAACTCTATGTCACTGGATGAGTCGTTATTCATTCTAAAATCCCTTAACGAGGCTACTGAAGATAATGCAGGAACGGGGTAGTGCAGGAAGTATGCCGGGGCACCATCAATGGTTACCCTCATTCGGAGTACCTGTGGACACGGTACTTCGTTTAGACTACATGACGCTGCCAGGGAAATACGGTACGCCCCTTGCCAACCTTAAGTACGTGATGTTTTTTCGTAACCTAATTGGGGACCTTGAAGTTATTGCCCGGTACCCAAGTGCTTCGGAGTGTTTTGACGAAGCAGTTAAATTTAAGCAACTGTATTATAATCAGATCGTAAGTTTGGAGCCCTCGCACATGGTCATGATAGTACGTAGTTTGGAGATAGCCGCGAAGAATATATACAAAACAGGTGTCTGTCGGAGGGAGGATTTAGATGACTAAACCACTAATGACGATAGACGAATCAGATTGGATGGAGGAATCAGACCCCGACATGGAGCCCTGGCCTGATCATGCTTCACTAGTACTTAGTACAACGGACCCCGTAGATAGGGAAAAGTTGTTGGTGTGGTGGCGATGCTTGCCTGAACCCTCGAACGATACTGAGCGAGGGTGGCTTCAGGTAATTATTCAAAAGCTCGAAGACACTTGTCCCGAGACTATACCTGAAACTACTCCGGTTCCTGAGACCCCAGAACCGGAAACCTTAAGTGCGTCAGATGCGTTAAACGACGTACTCCAATGGATTGGACAAATAGTTGACGATACGGAAACGGACAAAGATAATCAGGAGAATACCTAATGTGCCTAGAGTCCAGATTCGGTTCGATGGAGGAGATCCACCGGTACATTCCGGAGGAAGTAGTGGAAGAATTATCTGAACCCGTACTACAAGAGAACGGGTAATACTTATGGAATTCAAACCGCACTGGGCAAGAAAAGAGAGAACAGATTCGACTCGAATAGCTGCGGCCCGAGACATTATCCGGAACTGCCTGGAACCTCATCAGGACAGACCGTACGCGGAAAGGCACGGTTTATCCGTAGATTATGTTTGCAAAATTCGTACGGGACGAGCTTGGAAAGCATTAAGGAGGAAGATGCAAGATGGCAAAAGGGTATGATTTCACGACGAAGGTGGAGCTGGATAGTCGAGTAATCGATTTCTTCTGGGGATTCAAGCATGGCGTACTATCTCAGCCAATGCCCCAGGGGTCTTCGGATGACTTTAAGGCGGGATACCAGGCAGCTATCCAAGCGGCCTATGAGGAGTTAGCGGTCTGGTTGGACAAGCAGGAGCTTCCACAACTACCACGTAAGCAGGCCTTTAATCTCTTACTGAGAGCGGGGAAGTAATGGCTGATACGTTAGAGGAGCAACTTAACAAGTACCGATCATTCGCCGCAGATATTAGAGACAATTTTGATTGTGATGAGGACGCCCATAAATACGGAAATATGTGTCGATGTTGTGAGGCGGGCCGAGTACTAGTCGAAGATCCAGGAGCTACTGATGAAAAATGGCACTGGCCCGGATGGTCAAAGCGAAGATCATAAAATTTTCCGAGAAGGTAGGGTACACGTCTGTAGGGCAATGTGCTCTACGTGCATATTTCGACCAGGCAACCTTATGCATTTAGGGGATGGGGCCTTTGAACAGGTGGTAGATAAGGCTGTAGCAAACGACTCTACAGTAATTTGTCATAGCACTTTAGACGGAGATAACGCGGCCTGTCGAGGATTCTTCGATAATCATAAGACGTTACCTCTACGTATAGCTGAACTTATGGGGTACGTAGAGGAGGTAGATCCCCCTAAACTTTTTGAGGGAAAACGAAAAAACCCATCGACATAGAGGCCCAAATATCCGATAATGGGGCATCGCGAAACGTATCTTATCTTTTAGGAGCTACCTTAATGTCCTTAGAGCAGAGAATTGAGAATCTTCGACTCCAATCGATTGGACAAGAAGTACGACTTGCTGTTAAACCTCAAACTTTCGTGCGAGGCGTAATTGCTAGTTGCGTGTTTGTGGGCTGGCGAGTCCACGGTAAGACGAGAAACGCTCAGTTTGAAGTAACGCTGGAGTGCGGTCCTAAGAAAGTACGGCACGTTCACTTAGTTGAGAATCTACCGAATGGTCGGTCCGAGAAGGTTCCGGAGATTCGGATAGCCGATTGGAATGAGAAAGCTTCGGCAAATCCCTGGTAAATTTTGCAGAAAGCAGTTGACATTTCAAAAGTTTTCCATAGAATGCAGAAATGAGGCCGATTGGTTTAATGGAGATACAGGATGGTAAAGTACCTAACAGTAGACGACGCGGGAACCCAGTTGGGCATTTCTGGACGAACTGTACGTACTTTGTGTGAGCAGTACGAATGGTTTGGTACTCGACTTGGAGCCACCGCTACATGGGTGCTGCTTCAGGACGAAATTGATCGAATGAAGATAACGAGTAGACCGAAACAGGGTCGGCCTCGAAATCCCATAGCGGGGGTGGCAGCGAATTAGTTGCTGTACGCGGAAAATTTAAACTCGACACGAAAGGGTCGATAAGTACAATACGTACTATCGGCCCTTTTCTATTTAGGACATGACAATGACAAATGAGTGGAGTAAGCGACTAAGGTTAACGTACCGGGCGTTTGTCCGGGAACATCGAGACATTCAGGGCGTGGTGGACGACATCATATTGAAGATTCAAGAGCATTCAAGCACTCCAAGTGTTTCAAATATTAGGAGTATCCAAGTACCAATTCGGGCCGAGGATATAACGAAAATGCGGGAGCATGGATTTGTCCTGACGACGGGAGCCCAGGACGACGTCGCCCCTCTCATGGCTCTTATCCGAGAGTGGGTCCTGGTACTTCCAGTACCTACCCAAGTTATCGATCACAGGTTATGGGTAGACTCATTACTCCAATCGGTTGGACACGTTTTCACGAACGTATCCATAGTTGACGATATGTTCACGGATGTAGGACCTCAGTAAGACGAATAGGAGGGTACGATGTCGGAGCAACCTATTCCGGAGCCTCAAGTAATGCTGGCCCCCAATAAAGAAATACCATTCGATTATGAGCATATTCAATATCCAGTACTGGGCTCGGGTAAGCTCGACGGTATGCGGGCGATAATCCGAGACGGCGGTATATTCAGCCGTACGCACATACGTCAGAACGAGAAACTGCACACGTACTTCCAACACGTAGTAAACGCTGTTCACCAAGAAGGATTAGTTCTTGATGGTGAAATTTGGTCACCGACGTTGGCGTTTAACCAGATAATGTCCGCTATACACAAACCGTTTGTCGTTGGGGTGGACCTTCAGTTTCACGTGTTCGACATCATGACGGAGGAGGAGTGGTACAGGGGAACCGAGCGACCGTTTTTGGACCGTGTTCAACATTACACGGATTGGGTGACTCGACGGTTTGCGGCAGAGACCGTACCCTCTTGGAACGTAATCCAGGCAGTAGACCAAGCTCGGATAACTACTCCCGAAGATCTTGAAAAATTAATGGTGTACGCTTTGAGTAGGGGCCTAGAAGGCTGCGTTATCCGAGATCCTCAGGGACAGTATAAGCATGGCCGGGCGACTCTCCGAGAAGGCCTAATGTACAAGTTCAAGGTATGGGAAACTCTGGACGCTCAGATTATCGGCTTTGAGCAATCAACGGAAATGATTAAACTATTAGAGTCGGAGAGAAAACGCACGGCCTCGGGCCTCCTTAAGAACGAAACGTCTAGGGATAAACGGCAACTTGTCGACGCTGTGGCGTCAGTTCACCTGCAGGACCGGGAGGGTAACACTTTTTTCGCGTCTAGTGGACCGGGTAAGGTGTTCGATGCGGCGGGACTAACCTGGGCTACCCGAGAAACTTTCAAAGGCAAATGGGTGGAGGTACGTCATCAGTCTCACGGGAAACACAAAAAGCCTCGAATGCCCTCAGTGATACGTTTCCGGCCTGACCTTGAGGAAGTATTACCGAAGCCCCGCAAACCTACAGACCTGGTAGACTCCCGAGGGTTAGACGCGTTTATGCCTCCCGAAAAGGGTGAAACTCACAAGTCAACGGTAATTGAGTAGGGAATCATGATTCGTATACACTGTGCCCATCACAAGGGCGGCTGGACTTGGTGGGATAATACTCTTCGGGAGTTTTGTCAACAGACCCGGATGAGGTTCGCCGCTCTAGTAGAAAATACTAATAATATGCGATGGACCGAGGAACAGTTTCAGGAACTAAAGTGGCCGGGAAACCGATTACGCGAAATTGAGGGAACCATTGACATAGCCCTGTGCCACCTGGTAACGCACTTAGAGGGTCCGGATGACCTCCTAGCCACGCACATGATCCGGGACCCAAGAGACGTCTGCGTGAGCGGCTATTTCTATCACAAATGGTGTACGGAACCTTGGGCGGTTCAGAAGGAGGATGGTGAAGAACACAGTTACCAGGAGACTATTAACGATTTACCAAAAGAAGAGGGCCTAATATTTGAGCTGATTAACTGTACCGCCACAGTGTGCCGTACCTTACGAGACTTTCAGCACTACGATGATCCTCGCGTACTCACTTTCAAGTATGAGGAGGCTATGAGTGGGCCTAAGAGGATGTTCCTGAAAGCGGGAACACACCTAAACTTCACCCACGAAGACATCGATCGGTTAGCTGATATCGCGTGGGACAAGAGTATCCATAAGGCTCGTCAAGGTGCGGCTAAGGGTCGAGCATTGGACCCACACATGCGTAAAGGCGATCCGGGCGATTGGGAAAACCACTTCACAGACAGAGTTAAGGAGTGTTTCAAGGACGAGTGGGGAGACCTACTCATTAGATTAGGATATGAGAAAAACAATGACTGGTGAATTTACTGTAGACTGGACGTCAGCCCGTATTGCTGCTTGGAGGGAACATCTGGTCCCGCTGTTTAAGGATAAACCTACGCGTATGCTGGAGATAGGTGTCTGGGAAGGTCGTTCGGCAATATGGTTTCTGAACAACCTACTCACGCACGAAAGATCTACCTACAGAGGCGTCGATTCTTATGAGAGTCGTGAGGAAATTCAGCGGGACGGTCACGTATCCGCAATGAGGAACGCCCAAGTTAATCTGAAACCTTATGATAAGGCAGAAGTAGTTGTAGAACGAAGTGCTCTGTTCCTAGCGGGTAACTACGCAAATAGGCAGGAGTACGACCTAATCCGTGTGGACGGCTCCCACCGAGCAGATCATGCATTACTAGATATCACGCTGAGTTGGCAGCTTCTGAAAGTCGGAGGAGTTATTCTTATCGACGATTACGATCCTTCAGGAAAAACAGCCAAGAGAGAAGGTTGGGGTAAGGACTGCCCTCAGGTTGCGGCTGACTCTTTCTTTGATTGCATTAGATCCGAACACAAAGATTTACTATACACGGGTTATGAAATAGGGATTGTGAGGAAATGACCGATGTTTACAAAGCATTCGACCGATCAGGTGAGCTTGAGGGCTGGTTTGCGCGAGCATCTTTCGACAAGTTCGTGGGTATCGCGGACGATCAACGAAGACGAGGAGTACGTGGCGACATCTTAGAAATTGGATGCTACCACGGTAAATCCGCGTGCACCTTAGCCGCGTTACTGGAGGACGAGGAGAAGCTGTATCTTTGTGACTTGTTTGATCTCCCAGAAAGTAAAGAAGGGCACGCGTGGGAGGGGTCTCAGGAGAAGTGCGTATACCTTAATGTACCGAGGCCTGAGACTGTTCTAAAGAACGTCACAAGGGCCGCAGATATACACCCAAAACGTATAGTATTCCATAAACACTCTTCGTTGGAGTTGCCCACGAGACTACCAGAACACAAATTTCGGATTATACACGTGGATGGACGACACGATCGGAAGTACGCGTTAGCCGATATTAAGTACGCCTACCGTGCTCTGGTCGATGGCGGCGTAATTATCGTTGATGACTGGCGAAACAAGGATTGGCCTGAAGTGGGTCAGGCTGTTATGCAAATACTGCAGGAGTGGCCCCGAGCCGAACTAGTTGATCACGAGTTTCACAAATGCTACATGGCAATCTCTAAGGAGGGTCGGAAAAATGTTTAAGCTCCCTTCGCACTTGAAGCAGATGGGTGAGAATACTACCTGCGGGCACCGATCAGGGTGGCCGTATGTTATGGAGGAGCTAAGGAAACGGGCGACGGGCGGAATACTACTGGATGACTTTATAGAAAGAACGTTCCAGCAAACACCACACCCGCCCACGTGGAATGAGCCTTGGGTAGGTATCTTTCATCACCCGCAGAACCTACCTAAGTGGTTCGAGCCCACAGCCGTGCCTAAGGAGATTTTTCGGAAACCCGCGTTCTTTCGCAGCAAACCTCAATTGAGAGGAGCCATCGCCTTATCTACGTACTTGGCTAAATGGTTACACAAAACCTTGGGAGTCCAATCGATTGCACTTTTACACCCATCGGAGATACCCGAGAAGCAATGGTCTCCATCAGCGTGGGTAAATGGGCAAAAGTACGTGGTCCAAGTCGGTTGGTATTTACGTAACTACCGGGCTATCTATCAGGTACGAGTCCCTGCGGGTATGCAAAAACTACATCTAGTTCAGCAAGGTAGTTGGGTACAGCGGCAAATGGGGAACACCGATAAGAACGCACCCACAAAAGACCGACTCAATGTGGGACACACTGCACAGTGCCCTCGGGTAGATGATGCCACATACGATAGGTTATTGTCGGAAAGTGTAGTATTTTTGGAGCTATACGATACCTCGGCTAACAACGCGATAGTGGAGGCTATCGCTCGTACAACTCCAGTGGTAGTAAATCGACACCCGGCTACCGAAGAATATTTAGGAAAGGACTACCCACTACTGTACGATGACATAAGTCAGGTACACAACATGCTGACTCCGGATAACATTATCTCAGCACACAGATACTTGAAGAAGATGGATCGATCTTGGCTATCCGCTAAATATTTTGCGGATCAAGTGGAAGAATTTATTAGGAGAGTAGTATGAATAAATTAGAATACTCAGTTATCCGTTTTGGTATGTATCGGATACTTGGTAACGATTTACCTCCTCGGCACCACGAGAATCAGACGATAATTAATCTGAAGTTTCAGCTGGAACACGAGAAAGATTTTCCGGATACACAGAAACGGTACTGTGTCAATCGGATATGGGACCCGATAAAACGAGCTACTATCCTAGGGATGCTTAAAGATGCGGGCGTGGGTTTCTTCGAGATCCCGTTTGATAAGACCGAGTACTTAAGAGCAGACTCTCTTGAAGAAAAGCTGATGTACCTTACGAATGTAAACCCTGCTCGTAACCACTGTTTGGGGCATTCGAGGCTTTCGGACGACGATGTGGCCGTTATTCTAGATGGGGGCACATTCGTACGTAAGGACGGCTGGGAGCCGTTTGAGAGCATCGTTTACGAGTTTCCACCCATCTTCGAGGGGGCGTATGCGATACCCTGTTGCCGAGTTGCTACATTGGAGGAAGTACTACAGGATGAGATGCAGTGGTCTATCCGAGAAACCTACGAATACGGAGGCGGGCAAAAAGTAACGGGCACGCGGGAGATGTACTTAGCACTCACCAAAAACTGTGACGTACAATTTAATGAGACATTACCGTACGGGCGTGTAGACAAGGTTTATACCATGTGGCAGCTGGGGATGATTGGCCCCTGGGACCGTTGGCACCCGGATATTCGGCAGGAAGCCTACAGTAAACCGTCGAAATTCTCTGGATCCGTGAAAATGGGCGGGTACGCTATAAGACTACCCTCTCACAGTAACAGGGACGGTAATAATCTGGACCGAGGAATGGCCCGAAACAACGGCATCAATTTGATGGTATCCACAGTTGATAATCTTATAGGAACGGGAAAGCTGTGAGTAGGATAATCCGGCACGATGGGGATGACAGCACGCGGATAGACCAGCACGGAAACGTCCTTACGGATGATACACTGCAGTGTGCCGATTGTTATAAAACGGTCCACATAGGTATGCTCTTTAAGTGCCTCTACTGCTGGCTTTGGCGGTGCGAGGAATGCTCGGAGAAGCATTTTGGCAAGACTCAGGAGGAGTGGGACGCTGAACAAACGTAGAATAAAATCTCCGTAAATGGAATAATTAACATTGACACGGCAAAACCAAACCGCTAAAATGGCGGTTCGGTCGTTACCTTATCTTATCTTTTCGGAGCCAACCGATGGCAAAATCTCAGACGCAACATATCGCTACAATCAGAAGCGATTCCAGCCCCGATAAGTCGTATGCTTTATCGCTCGGAGCTGACAACGTTCTTTACTGTTCGTGCCCCGCTTGGAAGTTCAGCCGCACACACGGCTGCAAACATACCCGAGTACATCTCGCCGAACATCCCCGCACAGCAACACAGGTGCTAACATCCAAGGAGGGATGATATGTCTGATCCAGGCTTCCTGCGTATGCTAGCTGACGGGTACGATACCCGAGGCGACAAGCAGTTCGATCAAAACCTACACCAGCAGGCTAACGCCTCGTGGGAACGGGCGATAGAACTCCGCGAAAAGGCCAACGAAATAGAAAAACTCCAATCGAATGGACAAAAATGATTCCCCTAGTTGACAAACTAACAGCAATCATCGACATCGAAACGACCGAGGCAACCCTCGCAGACGCCCGTGACACGTTTCCAGAGATCGTCGAAATCGCGGCGATAACGGTGAACTCCGAGTACGAGATTCAAGACACGTTTACCATGGTGGTGCAGCCGTCTAATATGGACGACTTCACCGAGTTTTCTCACGAATTCACGGGCATTAAGTATGCGACAGTGCGAGAAGCACCACTATGGAAAGACTGCTGGAAAGAATTCGCTCAGTTCGTTGGGTACAACCGGTGCCGGATTATTAGTTGGGGAGCCCCCTTTGACTTCGGAGTACTCAAGACTTCGTACGGGCGAATTGGTGTAGGGTGGCCCCACAAGTACCCATTTATCGATGCAATCTCGATCGCGTATCAGATAAGTCGAGAATACGGAATGGACTTCGGGAGCTGGAAACTCAAGAGTGTATGCGAGCGTCTCGGGCTACCCGTGGAGGGTCGACACCGGGCAACGGGCGGAGCACATGCCTGCTTCAACGTGCTCAAAGAACTATCAACATTAGATGAAACGAATTCTGACATAAGCCTGTAGTGCGAGGACGCCGGGGTGTTTCAGAGCGATTATAATCTCCCTAAGGATTGGGACACGTGGTCAGTAGGCCAACGAGTCGAATGGCATCGGGTAAGAGTATCTAAAGAGAAGCCCGCACACGATTTACTGGAAGCTGAAGGGCTCTCTACCTGCTTTACCGAGACTGAATTACGAGAACGATTACATCAAGTAAGGAAACGCAGAGCCGATGTAGAACGTACGATATTCATGACGGAGTCCACAGAATTCCAAGAACTCTGGCAGCAACTTAATACGGTGTGCCGGGAGGCCCTCACGTTTAGTCGCGAACGAGTTTTTATTCTCAAATTACAGTTCCGACGCAAATCTTTTTCATCAACTAGGCGGGAGGCCGAAAGACTCCGAGTACTGAAATTGCACATGCACGAGAAGTTTGATTCGGCAGAAACGATAGAAGGGTTTATAATAAACTTCTGCGATAAGCACGGAGTAGATCCCGGACCCTACCTTATAGTTGATAATTTGAGAGAAAAAGCATGATCGATATACAGATATCCATGGGCGAAGCTTGTGACCGATATTCGATTCTTCACCTTAAGGTGGAACGGGTCAGGGATCCGGTCAAGAACGCGATTGCGATCACGCAGGCGTCTAGGGTAAATGTCGCAGTACGCTCGGCATTGGATCGTCTACCCGAGGCCAAGGCTGAGCTGGTGCACGGCTACCTTAACGCCTTACAGGAAACTAACGGGCGTCTGTGGAGGCTGGAGAATATAGTTCGGACTACACCGGACACTGTCGAGGACGGGCACCGGCTGCACACTTACCTAAAAATTACCAAGTACAATGATCGACGGGCGGAGCTAAAACGAAAAATCGATGAGGTTTGCGAAGAAACACCCGGAGAGATCAAAGAACATGAGTAACCCCGAGGAACGAAAGTTAATATTGCTCGCCGTCTGGCCCGAACCTGGGACAATACTACGGGGACTCAATGATGAGCCGGTCGAGATCCGGACCCAGATACGGTTCGGACGAGTAATGAAATGGACCACCGCAATAGTTGACGACGAGGGTATGGGATGGTACCTAAGTTTAGCCAGTCACGGACTCAAGTGTATGATTGATATGGAACATCACAACCGTATAACCGACCATGTGATAGAGCTGGTAGTACTACGCCACGCTATAGGTTCAAAATCACTCATATGTGGAGTCCCTCATGAGCAAAACTAGATTCAAGATGACGATATATCACGTCGAGGCACTGCCTCAGGAGATGCGTGAGAGCTTTCGACTTCCCGCCTACCCTTTCGCCGAAAGTGAGGTGGGACCCCTACCAGAGGACGTGAGGTCGTATTTCGAGCAATACAGTATCGTCTTCTACCGGGACGAGTTGAACCCGTACGGTATTATGTGCGAACCCAAAGATGGGGACCCCACATTATTAGTAGATCGAGTCGGGTGGTCGGGACATAGGTCGTCCGTGGAGTTATTATGGCGAGGCATGGGACCTTACCGGTGGGAATCCACCAGAGATCCTGAAAAGTATCGTCGGATTGTTCGGCGACACGGGAACGACTGTGCGTGGATAACTTGGAACAAGGAAGTAATTATTCTCAAAATGCACGAGAAATCAGTGACGACATCGTAGGAGAATGATATGGCAATACCGAGAACAGACGTGGAAGTCCCACAACGACGTGAGGTAGACGTTGACCTGGTGGCTATGTTCCGCGACAAATACGGACCCTTCAAATGCGTAGTTGTCAAGAATTACGGTAAACGCTACGCGTGTGATTGTTGTGGTGAACCTAAGGCGAATAAAATAGTCAAAGCCTATAGTATGGAGCACGACAAGGATCTTTATGTCTGCCTAATGTGTGATGGACTAAAGCACCTACTCCTGCCTCGCCAGTTTAGCGTGGTTATGTTCTCAGCGTCCGCTACTATGGAAGGTCTTGCCGAGTTTACTGATAACGATTTCGACGTTTCGGCTAAAGAAGCCAAAAGATTGGCGAATATGCTAGAACCTAGTGTAGATACGCCAGATCCCAAGATAATAGCCAATGCGGTCTCGGTGGCAGCCGAACACCTATTTCAAGGTCGGGGGAGGCACTGGAGAATCATCCCGGAACTAGTAAGTCAACACGGACAACACGGCACGTTATCCCGTAGTCAGTACGAAGTTATCAAAAAATTCAACACAGCATGTTCTAAGGAGTAATAACATGGCAAAATGGAAGCAACTACCAACAGATCCCGTGGAGCTTCACGAACTACTCGGGAAACTTCGGGATAAGGAGATGAAACTTGAAGCGGATTTAGCTATTGCCTCGACCCCGACTCTGGGAGGTGCAATTACTAAACTGGCACTGGCGACGGCGGGCGTCAAGAAGATGGACGCTAATCTAATGAAATTGGAAATGCCAGACGAAGATTCACGTATTCAAGCTAAGGCACTTGCCACCCGCATTGAGTACCTCAGAAATCAACTAGTCTCGGCAGAGCAACTACTTCAGGACACTATCGGTGACTCGGCCAAGAAGCTACTTGAATTACGGGAGCATCGGGAACAGGAATTCGATCAGTTATGTGCTATCTATGACAGTACGAACCAATTGTTTGATACACATGATATTCCGCTTGGAAAACTACTGCCATCCACTGCCGATTTCGTTGCTAAAATGAAATAAAATTCAATGGACATAGGAGGACCCGCCGCTTACAATATCTTTTAATGTTAGGCCACGTGTATACCCGAAAGTAAACTCCAATCGATTGGAGTTACGGAATACAAGTAATGAGGGGATAACACCTAAAAATAAAAAGTGGGATTTTTTCTACAGCCCGCAATTGCGTTAGGAGCTAACATGAACTCTGCTGATTTTATGAAATAGTAAATGTTGTTGGGAAGTCCGCCTGCAAATTTGATGAAACACTTGTCCGGGTGGGTAATCGGGAATGCCATTTAAATGTATTAGGTATCCTTATTGATGATGACGGAGATCTGATTATCCAAGTTAATGATCCAGATTCGCCCGCCCCCTAAGATTTAGATACTGATTTGAGAGTCACCCACGCTAAAGTAAACAAGCAAGTAAACAAGCAAAAGGAAGAACAATGCTAGTATTATCGCGGAAAAGTCACGAACAGATTATGTTGGGTGACGATATTATCATTACCATTGTAGACATAAGAGGGGAAAAAGCCCGTATAGGGGTAGATGCTCCGAAAGATCTGCCCGTACACCGAATGGAAATATACGAGATGCTTCAACGCGAAAGCGAGAAAGCCAGCCAAGGGGCAGAGGAAGCACAATAATCGCCCGGTGCCCTACCCGTCTCGAAGGGGCCACCAGGGACCTGCGTTCGTGTGTCAGCACTCCACAAAGAAGCCGTCATAACAAGTCCACTCGATTGGAGTGTTGGTGGTGTAACCCACTCCAACCAAGTACAGAAAGGCGATATCCGCAGTGAGCAAATTCAAGATCACGGAGCCGGGCGAATACATCACACGGGATGGGACTAAGGCGACGGTGAAATTCAAGCTGCCCGGCAAAGAAGCGATTTTCCCCTGGATAGGCTGGATTGATGATCCCTTCCCGGGCTGCTCGACGTGGAACGGTGGTGGAATGAATTGCAGCACCTACCCAGGACCGAACGACATCGTCGGCCACTGGGTAGAACCACGTCGGCCACTGGAAGTTTGGGCCGTGGTTCGGCCACTGGATCGGCCACTGTTTTACCTTTCAGCG
>Ga0114918_10002136_pt1 | contig 17739 bp, 11 predicted proteins | sample LantaG_FD_87015 | JGI IMG/M metagenome (GOLD analysis project Ga0114918, IMG submission 87015) | Deep subsurface microbial communities from Baltic Sea to uncover new lineages of life (NeLLi) - Landsort_02402 metaG | ecosystem: Environmental > Aquatic > Marine > Oceanic > Sediment | place... | reverse complement strand
TGCGCCGTAAACGGACTCTTTCTTCGCCTCATACGTCACTTCCCCCGGCGTGCGGTCCTCAAGGTTCGAGTGCCCGATTTGCATCCTGGTTATTCCAAGCGGCAACAACACAAACCTTTTGATGTAGTCCTCGTAGCTCAGGCCGGTTTTCTGCTCTATCACGCGGCCCAGCAGGCAATAGCCGTAATTGCTGTAAGCGTATTTTGTGCCGGGCTCGTACTGGAGCGGCCGGCCGTTCATGAAAGTAATAATATCGGCCTGAGTTATCGGCAGCGGCGAGCCAAGTGCCTTGCTTATTTTTCTGTCCGCGAACATCGGGTCGAACGCCTTTTCGCGGTCCCAGCCGCCGAGATGCTCAAGCAGATGCAGAATTGTCACTTTTCCAAGGTTGGGATCGGGAGTTTGTCCCTCAGGTGTTCCGAACGGCAGGATATCTATAACTCTATCATCCAGGCTCAGTTGCTTGTCCTCGATCAATTTAAATATCCCGGCGGACGTGATCGGCTTGGAAAGGCTCGCTATCCGGAAAAGCGATGTTGGTTCCGTCGCCGGCGAGTCCGCTTTTGACCATGTGTAACCTCGTGCAAAAACGAGCCGGCCCTGATACGTTATTGCTAATGAACCCGCCGAGACCTTTTGCGATATCATGAAGTCCTTCATGGTCTTGTCGAATACCGACAGTTCGGGAACATCAGGCCCCGCCTGGTGCCATACCCGCGGGCCGGTCAAAATAGAGCAGCCGGCCAGAGTAGCACATATTATCAATAGCACAACTATCTTTATGATTTTTATGAACTGGAATTGTCTGTTGAGCCAAAGCATTTGAATTCCTTCCTTTTCATACTATTAGCAAAGATACCTCAAGATTGCCACTTAAGCTCGGCACTCTATTGTAAAATGTACCGGCTGTCAAAATTAAATACGAAAAATGAGCTTTCCTTGTCCGGAAAGTTCGCTTGATTTGCCGGGCGGGACGCATATGATGGTAGTATGAATATTCTGGCACTCGAACCATATTACGGCGGCAGTCACAGGGCCTTTATTGACGGGCTTTCAAAGACGAGCGGACACACATGGACGCTGCTTACGCTGCCGGCCCATAAGTGGAAATGGCGTATGCGTCACTCGGCAATAACTTTTGCTTCGCAGGCGACGGAACTGACGGAGAAACGCCAAAGCTGGGATCTGTTATTCTGCAGCGACATGCTGAATCTTGCCGAATTTGCCGCCCTGGCTCCTGCCGGGATTGCCGGCCTGCCGAAAGTCATTTACTTTCACGAGAACCAGTTGACTTATCCGGTACGCGCCGAAGATGAGCGAGACTATCAGTTCGCGATGACCAACCTGACCGGTGCGCTGGCAGCCGATGCCGTCTGGTTCAATTCACAATTTCACTTAGACTCGTTCCTCGATGCACTCGCGAGGTTTCTTAAATCCATGCCGGACCATCAGCCTCTCGAAGCGATTGAAAAAATTCGAGCCAAATCATCGGTTTATCCGCCCGGCATAGCGGATTTTCCCGCTCGGAGGCCGCGAGAACCGGGGCCTCTGCATATACTTTGGGCCGCGAGATGGGAGCACGATAAGAATCCGGAAGATTTTTTCGAAGCTCTCGAAATTCTCAAAGCCAAAAACGTGCCGTTCCGAATCAGCGTCATCGGCCAGAGTTTTCGAGACCGGCCGGCAATTTTCGAGAAGGCACATAATGGCTTGCGGGACCATATCGACTTCTGGGGCTACCAGCAGAACCGAGAGGATTATGAGCGTGCTCTATGTGAAGCCGATGTTGTAGTCTCTACTGCAAATCACGAATTCTTCGGCATTAGCATTGTCGAAGGTATAGCTGCCGGGGCTTATCCGCTCGTGCCGAACCGCCTTTCGTATCCGGAAATTCTCGGTCTCGGGCGACTCGATGATGCCGGGCAGTTCTTCTATGATGGCAGGGCCCGGGACCTTGCCGAGAAGTTAAGCCGGCTTGCGGCCCGCGTTGAAAAAGATGCTCTCTGGCCCGCGACAATCAGCCCGGCGACACTTACCGACCATTTAAGATGGCAGAACCTCGCACGCCGATACGATAAAGCTCTCGAAGAAATCCGTAATATTGTTCAGCCTGCCAAAGGTTCAGCGTAAAATGTGTTGGAGGGAACTGCCGCAGGTCTGATTGTCATGTGCCTGCGCAAACTGTTGTGAAGGGCGCTCCATACTCGGCTGGGCCTCACAGATTTTCGCAACAGCCGCATGGAACCGTATTTCTCTGACCAGCAGGATAAATAAAACCAAAGCGATAGCGTTGATCCCTACCATCCATGATTCGTTGCTGTGAATTGCAAAGTAATAGCGGCTTCCAAAAAGAAAATTAAATCCGAATCCCGTCGCATGCCGGTACAAATTAAGGCATGCCCCGGAAACCAGGGCATAAGCCGCCGCCGACCCGATAAAAATAGGTATTTGTATGGCCTGGAATACCGCGCTCAACCATAAGCCCAGTTTTCGTCTCTTGATAAGGGCGACGCCCGCAGCAATCCCGAACAAAAATACAAAGATGAAGGCAATGTGAATTATCACTGCTGTCTGCGTAAGTTGTTCTGTTAGAATGGAGCGTCCGATAAGGCCCAATCCGAGCAAGCCGCCGCCAATCTGAATAATCAACACAATTGTTTTCAAGGACTTATTCATATCGACAAATCCTTAATTATCATTGATTTTATTGGTTTATACTCTCGTAATTACTATATCGGCAACATGATTCAGTGACATAAGCCTGCTGTGCCACCCCATCCCTGATTTCACACACCCCCCCCGCTTTTATTCGGGCTTTATGTTCAATTCAGCAAGTGTTCCGCGCAGCCAGGCGAGGGATTTTTCGATCATTGGTCCGCCGGCACCTTCGCATTCCATGCTGAGCACGCCGTCATACCCGATGTCCCGCAGAATGGTCAAAACCTTCTTTATGTTTTCGGCGTTAACGCCGTCGCCGATGGCGCTTTGGCTTACGGCGATACCGGTTTGCTCGCCTCGTACCGCTGCGGCAAGCGATTCACTTACGTCCTTAACGTGTACGTGGGTGACTTTCTGTTTAAAGCGCTCACAATAAGCCACCGGGTCCTGCCCGGCGATAAACGTGTTGCCGGTGTCCATGTTCATTCGCAGGTACGGCGAATCGCAGAAGGCCAGCATTTTCTCCATCATGTCTGGCTTCGTCGTGAAATAGCCGTGCACCTCGATACTGATGATCATCTCGTATGCCTCGGCGACCTCGATGATTTGGCCGTAGCTGCGTTTCATCGATTCCATCGCTTCGGCGTCGGACAATCCTTCGGGTTTGTGCAGGCCGTCGGTGGTGGCGATTCGCTCACAGCCGGCATGCTTCGCCCAGGGGATTGTCTTAAGGACGTAGGGTACGCCGTAGAGCGGCCCTTCCTTGCCCGACAGCGGAAATGCGGCATCTACCTGCGAGAATCGCACGCCGTACTTCTCCATCTTCCGGCGAAGCAGCAGCGGGTCTTCATATAACGCTACGTGCGGCTGGTATCCGAGGCCGTGAATCCAGCTTACGCCGTCGATCACGCCGCACTCGATGTAGTGGACGTCGTTTTTCTGCGCCCATTCGAGACATTTTTCGAAGTTCCAGTAAGATGAATTGAATGCGTCGGTATGAAAGCTGATTTTCATTGTAATATCGTCCTTCCTTTTGGGCGCAGAGCCTGCCGCTGCCGCGCCAAGAAGAGTTACTGAAGTGGCTGCCATGAACTCGCGTCGTGTAAAACGTGTGCCGCTCTGGTGCATGTCGATATACTCCATATATTTATATTGCCGGCCCGGTCATGATATTGTCCTTATTACTGTAATGAAGGTCATACTCATGTTCATCATGTCTCCTTATTTAAATCATATTTTAAATCAGTGAATTATAATATTCTCTGCCGTTAACGGATTCAAGAGCAATTCTGAGAACTGTCGATTTAATAAGAAATGTTTTCTAAAGACAAGCTGGAGTCAGGAGTAAGTTTAGCTTGACAAATTGTGGAGATTGCTGTATCGTTGGATGAAACAGCAGTTGAGAGCCACACCACGATTGAAGGACGAGAAGTTAGGGATGTTATACGGAAACCATATAAGAACCCTAATAAGAAGGGGAATTGCCCTAAGTCGTGTCCAAGGAATTGTTTATGGATTTCCTGCAAAGGAGTGTTATACGGACACTCAGAGAGGTCTGGCGTCTTATACGGAAACCATATATACACTGTTATATACCATTCCATAGGAGAGTAAAATGACTGATATGCCCTATTGGCTCGCATTTATAGTAAAAGAGCCCGACAGTAGTTTTGTTATTCGAGGGCCTTTTTCAAGCAATGAGGAGGCTAACCTTGCTCGATATGAAATGAAAAAGAGTTTAGCCTTAGATGAGTATGTTACTGCCCCTTTCGTTGCTAAAGATGAAGATGATGCAAAAAAACGAGCTCACCTATTTTGATTGTCATCTTAGGTTCAACCTTATATATGAGTTCTAGTCATAAATTGACTGACAATGCGTTAAAACATAACCAGCGAATGCAAAGGGACGGCCTAAAGGCCGCCCCTGATTCGCGTCGTTAGGTAAGAATGATGCTCGAGGATATTCTTAAAATTTGTGGTGCAGTTACAGCTTTTGCGGCAGTAATAGTCATTTGCCGTAAGTTGAGCCATTGGTGGCGACCAGGTGCTGCCGAGATATCCTATAAACTTGTACTCGATGGATCAGGCCCAGATACAATTTCAGTAAATGTTACAAACAAAAGCAGCTCGACTATTTATGTGCGATCGTGTACAGTCAGAAGTACGTATACTATGCGTCAATTAATTTGGCGTCACGTTAGACATCCTTTCCTGTCACCACGTTTATATCCTAATTTGAGATACAATGGTGCCGTCTATCAGTTTATTCGCGAAGAGCCTGCGAAGCTTGATCCTGCTCAGTTAAAAGAATTCAAAATAGATATTTACGAACACCCTTTGAATGCGATATATGGCCCAATGTTGATTGCAAAAGTAGAACTCACTACGGGACAGATAATCAATAGTAAGCGAGTAATATCTCCAGCAGTATGGCGTAAGATTGGAGAAAGAGGAAGATAACATCTACCTAACATTTGAATAGAGAGGGACCTCGTACCTCGGCCCCTCATTCAATGCGTTATCTTGAGTTAAGCTATGCCGGATTCGATGAGATTGAATGGCATGTATGAAGTTCACTTCTGATTAGGAGGAAATGCGGATTTCAAAAACAGCATTAATCGGCCCCGGCTGAGATTGTCGAGTTGAGAGGATTTTCCAGTCGGAAAACGCGACCTATACGCAACCGTCTTGTTGAATTGTCCAAAATGAGGCAAAAATGCAAGGATTGTAATGGTTGAGGGGACCGTTGCTGGAGCCAGATAGCTAATGTTGGTCTTGGAAATGGCCGATATATTGATAGCGATAACATCTTTCTGTTTGATCAGTTAGCGGCATGGAGTTCCTCCCAAGGACGAGAATTTAGGGATGTTCTACGGAAACCATATATGCACAGTGAGCGGAAAAAGGAATTCGAGTGATACAGATGAATAACGTCAATCTCCCTGCAATTATTGGAAATACAACTCTTGCGTTACAAGCTCTGACCGATGCTTTAGGTGTGCCAAGAAATATCATTGCTAGTGATGATGAAATTGCTGCTGCGTGGGCGAATTTACCGAGAGTAATGAGACGAATTCCGCCTGAACTTCGCAGTGCAGGACTTGTTCGCATGTGCGTGGCAGTTTCCTCAGGGCTCTTTGATAGCGCTATCAACTACATTTGGAATGCATCTATCGTCGAGCTGAGAGACAAAATCCGCAGATTTGGCCTCAACGTCGTAGAGCAAGTAACAGGGAAATCTAGCTTCGATGAAACAACGCTAATTGATCTAAAAGATTCGGAGCTACTGGAACTGTGTCTAAAGTTGAACCTGGTTACGGAAGATGGCTTCTTCTTCCTAGATCAATGTAGGGATATCCGAAATAACTTTTCCGCAGCCCATCCAACAATGGGTGATATTGATGATCATGAATTCATATCGTTTGTTAATCGTTGCTCAAAGTATGCATTAGGTAATGAGCAAAATCCTATTGGCGTCGATATCAGTGCTTTCGTGACTGCTCTGAAGTCCGGTCACTTCTCAGAAGTGCAACTGAATGAATGGGTTCAACGACTTCGCAATACCCATGAAGCACAGCGAGAGTTGCTGTTTGGCACACTGCAAGGAATGTTCTGCGACCCGTCCAGTTCCGAAGAAACACGTATTAACTCGCTGAGCGTAATTCATAGTTTTGTTAGTGTTCTTTCTCCAAGAATTCGCTCTGACTTTATCGATAGGCACCAAGAATACTTGGCAAAAGGTGATCAAGAGAGACACGTTGCATCTCAGCAGTTCTTTGAAAAGTTGCACCTTCTTGAGTTACTTGGGGAAAGCGAGCGGCATTCGTTGATATCAAACGCTTGCAAGAAGCTTTATAGCGTCCACCAAGCATTCGATAATTTTTACAATGAGCCCCCATTTGCCGAACGCGTATTACAACTCTCGTCTCAAGGCGCAATACCGAATACGGCAAAGGATGAGCTAGTATCTACTGTCGTGACGTGTGCAGTTGGCAATCCATACGGTATCTCAAACGCCGCCTACCCTTATTACCAGAAGATTATTCAAAACTTTTCCCCAGCCGAAGTGGCTATCATGTTGAAGCTACCTGCCACAAATACCATTGTTGCTCAAAGAATCAAATTTTATCCTAAATGCAAAGAGAGCTTTAAAAAAGTGGTCCGGCTTTTAAACCCTGCATCTGTACCAACTATTACTCGGGCAGCGTATGATTACTGGTTAAAGTGAAAACCACTAACAAGCCGGTTCGGTGGGCCTCGCTGATCCTCGGTCTCAACTCGAAGCACCCCGGTCTACCTCCATTCCACCCAGAAGACGCGACTCAGACGCGACCTACGTTTGGTAGGTTCGACTAACCAATCCATCCATAGCAGCTTACGCAATTGACACGCCGGTTGGTCAGACCGTTTAGAGTGATTAGTGATTAGTGAATTGGAGAATTAGCCCTTTGGTGGGGCAATCCTTCGACTGGGCTCAGGACAGGTCACCACCCTACCTATTAAGCAGCCGTTTCTACCTTCGAGATTGAGGGACTTTACCGTCGAATTTATGGATATAGCTGATGCAGTTGATAAATAAATTCCTGCCGGCAGGGGTCATCTTCGACGGCGGTGCCGACCAGCCCCACTGCAAAAAGTTGCCGTGCCGGCCGATGCCGGTAGCTAAATAAGGTTTGCCGGGAGAAAAACCTAAGAGTATTGCTTCGGCGTCGGGGTAGTCTGTTGGTTTGATAATCCACGTGGCCGCACCTGCTTTGCCCACGTTATTATTGGTGTCCTGGACTTTCCAGACCTGCATTGTTTTGCCGAGTTTTTTTCCTTCGGGTAGAGTGCGAAGGTAGCTGCTTGGTGTCTTGGCTGATTCCAGCTTAATTTCCACTTTTCGAGGTTTCAGGAAAACTTCATGATCAAACGACTCACCATGAGCCGCATCGGTCAGGCAGTTTCACATGTAGCCTGTTTTCAGCCTCATCCGGTCGGTCCAGAAGGCACCGGGAATTCCCAATGATATTGTGGGCCGTGAGTATTGGTCCGATACCGGAAAATCCATGAGCGGTTTTCCATCCCCCCTGCCGGCCCATTGAATGCCGTCCTTATCGAGGATGATTACGTCGCTGTTATTGGTTTGCTCTTCTTTGAATGCGTAAAGGTTGGCGGTTTTCACCTCTGTAAAATTATTGGAAAGGAATGAGACGAAATCTTTCTGCCGCTCCGTATTGACGAGTCCCACATACAAAATCTTCAACGGTATTTTGTCACCGGCGGTCACTTGCAGGTCATCGGATTTCACCAAAGCATTCTGTGTTTCCTGCTGGGCCGGCGGGAGTTCTTTCTTAAACACCTGCAGGGCAATTAATACTCCCAGTAACAATATCACAGCAATATATCTGAGTAATGTGGTTTTTTGTAATTTTCCCATTTGATTACCCTTTCAAAAGCCGAATATTTCGAGCATCCAATTCAATAGGTTTAATTGTAGTCAAATATATATTTTATGCAACAGGTGTTTTGGTGGGGCAATACCGTAAGGCATCCCGAGGGAGCCGCCACCCTACCTGTCTTTTTCATTGATTATTGATTATTTACGATTGATTATTTACAAAATACGACTTGAAATCCACGGTTTTCCTGTAAATCCTGTCTAATATATGTTGCTGATCCACAGCACGCAGTCCTTGGGATTCCTTACGCAGTACGAATAATGGCCGCCGTCTCACGGAGACCTTGCCATTGACTATTTACGATTTACTATTGACTATTTCTTTTCTCTGCGTTCTCCTTCGGCTACGCTCAGGACGGCGTCTGTTTCCTCTGGGTAGAGCAAAGAACGCCGTGTAATGGAGATTTTTCCGGAATATGCCAGACAATTCGCGAGATAGTTCGTATAATAGGTAACAGATTCGTATATCGTATGTGGTATGTAGTATGTCGTGAATTGAGAAATATAGAAGAAAAAAAGGCAGAATAATGAAAAAAACAGGTGAAAAAGAGTAGAAAACGACGAAAATTCGTGGTTAAGTTGAAAAAACAAACCCAATTTGTGGTTGGGCGAAATTGACACAAAGTCTTATACTAAAGGTGATTATGAAGAATTTCAGGCTTTGAGACGGCAAAAAAACAAACCCAATTCAAACCCAATCAAGCTTGTCCTGAGCGCAGTCGAATGGAGCCAATTCGGTTAGCCCCCAGATTTTCTGGGGGTTGAAAACCCTATTTGAAAAAACAAACCCAATTTGCCGGCGAGCAAATTGGCGCAAACTCTTATTTGAAAGGGGATTATGACAACAAATTGGCCAGCGGGGCGAGAAAAAACAAAGCCAATTCAAAGCCAATCAAGCTTGTCCCTTCAACTCTGTTCAGGGCAGGCTCTGAACAACGTCGAATGGAGTCAATATTATCGTTCGGTGTTCTGCGTTCAGAGTACTGCGACAAGATGAGGACAAGACATTTGGAAAAAGAAACTAATTTTGGAAAATAGAACTTGCGCTTTGGTTTGAGGTCGAGTATGATCCGGTTTATATCGTGATGACCAATGCCAAAGGATTCAGAAAGCCGCCCAGACTTGCGTCAAAAATTTGTGCGTTATGGTACGTCCCCTTTTGGAGCGGAAAAAAGGATTGACAGCGTGTGTAGGAAGTCGTTATAGTGCAATGAGTTAAGATTAAAGCGCTCGTAGCTCAGTAGGATAGAGCGTCGGTTTCCTAAACCGAAGGTCGCAGGTTCGAATCCTGCCGGGCGTAGTCAAAAACGCGGTCCTGCTATCGTTATCGGGATTTGTCTGTTCGTTGGGATTCGCCGAAGTATGTTGTTGGGCGTCAATTTTGCCAGTATACGTATGTGTGTGAAAACTGTCTACTATGACTGCGGCAGGTACATTAGAATTCGTTGCTGCTCGTAAAAGAGCTAAGCGGAAACTCAGTAAGATCCAAACTGCTATCAATCAGCTACGGCATTTTTCATCAAAAAGCGCAGGTAGAAAAATGATAGAAAGCGCAAGAAGTACTTCAAGACGTTTTGATCTATGGAAGATCCTCACAAGCTTGCTGACACTTTACCTGACTTTGAGTATTTTATTGTCAGTGGCATTTGGTGTGCCTGATAACCCCAACCAGGGAGATGTTCCTGGGGAGCCGATACCGACTGAGCCTCAGAAAGATCCCAATACTCCAAAAGAAAAAACCATAGACATGGGAAATGGAGTAATAATGGAGTTTATTCTTATTCCTGCGGGGGAATTTTATATGGGATCTCCCTCAACTGAAAAAGGCAGGGAGAATTATGAAGGTCCGGTTCACCGCGTGAAAATAAGCAGACCGTTTTATATGTGTAAGTATGAAGTGACACAGCAGCAGTACTATGTTGTCGCGAAGTATAAACCCAGTCGATTCAAGCAGGAAGGTCGGCCTGTGGAGAACGTATCATGGGATCAGGCAGACAGATTCTGCAGGGAGCTTAGTAAGATGAACGATGGCTCCTATCGATTACCTACCGAGGCCGAGTGGGAATATGCGTGCAGAGGCGGTTCTCAAGATATGTTCTACTTCGGCGATGATCCTACGTATTCACAGATAGAACAGTATGCATGGTATTCAGAGAACAGTGATTCAGCTACTCATCCAGTAGGTGAAAAGAAACCTAATTCATTTGGCTTGTACGATATGCACGGTAACGTGTGGGAGTGGTGTGGGGATTGGTATGCCGCTAATTATTATCGCCATAGTAAAACGGTGGATCCGCATGGTCCGTATAATGGCAAGTCAAGAGTTCTTCGAGGCGGCGGCTGGTTCCGCAGTGCGAGGTACTGCCGATCTGCATGTCGCAGCAGCTGCGAGCCTGTTTATATTCGAAATAACGTGGGATTTCGTGTTGTTCTGGAAGTCGAATAATCCTTAGCGTTCAAATTTTCAATGCCCGTACTACTCGTGGAGTATATACAACCGTTCCTTTGCAGGCTTGCTTGCCCCTTATGTTACCAATTGTAATTAATAATTGTGCTTTACATATTTGAAATTCCAGGCGGATTCTTTAGTTATTGGTTGAGGAGCATCATCTACTATATCGGATTATGTACCAGAGCATGCCAATCCATTCGTGGATCGCTTATGTACTCGTCTGCAAGGCTCTCGCGGATGGGGGCATACTCTCCAGATATCGTTTCTGAGGTGTATAGAGATAGCCCACTGGAACAGGTACGATCGTGTCCCCGGGAAAGGCTTTGCTGGACCGCCTTACGCATCATTGTCACATCTTTGAGATGAAAGGCGAGAACTATAGGTTCAAACAATCTGTAGGAAGGAGTAAGAACAAGAGAAGTTAGAATGGTACTTGCATGCCTCCCGAGGGAGGCTTATTATGTGGCCTGGGTGTGGCTGATTTGCGTGCCGACCCGTGGCTATTTTACATGCTGATTACCAGCTTGGTTGTGATGGGAAGAGAAATACAGGAAGCATAAATGAATTATCGCATAATAATGATGCTGTGTCTGTTTGCTGTCGTTGCAATCGTCGCAGTTGTGTTTGTTTGCGGTTGTGCACCTGTCTTGAGTGGCCCAAAAAATGACTACGCTGTTCAGAAGGACTCTGATCTTACGCCAGAGCAAAGGCAGCTTGAATGGCAGAAGATGAAAAAGTGGCGAAGTGCCCACGGGGGGTGGATTGAAGATATTTCGGTGCGCAGCTCGGAGAAATCGGGCAGGATGGGCGAGCCGGGGCAGAGCAGGCCTGGCCGGATGTTGACGTTGTCCGAAAAGCAGCTCGTTTTGCTGGACTGGCACAGTTCGAATAGCAGCGGGGCTCGTGTGAAGGGTAAAAGGATTCTGGCTGGTCAGGGCGTCGAATTCGACATCTATTTTCCGAGCAATAATCCCGGCAGTTGCTCGCTGGACTTCGTCTCAAGCGGCGAAGGGGGAAGTGGAAGTTTGGTGGGGACTGATATACGCGGTTATGGGGCAATTGCCCTGAAGTTCACTCTGGTTTCCATCAACGGACAAAGCGAACCGGGACTAAAGCAGAAGCTCGTAGCCGGTACGGTGATCGGCCCTACCGATTCGGGCCGGATTTCTACCTATGAGCCGGTTACGCTGGGCCTGGCAGATTCAGAAAAGACTGTGATTGCGAAAACATTTGTGTCGACAGATAGGATCTATGAAATCGGCTTTCATGTTCATATGCTGAATCCGCAGGACTGGGACCGGTCGGGGAGTATTATAACGCTCCGGGTAGAACCCGTTTAGGATGGCGGGATTGTTCCGTTTTAAATTGACTTAACGATGATGTCCACAATCCTTTTTGCAGCTTTTCCATCCCAAAGCGGAGGAATCTGTGGCTCTCTCCAATTTCCGCTGGTAGCGTTACGATATGCAGCGAGAATCTTCTGCGGATCTGTGCCGACAATCTGATTCGTGCCGATCTCTGCTGTAATCGGCCGCTCCGTATTCTCTCGCAGAGTGATACACGGAACTTTGAGCACCGTTGTTTCTTCCTGGATACCGCCCGAGTCAGTCAGAACCACTTTTGCATTGGACATCAATTTAAGAAAGTCAAGGTACCCCAGAGGTTCGGTCAGGCGAAAACCGGGCATTTCTTCGAGACGCTTACCGAGCGAGCAGGAAACCAAGTTCTTTCGTGTCCGAGGATGGATGGGAAAAATTACAGGCATATCGTTCTGTATGATTGTAAGAGCATCAAGAATCCTGCCAAAAATAACCGGATCATCGACATTTGAGGGACGGTGTAAGGTAAGGACTGCAAAATCATCCCCATCAAGATTTAAGATATTTAAGATATTTGACTTCTTGGCTTTTTCCTTATTTCTTAGCAGAGTATCAATCATTACATGGCCGACCATGTGGATTCTTTTTGGTGAGATTCCCTCTCTGAGAAGGTTATTCACACCGCTTTGCTCTGTACAGAAAAGCAGATCGCTGATCGAATCCGTCAATACTCGGTTTATTTCTTCCGGCATAGTTCTGTCGCCGCTGCGTAATCCCGCTTCCACATGGATAAGTTTCACGCCGAGCTTGACGGCGACTAATCCGCACGCAATTGTACTGTTAACATCACCGACAACCAGGACGGCATCCGGCTTATGTTCGAGGACAACTGGTTCAAATGCCTTCATTATCTCAGCCGTCTGTACGGCGTGGCTGCCAGAACCAACCTCAAGATTGATATCGGGTTCCGGGATCCCGAGTTCGTTGAAGAACAACTTGCTCATTATTTCATCATAGTGCTGCCCCGTATGGACAAGGATAGCATGAATGTCCTCGTGTCGGCTGTACTCAGCCATCAACGGGGATATTTTCATGAAATTTGGCCGAGCACCAACTACATTAAGTATCTTCATAAAAATTCCTTTAGAGAAAATTTAACCTGGTCAAATCAGTTCTTCGGCCAATTGATGATTGATCGATTATGCTGTTTACGCTTCCGAGCAGGTCAGTTTCCAATCATAACAATTCGTTCACTAAACTATGTTGGTCTTTCTTCTGAGGAAATGTTTTGAATGGTCTGTACAACGGATCGCCTATCAGGAGCATTTGCCACGAATTGACTGGCTTTGTGCGATAGTACGCCTCAACAAGGCAGTTGCCTTCGTACAGTTTCGGGAAGAACGCTCTTGGTTCCGGAAATGTATGAAGATAAGGTTCCGCCACCGGCCCTAATGTTGCGGTTATTCCATCCATGAGCATTGATGGGCACCATTGACTACTGTTCGGATCGCGAAGGCTGACAGCTTCAAAGCTGGCAATGTGGTATCCTATCGCTCCATCAACAAAATCGAAGGCATCGACATATTTCTTGACACTGTACCAGCCACAGTAGAGAGCGGTTTGGGGACAAGTACCGGGTGCAAAAAGTTGTGCTGCTCGCTCTTCTATAACAGGGATTTCCGTCTCGGATTTTGTAAAGGCTGCCAGGTTACGCAAAGACTGGTCATAATGGCTGTACATATTCCTGCCTGTAAGACCCCGCGAATCGATATAAGCGATGCCTTTCAGCCCCTTTTTTTCTGCGGTTATCGCTTTATCGATGAGGCCTTTGATTATATCATAATCCGGCCCGTCGAGACGACTTACCATTAGCGTTATTGAGTTTTGGCTTTTTACTTCATCCTTAAGCATATTCGGCTGCCAACGATACAGATCGTACGAATCAAATAAAACCAGGGACAATTCACTATCCACTGAGGCATGCGTTTCTTTGCCGTTGATACGATCAATTGTAAGTTGTAACTGAGCCAGTCGTCCATTGACTTGTTTGTGCTCTGCCGAGTCCGTCAAACCAGCCTGCTTCAATCTCTCCAGAATTGTTTTTTCTTGCTCAGCCAGTCTGCTCAATTCTTTTAGCTTACCTTTCTGATCCTCTAAGACACCTCGTCCTCCCACTTTTATGGGCACACCGTAAATCGTAAGCAAGCATCTAATTTCTCCTACGAGTCTCTCAGTAAAGAATTTCTTGCGAATCGGCTCAACAAGTTGCCTATCGTAATTGTCCCTACTGATCGTGTCTTTAAAGTCCTTACCTAAGGGCAATGCGAGAATATTCTTGTCAGGCACGCCGCGTTGTGCACAGTAGTATTGAGCAAGGCGCATGGATTCTGCTATATCCTTATTTGCTATAACCAGAATCTCATCAGGCTCCAACGCAAAGGCTCCCCCGCAGCACAGTAGCGTAAGTAAAATCACTGCAAAGATTCTTACTGCACTTTGTGATTCTGGATTTTGATTTTCCATATAAATACGCTTTATAACTTTCGAAAGAATTCAGGTCCGAGTTTTCAATTTCAGAAATCTCAGAGTCGGACTGATTGTACTTCAGCGTGATTATTTGGCCGGATTCGCTGCGTCTGTTCGGGATGTTATCCACTTTACTGGAGAATTCTTGCGATCTCCGTTCGTTCGTCAGGTTTGAATACATTGATTTTTTGGTCGATTTCCAGGGCTTTTTCCAAGTGCTGTTTTGCCTGGGCGAGGTCATTGAGTTTTGCACAAATGCGGCCCAGTTGTAGAAGTGCTTTTGCCTGCTGTTGCAGAAGGGCTTTTGCCTGCTGGGGAGTATCGGCGGGTGTTAAATCTGCTAAATCTGCAAGCCTTTGAAAGTCTCTTTTCGCATCGGTAAGCCGGTCCGGCAGATTTGATAGAATCGTGCCCCTCGTGTCAAGTAGATGCGGTTCGTCCGAATCATTTCTTAAACCTTTATTCGCAAGGTCCAGCGCGGCTTTGTAGTTATGATCGTGCTCCTGGAGAATCCAGGCAAGGTCGTTGAGGCTTTGTATGTCATTTGGGTACTGCTTGAGCAGCTCCTGGTAGGCATTCTTTGCGCGTTCGGTATCTCCTGTCTGGTAGAGGGTGGATGCCAGGCCCAGTCGCGCATCTTTCGTGAGTGGTGACAGTGTAGCAGCATGATCATAAAGCTTCAATCCTTCTTTTTTGAGTGTCATCGAATCCAGTGTTGTTAAGACCAATGCGGCTGTCAGGACTGTCGTTGGATTCTGCTCTTTTGCCGAAATATATGCAGAACTGATATTTTCGAGTTCCTTATATCGTTCTTGAGCTACCAGCCATAAAAATCGGGCATGGAGTGCAGTTTGACTGTTCGGAGCTATCTGCTCTGCCTGCTCAATCCAGGATTTTGCCTGGTCCATGTCGCCGCTGAGACGATACAGGTCCGCAAGTGTCACGAGGGCGTAAACACTGCCGCTTCCTGTCTGGCAATAGGTCTTCAGTTCAGGAATGGCTATCTGAGGACTTTTGAGTCCAACCATGACACGTGCCCGAGAAATTAGCAGTTGTTCGTCTGCCGGGCCGCTACCGAGTCCGGATTCAATCAGTGTCCGGGCTTGTTCAAGGAGGCTGCGATCCTCGCTCTTTATCGCGGCCGACACGAGCACATCACGGGCTTCAGTGCTGTTCGGATCTTTCTGAAGAACAAGTTTAGCCAGCTCGGCGGCCATTTGATTATTCTTGAGCGCAAGCTCCGCCCTGCCTCTGGCCGACAGCAATGCCAAATTGTCGGGATTGGAGCCGAGAGCACGGATTGCATAATTACGGGCGGTTTCGTATTCTCCATTCTTCATAGCAATCCGAATCAGCATGAGATGAGCATCAACCGCAGTTGGTTCCGATTTGATAACATCTTCCAGCTTATCTCGGGCAGCCTTAAGTGACTCAGGTGTCCGCTCCTCTAACATTTGCAGTGCCCGGATCTTCATCAGATCAGGGTCCTGCGGCAGTTGTTCTTCAAGTGCTGCAAGGATTTCTTCCGCCCTTTCTTTGTCTTGCGCATTGTCTTGAGCATTGGCCCGCACAAACAACAGCTTCATCAACCCCTGCTTCAATCTTAAATTTTTAGGATATGCATCCAAACCCTCTTCAAGTGCCTCTATGGCTTTATCAAGCTGCTCACTGCCGGCGTAGAAGTTGCTCAACAGTTCATAGCCAACTGTGCCGCCTTGTTGCTCGGTGAAGGTCGTCAACTTCCTGTAGTCTTGCTCGGCACGTTCGAATTCACCTTCATTGGCCAGGTATCCCGCCCGCATCATATAGGCACCAAAGTCATTGCTGTCGACCACATAATCGTTGAGGATTCGGCTGGCCTCTTCTTCCCGATTTGCGGCCTTTAGGATTGAGACTCTCGCCGCGGTTAGCGCCAGCGAGAGCGAGCCCGATGTTATCGCTTCGGCCTGGTCCAGGTAATCCAGGGCCTGTTTGGCATCCGCGTTTTGCTGGTAGATCAGTCGAGCCAGAAGGATTCGCGAGCTTGCATCCTGGTCGTCGGATAACCTGAGTTTCAACTCTTCGATTGCTTGGGAAAAGTCCCCCGCTTGAAGGGCCGTTCGGATATGCAACGCACTGGTGAGCCGTGCATCCAATCCGGTCTGCTCGAGTACCTTCTCAGCCTCTGGCAAACGGCCTTGTTGTTCAAAGGTAGTCACTAATTTTTGTGCGATGTCCGTAGCCGAAGGGTTGCGGACCAGCGCCTGGCGGCATATATCTTCGACACGTCTAAGATCATTCAATTTCTCATACATATTCACCATGAGCAGCACTGGTGCCGACCATTGAGGGTCTGCGTCAATGCAGTATTGAAGCAAGCCGGTAATATCCTGTTGTTTCGCCCGCCATTTGTCTGACGCCAGCCATATACTCGCCTGATGCAGGCGCCATTGAAGCCCGGTTTGTCCCTCTGCCTCTTTCAATTCGGCGATTAGTTCTTGGGCTCTATCCTGCTTTTCCTGTATTTTGCGGGTGGCCAGAAGCAGGATGCGAGCGCGGATTTCATATTTATCCTGCGTTGCCATATCACTTAAAATGCTTATCCCTTTGTCCCGATCATCATCATTTTCCCCATGCATAAGTTCCAGCAAGGCGAGATTCATCGATATAGATCGCTTCTCCCATTTTTCGACCACGGAATCCAGTGCCTTCGTGAGGCAATTTCGGGCTGAGTCATAATCTGAATTAGCCACATGAAGATTCGACAGAGTAAGCCATGGCTCCGCTATCTCGGGATGCCGGTCACAAGCGTCCCGGCAGACACTCATCGCCTCGGGCATCCGATTTTCCCGGCGATAGAACCAGACGAGTTGGATCTCGGCCCTGAGCGGTTCTTCGCACTGTTCGATAGCCAGCTTCAACTCCTTTTCAGCCATATTAGGATCTTTAAGGTGAATGGCAACGATTGCCTGCAATATGCGGATATCAACACGATCGGGATGCTCCGTGCGTAGTTTTACTAATTCGTTTGCTAAAGGCTGGAGATTCTGCGTGTTGTTCTCCGTATCCTTCGCCGAGATATTGATACTCGCCTCAATGCGAAGCATCTTGGCGTCAACGTCCGTGGGATTCAGAGACTCTGCTATTTTCGCTTTCTCAAATGCCTTGTTCCAATCTCCCAGCTTGACGTACTCCTTTGCCAACTGCAATGTCATTACCGGGTCTCGAGGAATAAGGCGAAGATACTGGATCAGGGCGGTTACGGCCCGTCTGCTCTGATCTGTTCGGATAAAAGCTTCCGACAGCAGCCGCCACACTTCGGGAATCGAGGCACCGCTCGTAACGAATGGTTGCAGGACATTGAT
>Ga0114918_10002135_pt1 | contig 17747 bp, 12 predicted proteins | sample LantaG_FD_87015 | JGI IMG/M metagenome (GOLD analysis project Ga0114918, IMG submission 87015) | Deep subsurface microbial communities from Baltic Sea to uncover new lineages of life (NeLLi) - Landsort_02402 metaG | ecosystem: Environmental > Aquatic > Marine > Oceanic > Sediment | place... | reverse complement strand
TGCCATAACAAACTCCTTTCAGTAGTTAGTGTTACAATAGTATAGCATATCGGCAGAGCAATTTTTAACGCATATTCCGTTTTTATGTCAAAGAACTTTCAGCGTGAATTGTGACACAGCCTCTTGTGTTCTCCCCCTTTGAAAAAGGGGGCTGAGGATTTCTTCTTACGCCGAAAGAAGCGTTTTAATAATCAACGCTTTCTCAGGAAGTGTCACTTTCTTCATATATTCGTACGACAATACAATATTAACAATATCCGTAACCTTGTTGAGAGAAAGAGCCGTCAGATAACTTTCAATCAACTTGTCTCTCCGCGAACTATCCATTGTGTTATCGAAACAATAATCCACAAAACGGTTTAACAAGCCGGATACCATTGGGGACGAGTTTTTGTTTATGTTTCTCGCTAAACACATCATGGAATATATGGTGGCACGATACTTTTTTCTATCCTGCCGCTCCGGCTCTTCCTTCAGCCCTTTTGTATCTATTACCATAAACTTGATACCGGGAACCACTTCCAAAAGGTCAAAAACCCCATACTCCTTTTCGGAAAATTCCTTCGGAAGCTGTATTATGATATCTTCGCCTTGAAGTCCTTTTTCATCTATCACATCAAGAACCTTCACAACAATATCTTCCGGTTTATCAGTCGATATTCTTTCTATATTAAATCTACTCCTATAACTTTTAATGTCCTCATCATATTCTTCGTCCGTCGCCAAATCATACGCGGTAAAAAGCGTATAATGTGACACGGGCGGGGCGATTAATTTGCCTACTTTGTTGGCGTATTCCGTTAATGTCTCTAATTTTTTCTTTTGCTGAACGTCCTCATCCGTTAATCGGGCGACGTGCTTAAATAATCCCGGATGTTTCGGATAGCTGGGGAATCCACGACCGCCGCGCGGCAACCCGGGCTGTTCTCCGCGTTTGCCTTTATAAAAACCAATCGGATTCCCATTCTCGTCTTTTCCCGACGCTAATTCTTTAAAATACGGCAGGAGTTCTTTTTGTTTGTCGTAATACATTTCTATTTTATCCACTTTTTCGAAGTCCCAAAGTCCTTTCAGTTTCGGCAATTTCTTTTGAACCGACTCTTCTATTTCATGAATATCCGCGTAAGTTATAAGATAATCCGAATACCTTGCCGCTTTTCTTTTCCTGTTTGCCACAATAGTTTCAATGAGATGTTTTATGTCCCAGAGAGTAATCGCATAGCTTTTCCTCATCGCTTCCTTTATTTCGCTTCCAACCATTTCATCAATCGGCGCGTAATCAATTTGCCTGCGTTTAGACGCTTCAAAATTAAAATATTCAGCCATACGAAGAACATCATTTTCTCTGCTGAAAAGCAATGGTAAATCGAGATCTGTCTGTAATTCCTCCCATATCTTGTCCGATTCAAGAGAAGTCTTAAACGATTTGAGCCCATATTTAGGCCCATATTTATCAGAATTCGCAAGACACAAAACCTTTAAACGCTTAGTGTCCAATTCTTCCGCCACGGAAGACGATATGCTGTCTCCTCTTTTTACATCACGTAAAATAGACTTTACCATCTTCCACTGTGGTGTCCCTTTCGATAGTTTGTGAAAATTATCTATCACCAATAACCCGTTTTCCGCTTTAAGCGCTTTTCCGATCGCGCCCGGCTGTTCGTCCCCTCTTCCAAACAATATTTCATACGCTTTATCCTCCTTTAACAACGCGAATGTTCTACAATCTATCCTCACCGCTCTGTTTCTTCCCGTTTTCATCATATCGCTCACCGCGTCCACTACTTTGGTTTTACCATTTCCATCGGCTCCAAAAACAATAGCGGTTCGCATCATATCGTTACCAGCAAACTCTTTGAGACCTTCAAAAAACTCTACAAACTTCGGGCTTTGTCCCACAGTTCCGCCCTCAAGTAAAGGCTCCCACGGCATTTTGCCTTTCATAGACTCTTCCCACGCGCTCCGCGTCATATCCGAAAGAAACGCTTTATCTTCCGGCCTCATCATATGGTCAACTACTTCACCTATATCTTTTTCTTTTTCAATTCCTCCATGGTTAACGCCACTCTTCCCTACATGCTGTTCTTCATCAATAAAAAGCCTGCTCATCACATCCAGTATTCTTTTTAATGAGTCACTATCCTCCTGCGCTCTTTTGCTCGCTTCAATTAAAAAGTCCTCGCCGAACCAGATTCTGTTTGCCGCGCGACCCACATGCACAAACTCTTTTGTGCGAGGAGAAACATAGGTGCTCTTCAGCACAATATATACTTCCATTTTCTGCGCCGGAGCGAATAATCCTTGAACATACTGTATTAATTTTTTACCTGTCGCGTCATAAAACCAGGAGGAAGGCGCGACCTCTTGTTTTGTTATTGCGAGATATTTATTTTTGCCCCAATCCCGGATTTTCTGGTTTCCGAACCCATCAAAATAATTTTTGTTTTCACAGTCATTTCTTATAGATCCCACTTGGTTTTTTATAGCCCCAATCAAAGTTTTTATTTTCTCGCCCTCTGGGGTATCAATTTCCTTTTCGGTTTTGACATTCACGATTTGTCCACTCTCTGTAATCTTTGCCACTTTGCCTTCTTCAACAAGCTTTCTTAAATCTTCTTCCACCGCGTACCAATACGGCCCTTTGTCCGCTTTTTCTGTTTCTTTTAAATGGCTGTTTATTTTGTCTGTAAAGTTTTCAGTGTACATAAAATCCGCCGGATACTTGTGTCCAAAAAGTTCTTTCAGTGTAGGTTTCTGTACCAAATCAACAATCTTTTTTTCTTGCTCATCTGAAAGGCACAAAGTTGACTGACCGCTGTAACCTTTTTGAACGATAGTCGCAGACTTCACTTCTTTAAGAAGAGCAGAATCTGTTGTCATTGCTTGCGTATTTATCCATTTGATAATATCTGTGCGCAAAACCTTATCCATATTCAAAGAAATTGTTGTATACTGTTGCCAAAGTTTTTCTTTTTTTATTTCAACACTGTCTAATTGTGTTGGCTCTGTAAGCCCATTCTGCGCCATCAAGTGCCAGATTATTGCTTTAAGCGAATATATCGCTAATTTTCTTTCAACTTCATTAAAAATCAATTCTCGTTTTTTCTTATCAGGCTCTTTATAAAATTCTTCAGCAATCGCTTTAGCTAAAACTTCCAAGTTGGCATCAGTTTGCACGCGTTCCGATCTATCACCCATAGCATAATCACGCGTCCGGAGGTTTTTATTAAGATTGACTTTTTGTTTGAGTTTTAAATTTGGGTATTTTTGTTTTACTTCCTTAATACTCATTCCGCCAGTATGCATAAACTTCGCGGCAAGAAAATCATTCGTTGTCCGAATTCGATCAACCACCCTGTACGGCAGACCGTAAATAACACCTATCTCGTAAAGTAAATGAGGCAAAATAGAATCTTTGACAACAAGATCTCATCTAACTTTCGGATCCTTTAGTGAATCGAACGTATAATTATCCAAAAATATGTAAACCGCTTTCTGACTCGTATGGCTTCTTACCGGTATTGGCACCATCTCCCCGGATACAGGATCCTTCTCATAAATAATCGGATAATCTACGCCTTCCGGAACTCTGATAAAAACAAGATTTTTGTCGTATAACGCGGTTTCGACATTTGTGCCAAAATTTTTCAAAAATCCATTCAGCTGTTGGTTTATGTACTGCATGTATTCAGAGGGAAACTTTACTGTCGGCTTTTTCATGCCCTGCGTCAAAGTTTCACTCCATAAATCCTCCGCAGTTCTTCCCTCGATTTCAGCAAAATCATTGTCAAAAATGCGATCTCTAATAAATTTATCAATCCCTTTTTCGTTATCATTCTTATATCTCTCCATCGCTTGCGCGTCTTTCGGACTTTGCGCCTTCCTTTTTGGAAGCTCCCCGCCGCGGCGAATAATCCGTTCGTTCTCCGTCCACTCTTCCTCCGTATAAGAATCTACATTAAACCCGCCATTTTCTTTTTTTGTTGAAAACACCGCGTAGTAAGTTCTTAAAACTGTCTCACTATTTCCGCCCCGCCGTATTACCCTCGCCATTACTTTAACTCTATTATTATCCAAAACTTCTTTTTCCGCGAAAAAAAGATGTGTATTATCGAATACACTGCTATGCCCATAAAAATCATTCGTCCACTCAATGAGCTTCTCTACATCTATCTCCTTCTCTCCCTCCGCGAAATCCAAAAGAGCCGACTCTAACGAAAATTCCACCCTCACCATTTCCTTAGGCTCAATCCCCGCTAAAGGAGAAAATTTCAACACCGGAGACAAGGTACTTTTCTCTCCCATCCCAAATGATTTTGAAGAGTCTAACACCACTCCGTTAAACAAAAACATAAAAAGTACAAACACAGATACAAGGCGGTAATATTTCTTCATCTTTACTCCTTTTTTAGATACTAACAAATCTATTTTTCCTATTATATCGCCGCCGTCCCCACCCTTGTCAATAATTATAACACCCAATTTTATCTCTTAAATAAATGAGGGCCGAAAAAAACTCCCCGACCCCTCAAATAAACAGAAAAAACACCCGACTTAAAGGTATTTAACAAAAAATTGTAATAATTTTTCAAATGCTGTAACTTAGTCGTTGAAAGAAGCGGAATTAAAGGGAGAAAACTTACAGAATGAACTGAAATCGTTGGAATTTCAGAAGAAAAAAACGTTTAAATCGCCGCCGCGGGAATGGGTTGATCGTAGGTTGGAAAAATTTCATGAGACTTTGAGTAAGAAAACTACGGCTTCGGCGTTGGCGCTTAAGGAGGTTTTGGGGGAGATTAAGTCGGAGGCGATTACGGAGAATTTGTTTGATCCGGAGAGTATAATCGCGGGCTTGCAAAAAAAAAGGGACAGTCCACGCGCTCGCTGTGCTCGCTTGGGACAGTCCCCATTTTCTTTCAAACCTTATTATGCGGCTCATACAAAAATTCGAACGCTTGCGCTTTTTGATAATAAGTACAAAGGTTCGAATTGATATAACTGGCGGAGAGGGAGAGATTCGAACTCTCGGTAGAGCCTTAAAACTCTACGGCGGTTTAGCAAACCGCTGCCTTAAGCCAACTAGGCAACCTCTCCGCTTTGTTTCTATTCCCCCACTTCCAAAAACACCAACCTCGTAGGTTACTACCAACTAGGTTACTACCAATCTACGAGGTTGGTGTTTTTGGGTAGAGGAGACTTTCTGTTATCTTTTACTCAAGAAAAATTCCTGTATTATTGCGCGGCATTCAGGTTCTAGAATACCGCTTATTACTTCAATCTTATGATTGAAAAGCCCAGAGGCCACGAGATCTATTTGGGATCCGCATGCGCCGGTCTTTGATTCATTTGCGCCATAAACTACCGTTCGAAGGCGCGCGAGCATAGCCGCGCCCACGCACATCACACAGGGCTCAATTGTAGCATAAAGATCACACTCGTTCAATCTTTCGTTTTCAAGATAAGCGGCCGCCTGAGTGATAGCGATCATTTCGGCATGCGCCGTCGGATCTTTTAAGGTTTTTATTTGATTATGGGCCCTCGCGATAATTTGGTCTTTGTACACTATCACCGCGCCTACAGGCACTTCATTTTCGTCAAACGCTTTTCGGGCCAAGTTAAGCGCGGTCTGCATATACATTTCGTGTGTATTCATACTTTTTTCACCGCGCTAATTTTAGCATAATTTTTATAAAATATCAAAGATTGCGCCTTTAACTTCGCAGAAGCGGCTCCATCCGTCTGTCTTTTCTCTCGAATCATTAACCTCGACTAATTACAGACGTCCCTATTTAGTCGTTTAATTAAATGGGAGACGTCCCTATTTAATCCGTTTAATTAAATGGGAGACGTCCCTATTCAATCCGGGAGACGTCCCTATTTAATCCATGGTTAATTTTATTCGGGGGCTTGCGGTTTGGGGGTTTTGCGGATATACTTACTGAATCGTGGATAACAATGAAAATCGGAGTATAGATGTATGCTCGAATTATTAAATAACATTGGCAATAAAAAGACGGCGATCTTTTTTGATTTTGATAACACTATTACTTTACAGGACACGATTGATTCCGTTCTTATAAATCATTCCACAAATAACAATTGGCTTAAATTGGAAAAAGAGTGGAAAAGCGGGAAGATCGGATCGCGAAAATGTCTTAAAGGCCAAATGAAAGATGTTCGCGTCACGAAAGGCCAGTTAAACAAGTATCTCGCGACGATAAAGCTTGATCCTTATTTTAATAAAATAGCGCTTTTCCTTAAATCGAAAAAAATTAAACCTATTATTCTAAGTGATAATTTCGATTACTTTATAAAGTACGTTTTAAAAACACGCGGGATAAAAGGTATAAAAGTGTTCTCTAATAGTATGAAGTTCTCGGGAAACAGAATTCTCACCAAGTTTCCTTTTAGAAACAATAAATGTTTGAGATGCGCTCATTGTAAAAAGAAAAATATATTTCGAAACACGCCTATTGGCGCGATATCGATATATATCGGTGACGGGCTTTCTGACGTATGTCCGTCAAAGCATGCTGATATAGTTTTCGCGAAAGATCATTTGATCGAAATTTTGAAACAGGAAAAAGTATCGTACGTACCGTTTAAATCTTTGAAAGACGTGTACACCAAATTACGAAAGGTCTTAAAATGAATTTCAAACAAAAACTAACGCTTAAGTCATTCAAGAGTAGGGGAAAACAGAAAGAACTGCTAAAACTGGAAGCAAAATACTGCTCGTGGGGAGATACTGTTCATTATGTGCCGAATCCGAATATTTTTGAACGTTCCGAAGGCTCTTTTTTATATGACAATAACGGCACGGAATATCTTGATCTTCAGATGTGGTATTCGGCGGCAAATTTCGGATATAAAAACGAACGTCTTAATTCTGTACTCAAAAATCAAATAGACGTTTTACCTCAACTTGCCTGCCAATATCTTCACGAAGAAAAAATACGGCTCGCGGCAAAAATCGCTCAAAAAATGGAAATCACGTTTGAAGAAAAGGGACGCGTTCATTTTAATGTCGGGGGGGCAAGCGCGATTGAAGACGCGATGAAACTGGTAAGAAACCATACCGGACGCAATCTTTCATTCGCGTTTATGGGAGGATATCACGGCAGAACACTCGGAGCATCAGCGATAACTTCAAGTTTCAGGTATAGAGAACATTTCGGACATTTCGGGGACCGGGCATTTTTTATTCCCTATCCCTACTGTTTCAGGTGCCCTTATGACAAGAAAAAGGAATCCTGTTCTCTTCACTGTCTGAAACTTTTTGAACGTCTTTTTGAAACGGAATATTATTCGGTTGTGGACAAAAAAACCAACGTGTCCGAATTCGGGGCTTTTTTTATCGAATCTGTTCAGGGAACCGGCGGTTATGTTATCCCTCCCCACGGTTATTTTAAAGGATTAAAAAAAATCCTTGAAAGATACAATATTCTGATGGTGGACGATGAAATTCAAATGGGTTTTTTCCGTACGGGAAGATTTTGGGGTATAGAAAATTTCGACGTGATTCCGGACGTTATCGTTTTCGGGAAAGCCCTTACCAACGGGCTTAACCCTATTTCGGGAGTATGGGCGAAAGAAAAATTCATTTCACCTGACGTGTTTCCTCCCGGTTCCACACATTCAACTTTTTCATCAAATACTTTGGGTACAACCGTCGGACTTGAAGTATTAAAGTTGATAGGAGAATCGGATTTTGCCAAAAGCATTCCCGAAAAAGGTAAATATCTTACCGACCGATTTAAAGTGCTTCAGCAAAAATATCCCGAAATAGGCGATGTTGAAGGTTTGGGGCTGGCAATTAGGGTTGAAATGTGCCAAAAAGACGGCTATACCCCCAACAGAGAACTGACAGAAAAAATAGAAGAGATCGGACTTGACGGCAATCTTTCCGCGGGGGGCAAAAAACGCGGATTAGTACTTGATATCGGCGGATATTATAAAAATACCTTTACGCTCGCGCCGTGTTTTTACATAACAAAAGAAGAAATGGATCTCGGTGTTGAACTTTTTGAAGAAGCCTTGATAAAAGCGTTAAAGCAGAAGGGATAAAACCATGCTGGTTAATTTCGCGGATAAAATCATTATGGCCTCCCCGGCCCGAATGTTAGGTTCGGTTTTAATAAAAACACCTCGCTCGGTGATTGACTGGAAAAAAGAAGCGGCTTTCCAACGTCTTATAAAATACGCGTATAAAAACTCGCCATTTTACCGCAAAAAATTTAAAAACCTCAATATAAACCCCGCAAAGATAAAATCCCCCCGAGACTTGGGAAATTTTTTCACGACCCCGTCTGATATAGTAGAACACGCTGAAGAATTTTTATGCCAGGCTCCGCATATGGTGTTTGAGTCTTCAGGAACCACCGGTAGAAACAAGAGAATATATATCTCGCAAGACGAGCTGAAAACAATCGGAAAATTTATCTCGGCGGGACTCTTTCTCGGGGGACTAACCGAAAAAGACCGTATAGTTAACGCGCTTGATTTTAGTGTATGGATACCGGGAGTTATCACTCAAAAAGGTATCGAAAACTCAAAAGTTTTCGTTCTCACCGCCGGCAAAATCGACCCGATGGAAGTGTATAAACGCATACCGACATACAACCTCAACGTTATTATCGGTGAACCTACTTGGCTTATCAAACTCACGGAAATCGCGGAAGAGCGCGGTTCGTATCCTCTAAAACTTTTGATCGGCGGCGCGGAAGCCATGCCGGATAACGCGAGAGCCTGGATGGGAAAAGTATGGCAGGGCGCGGAAGTACGTATGGTATATGGAACAGTTGAGTCAGCCGGAATTATTGGTTTTGAACCTTCCAGCGACTGTGTAGATTATCACATTGACGAGAACAATTTTTATGTTGAGGTGGTGAATACCAACGCTGAGAACTACGGCGAAGTGGTTTTTTCCACATTAAACCGCAGGTGTATGCCTCTCATACGATATAAAAATAACGACATAAGCTCTCTCATAGAAGAACCTTGCGCGTGCGGACTTCCGTTTCGCAAACTTGCTAAACTTCGCGGACGCGCGGACGAAATTGTCGTAACATCCGGCGGAAACCTCTATCCCCTGCTCTTCGAAGAAATCCTAAAAGATATCGGCGGGCTTACACAAGATTGGCAAATAGTTTTTGCCTTACGCGGAGTAAAAGAGATCATGGAGTTCCATCTTGAACTTCGGAACGAATCCGTAAAAGACACCGTTAAGGATAAAGTTTTCGGCAGTATTCAACTAAAATATCCGGATCTTTGGAAAAATTTGTCCATTGGAATATTCGAAACTGATTTTATTTTTTATCCTCCCGAAACCATCCGTAAACCAGGCCGTAAACTCATCCGCATCATCGATAAACGATACACAGCATAATCCCGCATTTTCTGAGTCTCCGAAACCAACCTTCCGCCGCCAACCTCGTAGGTTGTAAATTAAGACCTCCGCGCAATCACCGCTTCTTCTCATCCGTCATTCTGAGTCCTTCTCATTCGTCATTCTGAGTCCGCCGAAGGCGGGCGAAGAATCTCTTTTTAAGCGGGATTCTTCACTCGGCTTTGCCTCGTTCAGAATGACGGATGAGAAGGGACTCAGAATGACGGATGAGAAGGGCTCAGAATGACGAAGAAGTAGCCGTGCAGAGGTCTTATTGATAATTACGGGTTATGACCGTGAATAAAGTTGTCAAAATCCTCCCAGCCCCATTTTTCAAAGGGTGGAGAGCTGGCGGAAGTTGAGACTTTGAGACGCGTCTTTTCTGATAATAACAGCATGAGCCGGCCCTGCGCTCAAATCCGGAATAACAAAGCGGAAGAGCAAGTTCAACCCGCGAAATGTGAAAACATAACACCAAAAATATTATCCTGACAATAGTTAAGTATCTCCGCACAAAATTTTAAACTTTATTATCAGGCGGCCGCGCGGAGATATTTAAACGGGCGAGGATTGCTCTTAAAACTTCTATGTTATTGCTTTCTATGTAATATTTTTGGGGGTCTCCTTCTATTTTCAGAAGGTGATATTGTTTACCGGCTATGGTTATTTCTTCACTAATCTCAAAATTCCATATTCGTCCGTCGGTTTTTGTAACTATATACGTGAGAATATTTTTTTTCGGCACTTCCCCGTCTGTCACCATTTTTACTTTTATGCTGTCTATGCTTTGAATAACGTCTTCTATTTTAGTTTTATCAATTAGGGCGCCTTTTTTTGTTTTCCACAAACCTTTTTCGCGAGACTTTATTGCCGTATATTTTTTTCGTTTTTCTATGTCATTGATATTTAACTCTTTAATATTCTCTTCTTTCAATTCGAAAATGTTTTTCGCGAAAAAGTCGGCTGTGTTTTTTTCTAAACTGTTGAAAACCGAACCCGGCACAAGAAAGTCATATTTTTCCCCGGCGACCTTAACATAACCGCCGTTCCCGTTTTCCTGTTTTCTTCCGCGCGTAACAACAATTTGTTCGCCGTTATTTTTACCGATCGTCAGCCGCCGCTGGCGAGAATCAAAATGTCCCGGCTCTTCCGGGTCGGCCACTTCACTTGCTTTGATGTTTTTTATAGATCCCAAATATTCTTTTATTTTGTCCTGATCTAAACCGAACGAATAATCGTCCGCGGTTTTCCATTTCTTTTCACCGCCGGAGAATTCCCGCGTAAGATCAAGACTCGTTTCTTTTTCGCGGTCGCCCATTTGTTCGGATATGTTAATAAAAGCGACTTCGTCCGGATCGAAATTTATAATGTCCGTATTCAACCATCTTTTTTTGTCAAACTTCTCGGGCTCGACGCGGTCCCAGAAACCAAAGAGTGCCAGAAAATTATCTTCCGTTATATAAACCGAAGATGAATCGGCTTTTCTAACAAAGTTATGCGCCCAATCGGGTTTTTTCGTGCCGACCATTAAACGCGCAAGTTCATCTCCGGTCTCACCGCGGACGATTATTAGGAGAGAATCCGCGTCCGTTATTCCGTAATCCTCGAAAAGTTCGGGTTTATCCGACCTAAATTCGCCTTTCAAATTATCAAGCTTCTCTATAAACTCACTGAATCGTTTTTCGTCCGCTCGCGCGTTATATACGTTCGCGATGACCCAATTATCACCTTCTTTTTTGAATTTAAGTTCGGTTTTATCTTTTTCTCCGGCTCCGGAGACGCGTGTCAATATTACCTCACAAGAGCTAATCGTTTCCAAATTAAGAGGTGCTTGGATCATATCATAAAGCTCTTCTTTAATCGGAATTTCCGGCGCCGCGGCTTTCTTTAAAAATATCGCTGTCACCAAACCGATCAAAATGATTCCTAATATTATCAAATTTTTCAGCTTCATATGTTTGTCTCACTTCCTAAAGATAATGTTCTCATATACCGTTCTTTTTCTCTACGGCGTAAAATCATTCTTATTATGCCGGCAATAACCACCATTATCGGCATGAAAAATACTGTCATAAACCGCCACCACATTTTTCCGGATTTACTTACCGGAGAAATCGCTCGATTAACAGGCTGGTGGCTTCTAATGTCGACCAGTTCTCCGCCGAGAGTTAGCGCGTCGACGGAATTCATAAAAAACATGATCATCCCGCCGCCGGCTTTTATGATCTCCTCCTCAAACATTTTCGAACACCCCACAACCAAAAGTTTGCCGGGTTTTAGATTTAAGGGCACGGATTCAGACTCGGCTGTTTGCCCGGCGTTTTCCGAAATCGCTTCTCGATCGCCGGCAGATGTCCATTCGGGAATTTTCTTATTTTTATAAACGTCCGGAAACTGACCTTCCCACATTACCGCGAGCGGCTTCTTGTCTTTCTTGCCGAAATTTGCCGCTACGATATCTTCGGCAGTTAACGTTCCCGGATGATACGGCACTTCCCAACTGTTTTTACTTGAGGTAAACAGCATTGTTTGCCGAAGTCCGTTTTCTTTAATCCGCGCGTCATCTATTTCGAGCGCCGTTCCCCACACATAAAAAATGGCCGCCAATCGTCCTGTGATCGAAACTTTCTGATTCATCGTCGTCTGGTCAACCATGATCTGTATAGGTATTTTTACCGGGGTGGACACCGAGAAAGGTCCAAGGTTCGCTCCGCCCGAAACGGATAACATCTCATTTTTTTCGTCCATTAAGATCTTTTCGTCAAAAGTCACGCCGTAATCTTTTAAAAGTTCATTAATCCCAAGAAGATTCTTCGTTGGAGTAATGTTTAGACCTCTTCCCGAGACCATACTATAATCATACTCATAATTTTGCGCGGCGATAAAAACGTTACCTCCTTCAGCTAAAAACCGGCTGATCTCGTATCTCTGCCGTTCCGTAAGATTTCGGGGAGCGACTATCACCAGCGTATCTGTTTCTTGAGGAATTCCTTCACCTTCAGTCAAAAGTATTCTGTTTACTTCATAATCCTCATATTTAAGCATCGCCTCAAGAACGTTATATTTGTCTTCTCTATATTCTGAAGTTACATCTTGTCCAAGCTGTCTCAAAAGTTCTACCATTTGAGCATTCATCTTTTTTTTCTGATATGGGGCGAATAACGCGACATTTGGTTTTTTGTCCAGCGTCATACGGTAAATCTTCGAGATAAGGTTATATTCAAAATTGTGCATTTCTCTCGGAATAATTCGAGGAATAATTTCTTCCGGTTTTTCTTTATACGCCACGGACATTGCCGAATAAACCAGTTTTATTCCCATCTCATCTTGCTCGATGCTCTGAACGCGAAAAGGGATGATACCTTTTTTCTCAGCCGACTCTTCCAAAGAATTTTTCGGCACATTTTCCGCGCCGGGACCCGCTTCGGAATGGGCCGGTTCCATATGAAAAACTTTATACGAAAGCTTGCCTCCGGAGGCGATCTTAAACTCATCAAGTTTATCTTTTATGTCCTGCTCCAGTGTTTTGAACGCGGTAGGCATCTTCTCTTCGGGGGAAATATATAATTTAACCGTTACGGGAGCTTTTAAACTCTTCAGTATATTTTTTGAAGCTTTCGTTACGGTATAAAGTTTACCTTCCGTGAAATCATGTCTGCCGACAGATACGTCTGAAGACAAAAAATTAATCGCCAAAGCAATCCCCAAAGAAATACCTACCGCTCCGGCAAAAAACAGTTTCGCTTTAGGTCTCATCCGGTCTTCCAGTGAAAACACGTTCAAAGACAAAAATATCCCTGTCATCACTACAAAATAAATTATATCTTTACCGTCAATTACACCTTTCGTAAAAGCGGCATAATGGCGAACGACACCAAAATATTCTTTTAGAAAACTTCCCGCGCCGTTTATCCAGCCGTCAACTACACCTGCTATAAAATCAAGCCCCGATAAATAGAAGAAAAAACAGACTATCATCGTGCCGATAAAAGCGACAATCTGGTCTCTTGTCAGACCGGAAATAAAAATTCCGACACTCAAGAAAAACGCTCCGAGAAAGAGCGATCCTATGTACCCGCCGATAATAGGTCCAATATCCGGTTTTCCCACACAAAAAAGCATGATAGGCACAAAAAGTGTCGCCGCAAGCGCCGTAAGATAAAACACAAAACTCGCGGCAAACTTGCCGATCACTAACTGATTTGTTTTCATGGGAAAAGTAAATAAAAGCTCGAAAGTATTGCCGCTTCTCTCTTCCGCCCATATTCTCATAGTAATCGCGGGTATAAACATACCCAAAATCACAGGCAGCATTCCGAAAAATCCGCGCATATCGTCGTTACCTATAAGAAAAAATTCGGACATAAATATCCCCGAAGTAAGAAGAACAAATACGATAATAAAAATGTAGGCTATGGGTGAATTGAAATACGCGGATAGTTCTCTTTCGAAAACTGTTTTCCATTGACTAACCTTTTTCATATATTCCCTTCCTTTACTATGTAATTAATATCGAGATATCGTTTTTGGTCTATTTATGGCTCCCCAAGAGAACTATAAATATATCTTCCATGTTACATGGTCTTTCTGTAAACTTTTTGACCGGCCAGCCGCGCGCTTTTATCAAATCGTCTATTTCTTTCCAAACATTATTGTCATCGAAGAAACTTTTTATTTCAAACCGCACAAATCCATCAGGCTTTTCTTCCTGAAAAACAATTTCTTTGGCGCGCGTCAATCCGGCCAAAGCTTTCCGCGCGTTATCCCTCGTATCTTTTACTTCAAGAACGAAATACCTATATTTCATCGCCCGCGCCGCCAGTTCATTGCGCGTACCCTGAGCGACAATCTCTCCCTCATTTATAACAACAATCCGGCCGGCTAACACTTCCACTTCCTGCAGAATGTGCGTCGAAAATATAATCGTTTTGTCTTTCGCGAGTTCTTTGATCAGTTCGCGAATACCTATAATTTGCACAGGATCCAGTCCCGTTGTAGGTTCGTCAAGAATCAAAACCTGCGGATCATGAATTAACGCCTGCGCGAGCGCCACGCGCTGACAAAATCCTTTTGAAATTTCACGCACGTTTTTTTTCCAAATTGAAACTATCCCGCAGGCTTCTTTCAGCCATTTAAACCGGCGCGCAAGATCTAAGGAACCAAGTCCTCTCGCCTTCCCCACAAAGGTGAGATATTCGTCAACCCGCATATCCATGTATAAGGGAATGTTCTCAGGCAAATAACCCACCTGTTCTCTGACTTTAAGGGGATGTTCCCGGATGTCAAACCCGTTTAGAACGGCAGTTCCTTCACTTGGATAAATAAAAGTTGTCAATATCCGCATCAAAGTCGATTTTCCGGCTCCGTTAGGACCTAACAGTCCTAAAACTTCTCCCTTATTCACATCAAAAGAAACATTTTTAAGTGCCTGAACCGACCCGTAACGCATAGAAACATCTTTAATCTCTATCATATAATCTCCTATCTTAGTTTTTTCGTATAACCTTGCCTTCACTACACAAAAAAAACCGCTCATTCCACTTTAGCCTCTAAGTGAAACACACGGTTTCTACTTCCTTTAACAAAATCACTTGATTTCGCGTCTTTGCCATATCAAAAACAATTGAGAATAAATGTCTTTTTATTTTTCAAAGCTCGACAAATGTTTTATACGCTTAAGCATGTTAGGGTGAGTGCTGAGAAGTTCCATCACTTTATCTCCGAATCTTAATTTTACGTCTTTATCCCGAAGATATTCCAATTCACGCGCGTCAATAGTTCCGTTTTGATCCAGATCCAGCTGTTTCAACTGACGTATTTCTTTCACCGCCTGTGACGGGTCATTAACAAAAAAAGCCTTTAACCCTTCAACGTCTTTAAGCGCTCGCTTATCCATTCTTGCCGACCCGTAAACCAGTTTATAAAGTGCTGAAGCAAGAGTACTCGGCTTATTGCCAAGCTCGATCGACCCTTTATCGGCAAAATATTCCCGGATACGCGAACCGTAAAGCACCAAAAGATTCGTAAGAAAATAAAAAAGAAATGCCGCGATCCCGATCAAAACCGGACTTCCCCCCTGACCTCGCCTTCTTCCCGCTCCTCCAAACCACAAAAAATGCCAAGCAATACGATAACAAATCATCGGGATAACCGAAAGAAGCGTTATGGTTAAAACATCACGGTTTTTTATATGCGTTATCTCGTGTCCCAGAACGGCTTTGAGTTCATCTTCATTCAAAAGACTTATTATCCCTTCAGTAACACATACTCTGCCGTCCGCCGGGTTTTTTCCAAAAGCGAACGCGTTCGGTATCTCGACTTGAGAAATACCTAATCTGGGTTTCGGGATACCCGCTTTCTCTGATAAATCTTCTATCATGCGGTGCAAATCCGGATACTGTTTATCATCAATATACTTAACCTTCATAGACCATTCAACGATTTTCGGACCGATCATATATTGAAGAAACATTAACCCTAAGGAAAGAATAAGATAAAAATAGAAGTTGGCAATACCAAGATATAGCCCTATTACTGTCATTACGGCATAAATAACAGCAAAAAGCACTCCCAACAAAAGATACATTTTAACTCTAAGCATTGTAAGGCCGCTCCTTGAATCACATTTCTAATCACAAACTTCAGAAATTAACCTGCGAGGTTATATTGACTTCAAAGCATTTTAACGTTTTTGGCGTGCCAGGCAGGACTTGAACCTGCAACCAACGGCTTCGTAGGCCGCTACTCTATCCATTGAGCCACTGGCACACCGATAACTGAAGAATCGGTTAATCGGGGAACTAAAATATTGAGTTTTTATTGTATCACATCTATAATATTAGTCAATGAAGTCGAATTTTCATACCAAAAATGTTAAAAGCAGTAAAATTCCGGCATCACGGGTGTCTGAGACGGGTTCTTTGCCGAAGAATTTTGGTATCATTGAAACCCTTCTTTGGGAAAACAATGACTATTTTCTTTTTGCTTTACATTTGAATAGGCTCAAAAAAAGCGCGAGGCAATTTTCTTGTTTCTATAACGAGAAAATCGTTAAAGACACGTTTTCAAAACTTCAGGAAAAATTTAATCCCGAAAAGAAATATCGCGCGCGCTTCATTTTACACCAATCCGGCGCGTCTGAAATAACATCCACTATTCTGCCGGAACCGGTTTGCGGCCCTCAAAAAACGCTCATTTCCGGAAAACGTACTGAAAAAACTGATCTTTTTCTTTATCACAAAACTACCAACCGCGCCCTATACGACCGGGAATATGAAAAATACAGAGAAAAAGGGTTCTTTGACGTTATTTTTTTGAACTCCGGGAATGAAGTAACCGAGGGGGCTATAACTAACCTAATAATACGAAAAAACGGGAAATATTTCACACCTCCCGTATCTTGCGGGCTTCTGGACGGAGTATATCGAAAACACCTCATTCAAAACGGAGACTTTAAAATAGAAGAGAAAGTTTTGTTTAGAGAGGACCTCATCGCGAGTGAAAAAATATTTCTATGCAATTCCGTAAGAAAACTTACTCCTGTTACTCTTTCAGACTGACCTTATTTTTTTCCGGTTAGTTTTTCTTTGAGATGAAACATTTCCTTTAGATGCTGAACCTCATCATCTATGAGCGAATCTATTATTTCGACATCGGCATCTTTCACGTACTGACGGAGGTCGTGCAGAAAAAGCATAAAATCCTTTTCAAAAGTGATCCCTGCCGCTATCGCTTTCTCTTCGTTTATCGTCTTTTCCAACGCTTCTTTTTCCGCGGCGGCGCAATTGAAAGTGCCGGCATCGACAAGCGCCTTAAGATAAAGCGCCCTTTCACCCGGATAAGCCTCTTCCATTGCTTCTTTTTTAAAAGACGCCATCCATTTTTCAAGTTCAAGCTTATGCCGGTTTTCATCTTTAGCGAATTCGGTAAAAAGTTTTCCCACATGATAATTTTCACTGTTTGCGGCAAGCGCCAGATAAAGACCAATTCCTTTAGTTTTAGCCTGAATCGCCATCTGAATGATATCTTTAGACTTATAGACTTTATCCATCCGTCTCTCCCTTTGTTAAAAATTACTTAAAATTTGAATAACATCAAAACTCATAATAGTGCAACTATAGCACATTGTTTCTTCTTTTTCAAACACCACCAACCTCGTAGGTTGAAACACCACCAACCTCGTAGGTTGTTTGTAGGGGCACATTGCATGTGCCCGCTTGTAAACCTACGATAGTGGAAAACACCACCACCAACCTCGTAGGTTGGTCGTAGGGGCACATTGCATGTGCCCGCTTGTGAACCTACGATAGTGGAAAACACCACCACCAACCTCGTAGATTGGTCGTAGGGGCACATTGCA
>Ga0114918_10002133_pt1 | contig 17751 bp, 16 predicted proteins | sample LantaG_FD_87015 | JGI IMG/M metagenome (GOLD analysis project Ga0114918, IMG submission 87015) | Deep subsurface microbial communities from Baltic Sea to uncover new lineages of life (NeLLi) - Landsort_02402 metaG | ecosystem: Environmental > Aquatic > Marine > Oceanic > Sediment | place... | reverse complement strand
TTCCATCGACATCCTATACATTTACACAAACAGGAAATAATGGATTTAGTGTCGTAAACACATTGAGAGACCATTCATCGTATCTAACAATAACCTGTACATCAGGTCTTAATGTGAAGACATTCACTATAAATTTGCGTGGAGCTTGGTAAAGAGGAAATACGACTCCTTTTATCAAAAATGAATAATAAGGATATAGCGGTTATTTACAATGTCAGTCCTGCCTCTATATGGAAGATTAGGACTGGGAGGAGTTGGTAATATGGCATATGGTGGAACACTTATTGGTGAAACCGCATATAATGATTTTAGAGCGTTTTCTAAACTTTCATACAACTGCATAAAGCTTATGATGGACGAAAGTGAATTAATATGGAAATTATTAAAATATACCGATAAAGATGCTTGGAGTAAGGCAGATTTAACTCAAGAAGAAAAAGCAGAATTAATATACGCAGGACAACAAGATACATCTAAATATCACGTATTCATGGATGGTAAACAACCGGATGTGCTTATGGAAGAAGTAAGTTTAGTGAGAATAATGCCTCATTATGCTATTGGTTTAAATAGAACAATTGGACGAATACAGGTTAGTATGGAAGTATTTTCCCATTATAAAATAAACCACTTATCGAATTACCAAACAAGGATTGATACAATAACCGAAGAGCTACTGTCTATCTTTAATGGCGTAAGTGTGGGTGGTTTGGGTTTATTGACTTTCGACATGACAGCAGACCAAAGCTCAAGACTATTTGAGGCTGGTCAAATACCTTTTGGTGGAAAACAAATAATATTCGCAACTCACAGCGCATAAAGGGAATTAAAATGAATATTGAAAATTATACAACATACGATTTGCCAATTCCCTACAAAGAGCTCGACATATATCCAATAAAAGTAATAAATTATATAGCTTTCAATGTGTATTCTCAGTGTTTTCTTATAGAAAAAAATTATATAAAAGATGTAAAAATAATATCTATGACAGATTTAGAATATATATATAGTTGCACTGAAGAAGATACAGCGGCTTATCCTTATCTTATATGGTTTGATAGATTGTTATCTTTGTGTTTACAAGATGATGATAGTTTTGAAAATATAGAAAAAAGTATGTTGAGATATAAATATGAAGGGAAAAAACCATATTTTACAATAAATGGAAAAAAATATACAAGTGAAGATTTTGATAAAATAAAAGAAATAGTATGTGAACAAAACATGGTAGATTTGCCAGATTTAAGTATATCAAAACAAGTTAGAGATTCTTTAGAAGCGGCTCAACGATATAAAAATAAACTAAACGGAGTAAAACCTGCTTCTTTTGAAGATTATATTATATCTCTTTCTACCGTAACTGGTTGGACTATGGATTATATTCACTCGTTAAGCATAAGAAAGTTTATAAAAAGTGTACAAAGGTTAGATGCCCTTATACACTATAAAATTTATTTAAGCGCATCACTATCTGGAATGGTAGAATTTAAAGACAAGTCTTTTATAAAACATTGGTTAAGTGCAGTAGAAGATGAAGACCAATACGCAGATGTGTCAATGGATTACGACGCACTTAAAAAGAAAATTAGTTTAGAAAGTGCTAAAACATAACGCTTTCACAATAAAAATTAGGAGGTTCGAAAAATTATGAGAAAATTTTTAACAAGTGTCGCAGACGTATATGCGTATGATAGTAGTGAAAACTTACTATTTACAGCAAAAACACTACTCGACAGTTCAATAGAAGTTTCCTTGGGCTCTACCCCAATTCATGGTGGACAAGGTAATCAATTACAATATGTTTACTACCACACTGGGGAGATGAGCTTTACGTTAACTGAAGCCCAATGGAATCTTGCAATTTTAGCAAAAACGGTTGGACAATCTACGGATACTGGTGCAAACATTTATGTAGAGGAAAACCTACAAATTACCCGTACTGTTAATGTTCTTTCTGGTTCAGTAGTGGGAACACCATTAGCTTCTGGTTCTACTGCAACCCTTTATGGGTGGGCAGATACAGATTATACCATAGAGAACGGGTTAGCTACATATAGAGGAGAATTTACTGGTCAAGCTCTTGCTATGACTTGCGAAGCTGATGATACAATAGAAACAAATGATTACATTTGTGTTCGTTACTATGCGGCAGACGCTGATGCAACAGAATTAGTTATTCCTGCAAACATAATTCCATCAAGCGTTAAACTTGTTATGGAAACTCAATTAAATTCATCTGATGTTTCTACCAACCAGATTGGGACAGTTCAGATTATCATCCCTAAAGCAAGTCTTTCTGGAGCATTCTCAATCTCAATGACTGCCGATGGAGTTTCAAGTACTCCGTTAAGTGGTATGGCTTTGGCAACATTACCAACAGCAGATACAACACCTTGCAATGATGTTCCTTATTACGCAAGAATTGTTGAAAATATTGATGATGCAAACTGGTACGATGATGTAATCGCATTGGCAATCCAAGGCGGAGACTTTACTATTGCGAGTGGGACAACAACTTTGATTGTATGGGCTATCCCAGCCGATGCTACAAAACAAGCGTTTATTGTAGATAACGCTGAAATAGACTTTGTTTCTGCTACACCCGGTACTGTTACAGTGGGTGCTCACACTGGTGTAATAACCTATGTGGGTGATGGAACGTCAGTTGTTAGTGCAACTATTTCATCTAAGACAAGTATTGAAGCAACCTGTACCGTAACAGGCGCAGCATAATAATATCCTATTATATTTTAAAAGGGGGAGTAATATCCCCCTTGTTATTACTAGGAGGTTATAACAATGTTTGACAATACGGCAGAGATTAAAAAAGAAAAAGAGCTTGAAGAAGAACGCATTATTAAAAAACCAAAAAAGAAAAAACAAGCTTTTATTGTTACAAACGTCTCCTCTCTATATGTATTCTACAAAGATAAAGATGGAAATCTAGCAAGAATACCAAAGATAGATGGAATAAAAAAGGGAGATGAGATTACAATATAAACCAATAAACAAATACACCGTTTAAAAGCGGTGTATTTTTTTAATTAAATGGAGAAGTAAAATGACGAAAAAGGTTAAATTAGATGTTAAACCTCAAGAAAAAGAGATAATCGAATATAACGGGGTCAAAATAGAAGTAGACTCTGTAATGAGTGCTGGTCAGCAGACAATATTAATAAAACACTATGTTGATGAATATTTTGCATATAATTCCGAACGTCTCATAGATAATTCCCAATACAATTATTTAGATGCAGAATATAACTTAATGAATTATATTCTTCAACTATGTACAAATGTAGATACCGCTAATTTAGATGAGGATATATACAGCGATTTTGAATTCTGGAGAAAAATATCAGGTGCAATAAAAAATATTGACGATTTCAAACACAAACTTCATAGAGTTGTTCAAGACATAAAAGAACAAAAAGCAATAGAAAATTCTGTTGGAGAAGTAGTAAACAAACTAGTCGAAAAAGCATATGTTATACTGAATAAAGTCTCTGAAATAAGCCCTGAAGATATCGCTAAACTTCAAGATACTGGCAAAGAGCTTATCGAAAAACTCCAAGAAAGCTCAGTGGTATAAACATGTTAGGGAAACTCAAACGCTCTTTAAAAGACCGTTGTCCTTTATGCGGAAAGAACCTTCAATTGAGGGTACGAGAAATAGAAACCATTAATAGGGGAATGGAAACATTGATACCAGAAGAGTATATTTGTTGTTCTAATCGAAACTGTATTTATGAACAGGAACTAGAACAAAAAAGAGTGAGGAGAAGAGGAAAAGAAGAGGAATTAGATTTAACCTTATAAAAGTATTATTTTAAACCCTCTTTTATAAAGGAGGTGTATATGCCAGCAGAAATAGAAACTGATTGGGATTTATCTACGCAAGACTTAGAAGACTTGAGAAAAGAATATCCGATGGGAGATAGATATACCAGCCCTATGAGTCAAGTATGGGATACACTGTCAGAAAAAATTGATTCAAAAGATATAGATTTATCTGGTAAAGATTCAGAAAAAGCTATAAGTGATGTATGTTATAATCTTATTGAAAGATATGCAATGCTTCAAGAGCATGAGTTTAAAGAATATGGAGCAGAAAAACATGCGGCATATGCCGTTCACAGAATGCTTAAAAATATAGGTAAGGCTTCCGATTCCGGTGCTATAAAAAATACTATGACAAGTGACTCAGGCTTCTTTAAAGTTACTCACGGTGATGAATGGGAACTGGGTGGTAAAACAGTAAAAATAAACGTCAATAATGACGGAATGTGGGGAACTTTCGGAGAAAGAGCATTGATTGGTGCAGGTGTTGGCTCTGGGACTTCAATGGACGCTCGTCTTCCCGACCTTATGGATACAGAAAATTTAACACTTAGCGCAATTGAAGCAAAAGCTTTAACTGGAAAAAAAGTATCTGTTGGCAGTGTTACCATAGCCATAGACTATGAGGAAGATTTTAATAAAAAACTCGATATAGCAGGAAAAAAAGCTATAACGATGCGTCCAGCGGAAAGGGATGCGTTATTGGATACAGTAAGAAAACAAAATAAATCAATAAGAAAAGAGTTTGCAGAATATTTAGAAAAAAATGAATCGGTTATGAATTATATCGTAGCCAGAACAATAGGGGTACTTAAACTATTCGAAAAAATGTCATCGGCTCTTATTTTCGGGGTTGAAAAACAAAAAGACGGTAAAAAAGGTCGCTTGTTTAGATATACCTCTGCGAAGGTATATGCCAGATTAAGATATAAGGAGATATTAAAAAAATTAAAAGAGTCATGGGGGAATGAAGATGGTTTTGGGTTCATTAAAGTTACTGTCAAGTGGATACACGGGAAACCTTCAGAGAATCTCAACTATACAGAATATGCAAACATAGAACTAGATGTTAAAATCCCTCCGAATCAAATGGAATTAACTAGTGACGGTATCAAGATGAGTACTGCCTTATATAAAGATGTATATGATATCTTTTCTAATAATGCCGAAAGACTTGCGTTCTTTAAAGAAATGTATAAACACCAAGAAAAAGGTGATATAGCAACAAACATTGAAGTTCAAACATTAATGGAACAAATGAAATCAGTTCGAAAGAACATTTAATAAAAGGAGAAATAAAAAATGAACATATGGGAAAAAGTTCTTAGGAACAAATCATTATGGTTAGCAGTATTGGCTTTATTGTCAACCCTAGCATTGAATTATTGGGGAATTGATAAAGAAGTGTGGCTTGCCATTGATGGTATTTTAGTTGTATTAATCGGGTCATTTGCTGTTGAAGAAGGTGCAAGAAGCATCAAGATTGCTTTAAACGATGCCGTTGTACAACTTAGGAAATTGAATAAAAGTAAATAAGGAGTCAATATGAGCGAACAGCTTTCGAGCTTACTCTATCAAGTTGGATTAGCTCTACTTGTTCCGTTGGGTATCATCGTTACAGCATGGGGAAAACTTATTCAACAGAAGATACAACTACGTGCTCTCCAAATAAAAGGTGATAGATGGGGGGAAACCCAAACAATAGTTCAAACTGCTATTATGTCGGCAGAAAAACAACTTAAACTTGGTTCGGGAAGCAATAAAAAAGACCATGCGATGAAAGTAGCAAAAAAACTTCTAAAAAATCACAAGATAAAATTAGAAGATGACATTCTTTCAGAGATGATTGAAGCACAAGTGTGGGACACCTTTGACTCTCCAGCTATTTCAAATCCCGCCCCAATTCCTGCTGTAATAAAAGAAACGGAAGCGGAATCAAAAGTAAGCCCGACATCAATACAAGGCTAACATTTTAAACAGGGAAGTTCTTTTAACTAAGAATTTCCCTGTTTTTTTATGCTTTCAAGGAGTAAAGATGAATAAGAATATCGAAAAAGAAAGATACTTCTTTGGATTGGATTTAAGTCTAAATTCAACAGGCATTTCTGTATTTACAACCGATGATATGCGATTTGTGGAAACTGCCACAATAGCTATTGACAAGCGCTCTCCAAAAATGGGGAGCACTAAAAACAAATTGAAATATATCGGTACAGCGTTGTTGAAATATAAAAAACAATATAAACCAAAATTTATAGTCATAGAAAAGGGTTTTATGAGATTTATAAAATCAACTGCTCAATTAATGAGAGTGCACGGGGTAGTAAACTATCTCTTTGCAAATCTTGAGCAATATGAAATACCTGCTACAAAGATAAAAAAAGAATTAACCGGAGAAGGAAATGCTAGTAAAGAAAAAGTAGCAAAAGCTGTTTCTATAATGTATCCTAAAATTAAATTTAAAACAGAAGACGAGTCAGACGCATGCGCTACCGCAATCTGTTTCGCAATACAAAAAGGATGGTTAACAGATGTCACCAAGAAAAACGTACCGTAACAAAATAACATCGAACGAATTAACCGCACAAATCAACTCAAAAAATATAGATTTAATGAGAAGGTTTCTAAAAGAAAAAGGGGTTAGATGTAGTCCTAAAACAATAGTTGTATATGAATCAAACATGTTAATATTCCTAACTTGGAATTTACTTTATAACGATAATAAGTTCTTTGTTGATATAAAAAAGCTAGAATTTTCCGATTTCTTCAGCTTTGCTGTAGATGAACTAAAGGTTGGCTCTTCTAAACTAAACAACATGAGAAGTGTGTTATCCTCTTTTTCAAATTTTATTGAAAAATTCTTTGATGAAGATTATCCAGATTTTAGAAATGTTATCTTAAGGGTTGTTGAATCAGCCCCAAAAGATGAAAGAAGAGAAAAATCAATCCTATCAGATAAACAGGTTGAAAAATTATTACAACATTTAAAGAAAACAGATTCTCAAAAAGCATGTTGGTTGGCATTGGCTGTAACAAGTGGATGCAGATTTTCAGAATTATTGCGTTTTGAAATAGACCATATAGATGAAAATAGAACAGCCTTTGGGGATTTATTTTTAGAAACAACTCGACAAATAAAAACAAAAGGAAGAGGGAAAGCCGGAAAACTTCTTTATAAGTATATTTTAAAAGACAAGTTTCTACCTTTTTATAATAAGTGGTTAAAGGAAAGAAGTAAGATTTTAAAAGAAAAGAATATAAACCACAACTTCCTTTTTATTAAAAAGAATGGAGACCCAGCTACTACGGCGACTATTCGTGGTTGGGTTGCTGGTTTCGAAAAATACTTAAAAGTACCATTTTATACACATGCGTTAAGGCATTATCTTACAACGCTTTTATCTAAAAAGAACATTCCACAAATATTAATAAAAGAAATATTTGGATGGAGCAGTGTAATAATGGTAGAACTCTATGATGACACAACAGCCAAGGATAGAGAATATCCAGAGCTAGAAAACTTAAAAATATAACAGTATAATAAAGCCTCTTTCGGCTTTATTGAAGGAGGTTTTATGTCAGGAAATGTAAAACTTACAGTTGACATGATTGCTAATGCTAGTGGTGTGGCAAAAACACTTAGCAAAATTTCAAACATAGTAAAAAGTAAACCCATAAAACTAAAAGCAACTATGGCGGATATAAACACAGGAAATGCTCAAAAGGCTGTGGATGAAATACAGAAAAAAGCGAATTCCATAGATAAAATAGTAATTAAATCTAAAACCTACATTGATGGGCTTGGAAAAAAAATACAAGAACCAGTTGCGCTTATAACAACTTATACAAATAAATTAGGTGAAAGTATTACTGAAACAAAAAAATTAGTAGACGCCTCTAAAGCAATGGGTCGAAAAGCTACAGGCGGTGGTACAACTGCTGTAATAGATGTTAAAAAACAAACCAAAGAGATTGAGCAAGCGTTTGATATGAAGCTCAAGAAAATGGAAGAAGTAGATAAGACAGCACGAGACCTATCTACTAAATCGGAAAAGTTAAATAGCAAAGATGCCGGTGCAATTAGAAAACAAGCAGACTTAGTACAACAATTAGCAAACACATATAGAGACAAACTAACAAGAGCAAAAACAGGGGCAGCCGCTCAGAAAGTCTATAAGCAATGGGAAATAGAAGCTCAAAAATTAAAAGACTTAGATGTTGCTACAAAAAGAGGCGCTGTTGGTATACAGTCGTGGACTGAAAATATAAAACGTGCTTTTGTTCAATCTGTTTCTTATGCCACATCTCTTGGTGTTCTAAGAGTGGCACAACAAGCGTTAAACAAGACAATTCAATTCGCAATTGAGTTAAATAAAGAATTGGTTAAAATTCAAGTTCTTCAAGCCGAAGGTGCTCAAACGCCAGCGGAAATTAAAGCGTTGGCTAATTCATTTAATGATTTAGCTAAAGAGTTGGGTGCTACAACACTTGAAGTTGCAGAAGGTAGTGTTGAATGGTTAAGACAGGGTAAATCAATTGCTGAAACTCAAGAACTTTTGAGAAGTTCAACAATGCTTGGAAAGTTAGGTGACCTTTCAGCAGCTGAAGCTACTGAAAAACTCACCTCTACCCTCAACTCCTTCAAGATGGAAGCTGACGAAGCTATCACAATTGTAGATAAGTTAGTAGCAGTCGATAACGTCGCAGCTACCAGCACTAGAGAGTTAGCTGTTGCGTTGAGATATTCAGCTGCCGTTGCTAGTGAAGCAGGCGTTGAATTAGACCAATTAATTTCTTATATCGCCGTCGTTTCTTCTACAACTCGTTTGAACGCAGAACAAATCGGTCAAGCAATGAAGACAATGCTTACCCGTATGCAGGATATTAAATCGGGACAAATTGACTCAGAGGGACTAGGATTAAATAACGTAGAAAGCGCTCTTACAAGAATTAATGTTAAGTTAAGAGACACAGCAACGAGCTTTAGACCTATGGGTGATGTTCTTGAAGATATTGCTAACAAATGGGGTGACCTTAACGACATAGAGCAAGCAAATGTTGCTAAAGCTGTCGCAGGTGTAAGACAACAAAACATGTTCCTTATCTTAATGACTAACATGAATAAAGCGTTAGAGTTACAGGAAGTTGCTTTTAACTCTAACGGGTTGGCAATGGATAGATATGGAATGTACCTTGAAAACGTAGAAGCCTCTCAAAATAGACTTACCGCTACTATGGAAGGTTTGATGATGAGTGCAGAAGACTTTGATAAATTAATTATTGATGTCTTGAATTCTGCTTCTGCTGTATTGGGTTTTATAGATAGATTGGGGGGAATACCCGTTGTTCTTGAAGCAATTGTTTTTGCTACCCTAGCTTGGAAAGCGACTGCAATTTGGGATTGGATTTCTGTAAGCTCTAAAGCATTATGGGGATATATTCTTAAACTTGCTGGTGTAAGCACAGCCACAACTACTGCCACTACTGCAACTTGGAATTTAGTTGCCGCTCAAACCGCTTTAGAAGCAACTAATCCTATAGGATGGGTAGTCTTAGCAATTGGCGCAATGATAATGCTTGCCTCAAATATAAAAACTACTGCCGAACAAACAACAGAACTAACTGAAAACTTAAGAGAGTTGAACAAAGAATTTGAAGACCAGAAGCAAATTGCTGGAAATATAACCGGGCTTGCTGATGAATATAGAGAGTTAGAAAAGGTAACAGACCCCACAGTTATACAACAAGAAAGATTTTATGAAGTTGCATCTAGACTAAAAAAACTTATGCCAGAATTAGTTGTTTCTATGGATATATATGGAAACATGACCCTTACTAATAGCGGTCAATTAGATGTTTTAACAAAAAGTACTTACGATTTACTAGCTGCAAAACAAGCACTTCTAAAAGCAGAAGCCGAAGGAAGCGCCGAAACTTTAGGTTATAATTTATCATCCGCAGAATATGATGCAAAAAATAATCCAGCCTATACAGGTGTCGATAAAGCCAAAATGGAAGTAGAATATCAAGAAGCTCTTGCTAAAGCTAGAGAATCATTTGCTTTAATGGGTACAGACGCTAGAAATATATTTCTCTCTGCGTTATCAAGATATTCCCCAGAGCTGGCAAAAGAGTTTGCAGATTTTCAAACCACAGTATTTAAAAATTCACTGGAAGCTTCTTACGCTGAACGTAGTGCTATTATTAAAAAGGATAATGACAGGATTCAACAAGAGAGAATTGATGCAGCTAAAGAAGGTACTGGCGAATTAATCTCAGTAAGTGACTCAGAATTAATAGGTCAACTTGCTCCAATGAAAAAAAGCATTGAAGATTTCTATAAAGCCATATCAGACCCTGATAACATAGATACAGGAGCTTTACGCTCTCTTGAAATAGCGTATGATATTGTAGAAGGAAAAATAGTCTTAGCAACAGGGGCTGAACAAGAGTTTAAAGATGCTCTTTATGATGAGCATGTTTCTTGGCGCTTACTAGATGAGAGTCAAAGCGCATACGAAAAAGGTCTTTGGGATATACAAGACGGTACAGAGAAAACAACTGCTTCTATAGCAGACCTAAATAACGAACTGGATACATTAAATGACGTTATGGAAGAGCAAGCTGAAAACGGATATATAAGCAATGAAACAGCTTTAAATCTTATTACTAGTTATGCAGACTTGGCTCAGTTTCTTGAGAAAACAGCGGACGGCTATAAGCTCAATATAGAAAATGCAAAAACACATATTATGACCCAAATCGAAGAAGCTTTGGCTCTATATGATGTAAAAAACGCTCTATTCGTTGCAGCTAACGGACAATATGAGTATGCTAAAAGCGCACTGGTAGCAGCAGGGGCTACGGCTGATGAGATAGTACAAATAGATATCCTTGTTGGAAAATTAAATTCACTTGGTACTGCTTTAGCTAGTGGTCTTGGTAGTGGTGGTAGTGGTGGAAAATCTACCGCTCAACTAGCTAACGAAGCACAACAACAAGCTTATAAAGACCAGATAGAACTAGAAAAGAAAATGGCTAAAGCTAGAATAGACGCTCTCAATGAACAACTCGATGCATATAAGAAACTAATAGATGAGCGCAAAGACTATCTCAAGAGCTTAAAAGAAGAAATAGAATATAAAGAAGATATAGAAGACAGGTCAAAATCTATATCTGATTTGGAATTAGCAATAACAAAACTATCTCTTGATAACAGCCAAGAAGCTAAAAGAAAGAGAATGGAGTTGGAAGAAGACTTAGCTGAAGAACAAGCTGATTTGGCTAAAGCTCAAAGAGATAGAGAGTATGACCTTCAGATAGAAGCTCTTGATAAACAGTTAGAAATTTATACAGAAATGATAGAAGGTCAAATTAAGGCTATTGAGAAATTCTTAGAGGAAACAGTTGATGCTCTAAGTTTAGCCATACAAGCTTTAGCAGACGCATTAAAGAATTTAACAAGTGGTATGGGTGATTGGGGCTATGTTCCTCCTCCTTCAACGGGAGAAGGTGGATTTGAACAAAATCCTCGTGATGCATCTGGAACTACAAAACCCGCTGTTGGTAAGCCGAGAGAATCTATATTCCATGAAGGTGGTATTGTTGAAGGACAAGATAGTAGTGTAACTGCTGGTCTTAAAAATAATGAAGTATTAGCTAAATTGTTATTAGGTGAGGTTGTTCTGAATGAAGGTCAAATGGACAACATTATGCACAATATTTTACCTAGAATTGCATCTTACCCTGTTATGGAAAAAATAACCAATAATGATATGGGAAATATTGAAGTTTCAATGCCTATAACGGTAGAAGGAAGTTTGGATAAAACAGTTCTTCCAGATATAGAAAAAATCGCTATAAAAGTAGTAGATAAATTGAATAGAAATATGAGGGTCAAAGGTTTACCCAGAACGGTAAACCAATACAGATAATTTAAACAGTACGGGTGGGGAAAAACCTCACCCGAAAGGCGGTGAAGAAATGTCTTTTTCAGCTAAAACATTCATTTTGGATGGGATTCCTTCTGAATTCTTCAACTTGTACTTAGGTGATATAGGTGGAGAAGGAGAGAGTGTAAATCCTCTCGGTAATGACGTAAGTCTTATTACAGAAAAAATATTTAGGAGACCAGTTCCATTTTTATACGGTGCGGAGCAGACCCCTGTTTTGCAATTTGAGTTATCTGCATTTTTCCCGGGCAGTATGGATGTTGGGTATTTTACAAAAATATCTGGATGGTTATTCGGACAACAGAACTATAAGAAACTTTATTTATGCCAAGCAGATATGACAGATGTTTATTTTAATTGTTTTTTAACTGCACCACAGATAATGAAGATTGGAAATATGATAACTGGATTTACTACAACCATTGTTTGTGATGCTCCTTGGGGATGGAAAGAAAACTATGTTTATACAAATGACACTCTAACAAACAGTGGAGACCAAAGTATTACTTTATTCAATAATACAAATAATACTTTTTACACTAAACCAACAACTACAATAACCTTCGACACAGCGGGTGGTGATGCTACAATTACTAATACATCTGATAACGATAGGGTTTCATCTTTTGTTGGCATAGACGCACGTGATGTTGTTACTATGAACTCAGACTTGGAAACAATATCAGGTACTTCTGGCGACACAGATTTTTTAAATGGAACTAAGTTTAATTATAACTGGTTAAGGCTGGTCAGAGGACACAACACGTTAACGGTAAATGGACATATTTCTGAGATTAGTATTTCTGTACCAATTGCGGTTAAAACAAGCTAATTAGGAGGCAAATATGAAAAAACTTAATATTGGATATAACAAGTTTAATCAGTTGGAAATTCCAACTCTTGTACTTTGTAATCCAAATAAAGAAGAATTATATACGCTTCCTTTGGCATATAATATAAAACATAATATTCGTTACAATGCTTTTTCGGAGTTGGAGTTCGATTATCCTTACTCTAGAGATGCTGGCGAAACATCGCAAGATGAATATGAATTATTAAAAGGAAAAAGATTACTTTGTCTAAAAGCTTATGATGACATAAACGATGACGAATATTTTTTAATACAGGATGTCGATGAAAGCAACGATGGCTCAACAGGGATAAAACATGTTTTAGCCTACACTCTTGAGTCAGAGATGCTAACATCCAGACTTACTGGTTTTACTGGAACATATCTTCTAGAAGAACTGATGGACTTGGTTTTAAAGAAAATTCCAAGTTGGAGTGTTGACACCATTGATTCTTCCGTTGATTCTCTTTACAGGACTTTTGATTCTAACAATAGTACAGTATATAATTTTATAACAGAGGATATAGAAAAAGCTTATGGTTGTGTTGCTGAATTCAATACAAACACAAAGACCATTTCTTTTGTGTCAAACATAATACCCGCTACAGAATCGGATGTATTTTTATCTTTTGCAAATGTTATAAAAAGAATAGAATTTAAAGAGATAACAGAAGAGATATGCACAGGCTTATACTGCTATGGCGGAGGAGACTTAACTATACGAGATGTTAACCCTTTGGGTGGAACTGCAATATATGATTTTGATTATTACAAAACATCCGAGTGGATGACCTCTGGTTTAATTAGTGCTTTAACAAATTGGGAAAACGCAACGGTTGCTGTACAAACATCATACGCAAGTAAATTAACTCAACTGAGAAATACAATTGCTCAAAGGGAAGATTCTGAGGCAGATTTATCAGAGCTTGAAATACGCTTGGCGGTTGTTATTGAAAATATAGGGGCTAGTTTGCTGGCAGGTATTCCGGTAGCAGGATATCTCGATGAAAAACAAGAACTTGAAACTGAGATTACATCTAAAAATTCAGAAATATCAGACATGAGTGAAGATATATACGAAACCTTAAGCTTTCTTAGAAAAATAGTTCATAGCCTATACTTTACAAGCAAAATATCTTTTGACACTTTTTTAGATGATGTTACCGATTTATACGATACCACTATTGAGCTATCTTCTACTTGGTTGGATATGTATTTACAAAATAGTGGTGGTTATACAACATCTCTGTTGCACTTTGAAGGAACGGACGGAAGCACTACGATAGAAGACGAAGTATCATCTAGATTTTGGACAGCAATAGCTGGGGAAATAGATACTGCACAGTATAAATTTGGAAGTTCTAGCTTTCTTTTGGATGGCGGAATGGGGGGAATAGTTACTTTTGGAAATAGTGGCTTTAGTTTTGGTTTATTGGATTTTACAATAGATTGTTGGGTTAGGGTTAGTGCTGTTGATGTTGATACAGACATTTTTATACTTGGAGGATTTCAAGACGAAGACAATAACACTTTTTGCCAACTTTATATAGATGGAACAAGCGAAGAATGTTATGTACAACTTGAGAGTATGACGGGTGGAGTAACAACATATCTTTCAAGTTCTCCAACAGCGATTACTGCTAACGTGTGGCATCATGTGGCAATCGAAAGGTATGGAACTACAGCTAAGATATATATAGATGGAACTTCTCAAACCCTTGATGATGATGAAATTGGAGAACAATATATATCTGGAGGAGTATACCTTGTAGCCGCTGGCGCAAATCTTACTACAGCAGACGCATGGATGGATGAATTAAGAGTGTCAAAGGGAATAGCGAGATGGACTTCTGATTTTACACCTCCAACAGAACCATATACATTATACGAAACGGTTTTGCCAAATGACGGTGCTCAAATTTCAACATACTTTACGGATGCAATTAGCGGACTGCTATATCTTAAATCAGCATTGGAAAGTGGTTATGCCACATATCCACCAACATCAAGTCAGCTATCAAATATAGACGCTGTTTTAGATGACATAGTTAGCGATTTAGATGGTGCATATGATGGATTACAACAATTTGACCCTTTCAACAGTTTTAGTTTAAGGATATTGGAAGCACAATACCATTTAAATTCATATTTAGATATAATATATTATGCTTCTAACATGACATATGCTCAATATTTAGAGTTAACTGGATACATATATGAAAATACATATACCAATCAACACATTATAACAACTGACATAATGACAGCCAGTGAAATAGAAGACCAATCTCAGGCTCTTTATGACCAAGCAGAAGATATTTTAGACAAGGTTTCTGAACCTAGATATGAGTTTTCTGGAGAATTTTCAAACTTTATATCTATCGAAACTTTTCCTGATATTATATCTGAGCTTGAGTTAGGTAAAGCAATATATATACGAAAAGATGAGGATACTGTTATTGACGCTGTATTGTTAGAGGTGTCGATAACATATGATAAACCAACAGATTTTTCAATGACATTTGGAAACAGCTATAGATTAGATAATAGCCATTTTATTTATAGTGATTTATTAGGCAATGCGGCTAAAACGGGCACAGACGCTCTCACTGTGTAAATGGAGGATAAAATATGGCAATAGAAACTTATGAGGCACTTGTGAGAGCACCTGAAATCAGAATGAATCAGGGAGAAGAATTAACCGTTGAGGTTAACGCTAAAGATTTCACAGGTGTCAACCAAGAAAACCTTAAATACAAAACATCGTTATTAAAAATTTCAGAATTTGGAAATCCAGATAACTCTGTTTTACATACAATTACGGGAAAAAGAAATGCCCAATATGCATCAATTCTTTTGCCTTTTGACGGTGCGGATGAAAGTACAACTATTACGGATATTGGGTATGATGCAATATTTGAGTCGCCGTTTACATGGACAGCTAGTGGAAACGCCAAACTTCAAACAGCAACAAAAAAGATTGGGACTGCTTCTTTATATATGGCAGAAGCTACAGACTTTATAACATCTACCGAAAAATTTATAATATTGGGATACGATAATTGGAAGCTGGAAACATGGGTTTATTTTACAGAAGATGAAACAATAACCTTGTTGCTTGTTGATGATGGGGCAGACAATATATTTCAAATAGACGCTTTTACTTACGGAATTCGCCTATATATCGAAATTGATTCAACAGTAGTTACAGAAATATTCGGAGGAAATTCTTCTACTTCTGTTTCCTTAAACACGTGGCATCATTTTGTAGTAGAGAGAGATGATAACGACATAAGAGTTTTTATTGACGGAAATATACAAAAAACAATTCTTGCTGATGGTGCAAAAATGTCAAGCGAGATATATATTCCTTATATAGATGATTTTGTTATAACAGGAGCACCTACAGGAGAAATATATTTAGATGACCTTATGTTTGTAACAGGAGTTGCAGATAGAAAAGACAACTTTACACCTCTTGTCGTTCCTCAAACTTCTCCAAGTTGTTATAACGTGTTTTTCGATATAACTTCTGATATTTCTTCCACGTTGGCGGGTAAATATTGCGCAGAAATTTCTATTGGGGATGCAGGAGATAAATACACAAAAGCCTTAAATCACTTTAATGGGGTACATGGTTCTTTTGTTATTCAAGATGAGCTTGGTGGTGTTCCTATTCTTATAACAGGAGGTCGTTCAGCGGACGATGGATTTGACCCAGCGACAGTTCCTAAAATACTGGATTTAGGCATTCTTACCGATGATGAATATATTGGTAAAGGTTTATATGTTCCAGAACTAACAGAGATGGTTGTACCTTCTTTGAATGCTTTCAATATGGGCATGTTAGATTTTACCCTTGAAGCCAGAGTCTCAGTAGAAAGCGAACCCGCCGTAACTAATTATACCCTATTTGGTATTCAAAATGCTTATTCTTATATAGAAATATTCATAGACCCCGATGATAGTAAGCTAAAATTCGAATGGGAAACACAAGACGGTGATGAAGTTGGCACTGGAGAAGCAGATTTGGGAGATTTAAATGATGGAGATTTTCATCATGTTGCGTTAGTGAGAAACAACAACGATTGTATATTGTTTGTTGATGGTATATCTCTTACTATAACCGGAGATAATTGGTCGGTTGCAGACTTTGGAGTTGATGATGATGATTTAACTTCTTTCTATTATTTTGGTTCGGTAGAAGACGCAGGAATAATAGTGGACGAATTTAGGCTTTCCGTAGGTATAGCAAGATGGACTTCCGACTTTACACCTTTAGACACTCTTGTATCAATAGAAGACGATGTTCATGAAGAGGTTTTTAAAACTCACAGCACTTTACTAGTATTTCCATCTGGAACATAAGAGGAGGATAATATAAAATGACAAGTTTATGGTACACTTCCTCATACGACAACACATATAATTTTACTGAAATAGGGTTGATTGGGGGAGAATCAAAAGATTTAATTTTCAATGCCTATGATGCTTCTGGAAGTATTTTAGTAGATAATCTTTACGGTTTTATTGGCACTTGGAGATTATATCATTTAGAAGAATCGCTCGACAACCCTGTTCTAACAAAAACAGTATATCCTTCTGGAGATACAACACTTACTGTAAGTATTGTTTCAGAAAACACAACAAGTCTTTCTGGAACTTTCGTACAAGAATTTATAATAACAGATTGGGGTGGAAAACCTTATTCTGTCGGCAAAGGCTTGATGGTCATAGTACCATCATTATAAAAGGAGATAAACTATGCCAGCAAGCAATTACGCAATGAATATAATTTTAAGTTCACTTTTTGAGGATAATGATTACACCTCACCTGCTACCATTTATTTTGGGGTATCTACAGTAGCATTGGGCGCTACTGTGGTAGAAGCAAGTATTACAGAGCCATCTGATGCCCCTGTTTCAGACGGAAGTTATGCAAGAATATCAAAAACAGCAAATGTATTTTGGACTCCAGACCCTCCAACAGCACAAACTATTGCAAGTGACGATGATGTTGAGTTTGCAACAAGCACCGAAGATTGGGGAACTATCGCATCATTATTTATAGCAGACCATGCTAGTGCTGGAAATATACTTTGGTAC
>Ga0114918_10002132_pt1 | contig 17752 bp, 14 predicted proteins | sample LantaG_FD_87015 | JGI IMG/M metagenome (GOLD analysis project Ga0114918, IMG submission 87015) | Deep subsurface microbial communities from Baltic Sea to uncover new lineages of life (NeLLi) - Landsort_02402 metaG | ecosystem: Environmental > Aquatic > Marine > Oceanic > Sediment | place... | reverse complement strand
TCAGTAGTGATCTTGTCACCTCGGTTGCTAGCTGCCTAAATAAGCCCTGCCACACACTTACATCCCTCCAAATACATCGGTCGGCGGAGTCCTAGCCTTCTTGCGAGCCTCAGCCATTTCGAACTCGTACGTAGCTTCGACATCCGACTGTGCTATGGCGTCGTACCAGGACTTGTCGACTCCTCCCCCCATTCCACTGATGATGGCGTCGAGGAGTCCAACGGCTCGTCGCTTGGAGACTCTTCCTTCGTGGAGGATGAGCCCAAATCGGACTGTGTGGCTTCTTCGCTCCCTATCGGTGAGGAATTCGTATCCGAAGGTGGAGACGCAGTCAGCGGCATGCCGCGTTTTTTTTTGATCTCGTTAATGAACGCGAAATATTCCCAAAGCAATTGAGTAATCTCTGAGATCGTTAAGCCCTCTTCGGTCACTGGATCGAAGTGGATGATCTTGAAATGCTTCTCAACGAAAGTAGTGACTCTCTCCCAGTTGGCGTCCTGCTCCGCCGCGTGAATGTCTTCCTTGGGATCAAACGTGTCAGGGTCGTCCCACATTGCTCTCCAGACCGGCAGGGGGTCGATGGCTCGCCTCTGCTTGCCGTCGAAGTACCTGAAAATTTCCCGGTCCGTCTCTTCCTTCTTCTTCCACAAATGCCACATGCCACGCGCTCTCCGCTAAAAGTGTCTCCGCAAAAAAGACAAGGTTTAAGTGATTGCAAACAATACTCGGGTCGTGTCAGCATCGATCCAGCACTGCCAAGCTAGCGTATGAATACTGGCTCTCGTGCCTTTGTTGACCGACTGACTATGGAACAGAATCGCTGTATTGAATGTGTAGGTGTTCGTCGTTCCTGTGAGCACCAGGATTTCGGCCAGGGTTCCGGCTCTCGCAAGTGTACCAATCACTGGCAGTGTGCCCGAAGCGATCAAGGCATCCGATGTGAACGAAGATAACCCCTCGACCTCCGCCATATCGTAGTTGGTTAACTCGGCCGTTACCGTCGCGACAGCTCCCATAAATTGAGCATCCGATGGAGCGCCAGCGGAACCGCCATAGCAGTCCGATTGAATCGGCGCCCACTTAGGCTCGAGACGGATGTCGACTCCGTCGCGGCTGTAACCAAGCTCGATCGCTTTGAATGTGACCTTTGTGCAGCCATTGACATTATGTGAAATCGCCATTTGTTCTACCTATTATCGTATGTTCGGCGCTGCGGGAGCATTCGGCCTCGCGACCGATCCGATATCAATGACCACCGAGGGGCCTCCACTCGTTGAATGGCATCTAGCTCGACCACACCGGCGTTATGCTGGGCCTCTAATTCGAGCGTAATTTCGCCCGTGCGCAAATCCTTAAGGGCCTCCTCGTAATCCTGCTTGGCCAGCTTGTACATGTCGTCTTCCATGTCGACGTGCTTACGGCGAATCAAGAGGTAATAAGCCACGACGCATACCAAATCCTTAACGAACTCCAGGCTTTCGGCTGTCAGGTTCGTCAGGTCAGTCTCGTTGTAGATGTTGCCGCGAAACAGCGAGGCTTTCACGCGACCGGTCGCCGTTGATAGGCAGGTTGTTATCGCACTGTTTGCTGCAAGATCCTCGGGATTCACTTGCGTTCCAGTGTCGCTGCATAGATTCCCCAGCCGACGCTCGTCGTAGCGTTCGCGCATGTCGGCGGCTGTTGCCAGGGAAGCCATGAATTACCACTAGATGTGAATGGCGAAAACGAGCAGTGGGGGTGGGGCCCAACAGCAAAGGAGGAACCCGCACCCCCGCAGCAAGCATTGACTACGTTAGGGTGTCCGTGACGATGAACGACGACAGAGGCGAGGTATGAACCGTCACTTCATTGTCGACAACGGAACCCATGTGGCGGCGGTTGTCCTTATCGTGCTTCTCTTCGATCGACAACTCTTCCTTGAGGAATGTTGAGAACGAGGAAAACGAAGGGCCTTCCGTTCCGACCAATTCGCCGATGCGTGAGCACATGACGATCTTGTCGCCGGGCCATACGTACGACGTTGCCTTCGTGCCACCCTTTTTGTTGGTGACTTTGATGGCATCCTCAACGACGATCTTGTAATCGTAGAGGCTCTCCGGGAGACCGTAGTTCAAGTGAGGTCCGAGGTTTCCCGTAACGTACGTGTCAGATTTCACCATCTGTTGCAAGTAGTCACGGATCTCTTGGCAGACCGCGATTTTGCGAGCCCACTCGGGACCAACGACCACCATCAACTGCGAAGGCTTCACCGCGCCGAGGGTCGCTTGTCGAATCGTGTCGGCCATGAAGTCAAACGTTCGTTTGATGTCCGATCGCGTGACGGTCGAAACGTCAAGATATCCTGTAACGCCAGTGATATTGGTGACGGCCGTCTCGGAATGACCCGAGGCATAACCAGCAACCGTGTGCATGACGCTGACGGCGCGAGTCGTTCGCTGGGTCATCGCCTGTTGAACCTGAATTCGGCTATTCTGAGCGAGAACTTGCCACTCAGCTTGATCGGCCGCTTCCTGTCCAATGTTGAAACCGTGTTCACGACGGCGAGTTCTGTAGAGCAAGAACTCGAAGTCTTCCGTACGGCCGGCATTCGACGGGCGTTGTGCCCCGTCTGCCCAGTAATGATCAGACCCATCGTCGTCCATGACGCGACCGGCCTCTTCAACGTTCATTTCGATGTACTGGCCAATGTTCTTGTCGACCGGGACGTACTGACAGTACTCGGCCATTCGAAACTCTTGCGGGTTCCGAGAGAACTCGACCACCATGTGGTTGGTGGCATCCGTATTCGGAATGTACGTGTTATAGCCACCCGGTGCGACTTTAGCCATTTTGGTATTTCCTTATTGCAGCAGATGTGTTTCAGAATTCAATGCTTGCTACTGCTAAAGCCGACTACGCGAAGTAAGTCGGAGGAATGAGCATGACGCGGCAGTTTTCGCCGGTCGCAACGCTCTCCGATGCGATTGCATGTGCGTACTTGAGGGTCGTTGCAGGTATGGCTTTTCCATCTGCATCGGGCATCAGGAGCGTCCACCGCGTGACAGTCGCACCGGCTTCAACCGAGGCTTCCATTCCGGCGCTGAGGTACTCGACGTTATCACCGTCGGCCGCATGCAAAACACTCGCACCGGAACGAGGCGCTTCACGAGTCGCGCCCGTGGTTACGCCGAGGACAACGATGTCGTTTAGATTGGACTCAAGCACTACAGCATCAGCCGCTCCGCCTGAGATGAACCGGTAAGGGTTGATATCCCCGCCAGCTTTGACGGCAAGTTGATTGCCTTGAATCGCCATTTGTATTTTCCTTTTGCAACAGTTGGAGTAATTTCAATGCCTGCTGCTGCTTAAAGGTGGGGCGTGCCTTATGGCTACACGCCTAGCCGTTGATGCTCCTCCGCCAAAGCCTTAGCGTAGGTCAGGGCTTCACCGCTCTTGCGGGCTTCCTCGCAGCGCTTCATGGCGAGTTCGCTGGCCTTAGCCTCTTTCGACTTCTTCTTGGCGTACTTCAGGGCCGCGTCTGGATCCTGAGTAGCGCCATTTTCGGCTGGAAGCTCGACGCCAAGTGGAACCCTGGTGTACTTGATGATCGACTCAACGTGCCGATCGAACTGGGGATCAGTCAGATCTCGAGTCTCCAGGTACTCTTCGTCGATATTGAAGACAAAGCCTTCATCGTGTCGTTCCCGAAGCTTCGAGTACCGGACGACCTTGCGGTATTCCGCCTGAACCTCGTCGTGATCTTCTTTGAGCTTCGAATACTTCTCTGACAACGTTTCGTGATCGCCAGACAGTTTTCTGTAACGCGTGACCGCCTCGTCCCGTGACTTGCAATAGACCATTGCTGATTCATCATCGGGTTCTTCGGCCGGGGACTCTTCGGGCATCTGTGCGAAGTTTTTGTTGTACATCTGCTTCGTCTCGCACTCGTCGCCGACGTCCTTCATGTACTTGCTGAGGCCGGCGAGGTCATCCTCGTCGTGGGCGTCCATGTATTTATCGACGCCGTCCATATCCCACTCGCCGTCTTTGTTGTAACGGCCGAGCTTCGAGTACATGGCACCGCCAATATCGTTTCCGATAGCACCACCAGCAGAACCACCGCCGCCAGCTTCCATTTCATTCAATTCCATAGGATCTTGCTCCGTAGCGGCCAGGGATTTCCCGATAATGGCCTCAATTTGTGACACCAACTCGGGCTTCAGTGCTTCGAGGATTTGCCTCAGCTCGTCAGTATTGTGCATGGCGCCTCCCTTTACGTTTTTCTCAGGCTTCTTTTCATTGCCCATGCTGGGAATGAATGTGTTCGAACCACCAGCGGCCGCCATCTCGTAACGAATGGGGTCCGCCGTCTCTGTTTTGGAATACTTCAGACCGAGGTCGCGCCGTGGCGTAGTCGCCCCCTGCAACGCGATGGGGTCAAAGAACCGGCTTTCTGGTTTGTCTTCGGGCCAAATTTCAACCGAACGACGGGGGTTCTTTCGAACCGTCTCGACGTCTTCGGGAAACACCCAGAACTTCGTGTACACACAGGGGCGAGGCTCTTTGTCGCCCAACTTGTCGACCCAGAACGGGCCGGCATAGCCAACGATCTTAGGCTCTTTCTTTGGATCACGATCATCTGAGGTGTGATGCTCGACGATAGGGCACCAGTCTCCGGTGTCCTGGATCCGGTTGTTGTTATTGTTGGCGATCGACTGAAGGAGCGTTCGGTCGTAGTGCGTTTCGTTCTCGTCAACATGCTCATCGAAGATCGGGACGTCGTCTATCTCATGCCACACTTGGCCTGGGCCAAGCAGCGACTGAGGTGGTCTTACGTCGGTGAGCGTTGAAGCCATCTACGATCCAGACAATAAAAAAACCGTCGAAACTCTCAATGGAGCCCCGACGGTTCGTTTTTCGATACCGCAATTAGGTTGTCTGATTAGTTTAGATCGACTTGTCTGGAAATTTCAAGGGTTATTGTCTTCGGATTCTGTCTGGCCTGTCTGAACTGAATGGTTAGCGAGGGAATCGAACCCCCTTTCATTTTGTCACTGCGGGGTTACTATCCGGCAGCACCCGGCATCCCACTCGGGGCGCCCATCGCCCATAGCTAACCTCACCAGGGCGGCTCCTCTGGGATTCCATGGTCTCTAATCTTATCGGCGACCAGATCGAGAAACGCTGTCATCGACTGGGTTCGCCGCCAATCGTTCAGCAGCGCAGCCCTCTCGGACATACCGAGAAGTTGAATCCGGTCCCAACATTCTTGGCAAACGGTCGCATCCCAATCGACGCCGCCGTTACCCGTTTGGTGAACCAGCGGCGCGTGACAAAAATAGCATCGCTGGAGAAGCATCTACGATGCCCCGTTGAAGACTTCGCTGTCATCACCTAGCACCCGGTCGCCTTCCCAGTTGTAGAGAATCCGATCGTTACGGCCACACTCGATCAGGATATTAGCGTTTTGGGTGGACCTCATGCGGATTGTCAGCTCGGTCGACTTATCGCTTAGGAACAGCGATTGCAGCGCGGATCCGAAGTGGCTCATGAAGTCGTGAAGAATCTTGGCGTGCCGTTCCTCTGTCGAGGGATACTTGCCTTTGCTCACAGAATCGCCTCCTTTGCTGTCCCAATTGTATTTGAGTACTGGATCCTACGCAAACACCGGCGTTGTGGTACGATGCAAACGCATTGCGGGGAGCGGGCTGTTCGGCATTTGGCGTGCTCCAGCCCGCCCGCCCGTTTTTTTACGCATCCATGTAGGTGTTGAGGTTGGGAGCTGTTGCCCCAGCTAGGCTGACCCGAAGCTGAACACCCCTGGGTAGATCGATTCGTACGATCGCGTCAACGGTGAAGGTCGTCCCAGTCGTGACCCAAAGCGTCGCGTTGACTCGATACTGAAGTGTCGCCGTACCGCCGCCGAAGGTTCCAGCGCAGCTGATGAAACCGACACCGCCTTGGTACGTCCATTCGGTACTCTCGCCATCAGCGGCCAGATTCCCGCCAACAGCCATCATGTTTGTTGTTTCTGCCATCTCAGGTTCCCTATTTGGTTTGCACTGGGTCGTAGTTTCCGTCTTCGTCGTAGTCGAGGCCCCTAACCGCTTCCGACTCTCTCTGCTTCTTTAGATTATCCTGGAACTGCGCTCGCCGGTCGGCCTTCGCCTTCTCCTTCTCGGGAGCCTCTCGTTCCGTCTGCCGCTCCTGGGCTCGCTTTCTCGCGTCATCCACTGGAGGCTTGTCCGCTTCTGCCTTCGCGGTTGCCTTGGACCGAAAGGTATCCATGTGCTTCCGTGCTTCGCGGTAAATCCCGATTCGTTCCTTCGGGTTCAATCCAGGGTGCGCGGCGCTGATAACCGCCAGGATGTTTTCGCCATCATCGACGGCCTTCTTAGCGAGTGCCTCTGGATCTGGTGCAGGTGGCCCGCCAGCAGTCACCGTAGAGTTTCCGCTCCCAGCCCAGCTTTTTCCTACTTCCTTAAGGTCTCCATCCTGCATGAGATTCTTTAGCGCCTCGTTGATCGGTCCACTATTATTTGGGTCTCGCCCGATACCGGTGGCCTCGCTCGCATGCCGCATAAGGTCACGGGTGTCGTGATTGCCGCCTTCTGCCAACTTGGCTTTTATGGCCTTCTCGGCGGACGCTACCTCGTCGTCGTGCTTCTCCGTTGCCGCGAAGTGTGCGTCCGCCTCTTCCTTCAGCATGATCCCTTCCGGTGGATCGACGCCATGCGGTGCATAGGAAGGCTCCCCAGTCTTGTCCCAGCCGACTTGAATATCGCCGTTTTTACTCAGGTCGTGGATGTCGGCTTGTCGGCCAGTCAGTAGCTCGTGGCTTGCTCCCTTCCCTTCGTGCTTCTCGGCGTATTCCCCCGACGTCTTCCAGGGATCCTTATGGATGTGCCCTGCCAGCTTCTCGATGTTCTTCCGGCTTCGCTCGTTCGTTCCACCGGGTCGCCTGTCATTCCAGGCGTGCGATATCGACTCGGGAGTGGATTCACCGCCCAGGCTGAACGGCTTGGGTTTCTGACCGTCCCCGCTTTCCCCGTCAACGTTCCACTCTTCCCCTGGTTCGGTGGAGAACTTGTCTCCTTGGTCGTTCTGTACCGTTAAGGTGCCGTCGTCGTTCTTTTTGACAAACTCATATTCCGCACCAGATACGGTTGCCATAACCTTGGGCTTGGCCTTCTCGGGGGACTTACCTTTGGCTGTCCTTCCGCCGCCTTCTTCTCTCTGGCGGGCAACCTTCTCAGCTAGCGTTTCGTCTCTCGGGGCCTCCGGTTTAGTTTGCCCCTGCTCTCGATCCTTCGGCGCGTCCTCTTCCGGCTTACCAACGTTGCTGCTCATGTCGTCGAACAGATCCTGTGTACCTTCCGGCCGATCCATCCCGCTGAACATTTCGCCTTGCTTCTGCTTGCCGCCGTCACCGAACGTCGGAACTTTTAGACCCTTCGGCTTCGGTGGTTCGTTCGATAGCGAAAACGGCTCGTCGTCATCGTCGTACGTGGCCGCCGGACCCTTGTTCTCGTCCTGAGCGCCAACCGTAATCGGCTCTTCTTTCATGTCGAACAGGTTGCCGCCGACTGGTGTAGAAGGTGGTGTAGCTGGCTCGCTCTTGGCCGGGTCTACACCAGCATCCGGTCCAATCTTGGATCGAAGCCACTCGGTCCCTTTGTCCAGGTCGATATGGGCGTCATCGGGCATGCGTTCGCCCGAAGTATGAGCCTTAACGGCCAAGTGGTTCTTCTCGCTATCGCTGAGGGTGCGACCGAATATCTCATCGTCCACAAATCCAAGATGCTCATGGGCTTGGTCGATACTTTCTCGCACGTCGCGATCCTTGTAGTCGATCCCCTGATCCTTCATCTCATTAAAGATGGTTCGATGAACGTGAAGATCCTCGTCGTTTACGCCATGCTTTCCAGCCCATCGACGGAAAGACTCCGAATCGTCCTTTTTGTGTTGCTCGTCCACGTTGTTTTTGACGGTGGCTACGTCGAAGAACTGGGGGTCGCCGTTCTTGTCGAATCCTACGTCGAACTCGTCGTTGTAGCTGTACCCAGCCTCGTGCATCGCCTTGATATTGTCCCTGACCTTTTCGGCCTGCTCTCGGGTGACCTTCTCTGGCTGGTCGTAGTGATCCGATATCGTGAACGCTCGCCCGTCATGCTCGACATGCTCTAGCGGCGCGATACCCTTTAGGCCCTTGTCGTTGAGTTCCTTGCTGATGTCGGCTTGTCTCTTTGCGACTCGATTGGTTGATTCCATGTCATCAAAGAAGTTGTTTTGGTGGTTGTACGAAACGGGGCTGGAAACCTTTACGACTTTATCACCAGCGCGATACGCCGCCCCATCGTTTCCTCGGCCAAGGAATTCAGCGTCTCCCTTCGCGGCAGCGTCAACCGCGTCGTTCCCGCTTCCCTCAGACCAGTTTGGCTCGCCCTTCATGTCTGCAATTGCATGTTCCACCGCGTCGTCCGGGATGTCCAGAGTTTGGGCGTAGCCTGAGTCGTGGGTATTCATGCGGAAACTTTTGTGCCCTTCCTTCGTTGATTCCGTCGGCTTGAGCTTGAAGTCATATCGGCCGTTTGATTCGGGGATCTCAATTTCATCACCGGAATCTTTGGCTTCCATCGCAGCCTCGCGATCTTGTCTCTCTTGCAGGGATTCTCCACCACTCGCCACTGGGTCCCCGGAGGACCCATTCTTCTGGTTCCACGACAGATCATCATGAGCATCGGCAGCAGGCTCGGGACGGTCACCCTTCCAGGAAACTCCATCTCGGCCAATCTCAAACGGCGGATCTTCACCAGCCTTGTTGCTGACCGATCGGGCGGTCGAGTCGTCCACGCCAAACTTGTCTTTGAGCCACGAATCCAGGTCGCCCTTTGTCGTTGCCCTGTTGTGTTCGAATTTCTGGTCTCGGTCGAGCGTCCCAGAGTGTTTCGTCGCTAGGTACTTCCAGTCGTGCGCGGCGTCGACCATCTCATCCATCTCAGGCTTCCCGCCCGATTTATCTGGCGTAGCCTCTGGTTCGTTTCTTTCGGGGAGGCTCCCGGCTTTTGATTTGATCCCTCGCTCGGAATGAAGATCAGCAAGTGCCTCGGCCGTTTCATCGGAAAGTTCGGGCCGCTTCTCGTCGATCCAAGACTTCATGCTCTGGATGTGTTGGTCGGGAAGTGAATCCATAACGCGGTAGACGTCTTGCTTTCGAAGCTGCTCGATCGAGTCGGCCGACAGCTTGACGGCATATTCTGCGCTGGAGTCGGATATTACCTGCGGAGTGACTCGGCGTCCCCCAGATGGGAGCCAATCACCGCCGCCACCAGGGGCCTCATCTGGCGGATCACCCTCTTGCGATCCAGCTAAATGATCCTGAACTGCGTTCTTGAAGTCTTCGTGATCGTCGAAATGTTCCTTAGCTTTCGAGTCGTTGAAGAAATGCGACCCCGCCGCTGTCGTCAATTGTTCGTCTGTTTGGGGGCCGTGTAGACCACCTTTCATTCGCTCGATAGCATTCTCGACTGTGGCCTTGCGCTCGCCCTCGTCTCGCTGAGGGGAGTCATCCAGCAATGAATCGTACTCTCCAGGTACTGGCGGCGTTTCATCCTCGCTTTGCTCAACCTCGTGAGGCGTCATCTCGTTCGAGATTGCCGTAGTGGCGATGTCTCGCAGGGTAGCCTTCGATCTTGACAGGCCATTCGGATTGATTTCACCATCCTCGTCGATCTCGATGTAGCCCATGTCTTGCTTGCCCTTGCTGAGCTGGCGGGAGACATACACGCGAAGTTCGTCGTACTCATCCCATATTTTCGACGTGTAACCTTCGGCGTTGATGGCGGCGGAGACTCGTTCGGCGATGTCGTTTCGGTCGACACTTGTCTCCTCCTCGACGGGTTCTTCCTGTTCGTCCTGTGCAGCCTCTCCCTCGGGCGCGCCCTCGGGTGAATATTCCACTGGACGAATCGGCACGTTCTGGAGTCCTGCCTCCCGTGCAGACGCCAATCTCGTGCTTCCGTCTGCGACCACCCACTCGCCTTCAGAGTTGCGGTCAGCGACGATTGGTGGCAATGGGATCCCGTCCGAGATCCGCATCATATCGACCATATCTTGGTCCGGCGTGTCGTGTTCGTGCGAAGTTATCGAGCCAATCGGTATAAACTGGAGTTCACCGAGTCCACTGGGGTCTTCTCCTCTTTGTAATTGCCCAAACGTGTTGTTTTTCCAATCGTCCGGTGGCTCCATGTCGGCGGCTGACTCCATCCACTCGCTTTCACTTTTTCGGCTTGCTTCGGTTTCACCAATGTTCGCGTCTGATTGTTCGGTGTTATCGGGCGCGCCCTCGGGTGAATCTGGTTCGTCTTCCGCCTCTGACTCCTCTTCTGGCCCCCATCCCTTCGCCGCGTCTGATAACTCCGGCATCTCTTTCAGACCGAAGTGTGAGAACACTTCTTCCGGGTCGTAGCCTTCTCCCTTGGCGATCTCGTCGAACCGCTCACGGAACTCGCTGAAGTTCTCAAGGGTTTGCTGGGACGCCTTTTTGTCCCATACGTCGAACTCATAGCGGCCGTCCGAACCCATATCCTTGTCGAAGCCTCGGTGCTTCTCGAGGTCGGCCGATAGCTCGTTGATGTCTTCGACGTGCCGCTCGATCTGGAGACGGATGTTGTCCGGGATCTCCGAAATTGACGGGCTCTCCGTGCTTTCCGTGCTCTCTGTTGCAGCCCCCTCGGGCGATGGCTCTGGGTGGGGATCGGTGGGGGAGTTGCCGCGAAACAGCGGCGTATCGGATGGGGCTTCCCCACCACCGCCGAACAAGCCCTGTTGTTTCTGCTTCGGCTTCGGTGGTTTTCGCTTGTCCTTGTCCGTACCCGCGACATTCTTATCGATGTCGTCGATCTTCTTGCCCTGTAGTGCCGTGGGGCCGCCTACGATGGTGCCTGAACCGCTCACCTTGACAGGTGTCCCGCCCGCATGCTTCTTCCCGCCTTCAGCATGCCCGCCGATCGTAATCCACTTGGTCTCGTCTTTGTCGCTGCCAAGGAGGCTCTGCTGAGGATCTCCTAACAGGCTACCCTGTCTAGACTTACGCTTGTTGGCGTAGTGTAGGGCTGCCCGGCTTTGGCTCGACTGCCACCACCGTGCGTATTTGATCGCCAAGCCATTTTTGCGGTAGAAGTCGTCGTACTCGTCTGGGTCAGTTGGTCCGCTTTCATAGCCGCTGTCGTCGTGCATCGCCTGCATGGCTAGAACCTGCTGGATGTACGTCTCGTCGTACGGCTGAGGCATCCGCTTCTTCTCTGCGAACTGCGGGTACTTGCCGCCCTTCAGGGCCTCCAATAGGGCATCACCATGGTTCTCTTTCTGAGGGTCGTTGTAGTGAGGCGTCAGGTATTCAGGATTTGAGCTGAAGATATCCTCCCCAACCTGATCAATCCCCATTTTTTTGGCCTCCTTGGAACGAGAATCCTCGGCTTTCTGGATCCTGGCTACGAGATTGCCACGTATCCCACCTGCTTGATTGCGGTTCTCGTGCTTATCCAGGTTCCCGCCAATCTGATCCAGGGCAGCGTTGTAAGTGCTGTTTATCGACTGTGCGTTATCGTGATCCGCCGACCAAAGATCATGGATCCTGGCCTTCATACCCTCGTGTTGGTCCGGGTGGGCGTCCTGCCCTATCGCTTCCGTGATCGCCCGGTCCAACTTACCGTTCGCCTGCCGATTCCACCCGTAACGCGGTTCGTCGGTGTGTATTGACGCCCACGGGCTGTCCGTGTCATCTTCTAGCTCGTCAAACTGACCGGATGCCGCAGCATCCCCTTCAGTGCTGAAGTCAAAGCTGGTATCTGCTTGTGACGCATCGAGATCCATGGATGTGTCTGATCCGGCCGAACTATCGGTTGGGTCTTCCGGTTCGTCGTCCGCCAATGGGTCCTTTCCTCCCGCGTTCATCCGTTTTTCGGGGTCGGATGGCCGGGAGACTAGCTGCCATTTTCCAGGTTTGTTCTCAACGATCGCGTAATCTCGGTTGTCGATCCCCTCCATTCCCTTGGCGATCTTGGATTGAACGGTCTCGGTCGCCAGCCCAGTGTGTGACTGATCCCAATCGCCGGCGTTGATCCACTCCTCGTTGGAGAGTCGCGGGATCCCGTCGTCGGGGGTACTTCCTGGTCCACCCTCGTTGTTGAGGGCTTCTACGGCGTTGTGGGTGCGTGCAGATTGTGCGTGATCCGCCCAGCCGTCTCCCGCTGGAGCTTCCCATCCAGTTTCCTTGGCTGCGTCAATCGTGGCGCTGTCGTGCGATTCCTTGGGGTCTGGCTGGGAGGCGGCACCTTCCTGCCCAGGATCGACGCTTTGAAGCGAGTTGCCGCCAATTGACGGCAATTGACCGGATTCTTCGGGGGCTTGGATGTCGCCGTCGTCCGGTTCCTGCCCGGTTTCCTGCCCGGTTTCCTGCCCGATCTGGTCCGATTGTGGTCCGATTTCTGATTGTGCCGTGTTTTCAGGGGTATCCTGGTGGTCCGATTCTGGTCCGATTTGGTCCGATTGCTCATTCTCGCCGTCGAAAAGGCCCTGTTGCTTCTGCTCAGGAGCTTCAGAGGGAGCTTCGCCACCTGGGCCAGACCCTTTGACCATCCAGCCGTCATCAGCCTGAACCGGTGGCTCGAGAGTGACCATTCCGCTCGGAGACAGGTAGCCGACCGCACCGGGGCCCAATACGGAACTCATGTCGTACGCTTCGCCGTGTCCGTCCCCACCGCTGTCAATCAAACCCTGAATCTCAGCATGCAGCTTTTCACCAAGTCGCTCGTGGATATCCATCGGGTTCCACTTATTGGCTTCCATCGTCCGCATGGTTGAACCGAGAAGGGAGCCAGGAGGCGAAGACGGGGCGGCGTCCCCACCGTCCTGGACGTTCCCCTCCGAGGCTTGATCGAATAGCGGCGTGCCGCTAGATTGACCGCCGCCGCCACCACCACCATCGCCGCAACCAATGAGAGTGTTCCCATCGTCGTCCACGTACGTTGCGTTGCCAGCTTCCAGGTTTTGCCATTCAGCCATGTCTGATCCAGTAAACGAGGAGAGTGATCAACAAAATAGCGACGGCGTAAATGCCAAGTTCGATAGCGAACAGCTTCCAGGGGTCGGGCCGTAGGCTAGTGCGAAGCTTCTGCATTAAAGAATCGCCACGCCTGTCGCGCCGATCGTGCTGCACAACAGCGCCATCGTATCGGTGTCGGTGCCATAGCCGACCGGGGAAAATCGCCATGTCGAAGTAACCAGATCCGCGATCGGCATGATAGCACCAGCCGTATTGGAAACCACATAAACCGATCCGGCCGCTACGATCGCCCCAAAATCGAGATTGCCAGTGTTCAAGTAAGAGAACGGCTGGCCGACCACCGCGTCATTCAACGCCACGGCTAGACCATCGTCCCCCGCCTCGGCATCGGTCCCGTTGCACTTGGCGAGCTTCCAAGTCGTCGTCAGGGTGTCCAAGTAGACCATGTCGCCTGCCGTAATTGTCACGCCAGCAGCGCCGACAATGGCGCCAGTGTTGGCAACTGGGACAATGATGTTCGCGGCCGTGATTATCAGATTAGCCATAGGGTCTCACTCCAGAATAACTTTTGCCTTGATGTCCTTACGTATGCACTCTCGTTCCTGGGGCGGAGTCGTCCCACGTCGGATAATACTCCACCTTCATTGATTGGTTGCTCCAATCACCCCTTCAACAACCGGAACGGGCTCGTCCGTCGGTTGTTCGAGACCCACAAGAGTCCACTCACTGAACACACTGAAACCAATGAAGTTCCCCCCAGATGTCGCGATACCACGTTGACGGAACATCAAAACAAGGTTCTCCCCATCGGTGCCCGGGATCGGTTGCTGGGTCCACTTCATCTCAACCAGCGGTTCAAACGTCGGCTGACTGGGATTTAGAATATTGCTCATGCTCGTGTTCCTGGCTGAATAAAAGGAGCGGGAGGCTTTTTTCGGGCTCGTTCGGTAGCCCCCCAGCCCGAACTAACCCTCGGGCTCTAACCACACTAGTGACGAGCAAGAATCATGCTCGACACAACGGGACGATACCACCGCCCGGACAACTCACTCCTCCGTTTCGTCGTCTTCGTCTTCTGTTTCGTCTTCGTCGTCTTCGTCGTCTTCGTCGTCTTCCGTTTCGTCCACCGCCTCCGGTGAATCACCCAAGATCGTATGAATCACAGTGAACCCGTCGGAGTCCTCAAGTTCCAACGCGGCCGGGCTCCCTTCAGTTAGCACTGTTAACGACAAGAAACCGCGATGTATGAATTGATCGCCGTCTTTCACGATTTGACCCTGGTGTAGATCCAGAGTCACCGTGCCGGCCGCATAATCAACGCCGCCAAGCGTAACCGGCCTACGGTTCTTCTTGCGGTGACACTCTTCTAACGCAGATTGAAATGGCGGCGAGGAAGGTAGCACAAACGTGACTTTAGGCATGTTCTCATCTCCGAGATTTTTTTGCCATACTGTTAATTAGCCAAAAACCGAACAACGCCCCGACAATGTGGGCAGGCTTGATGCCGCCCTTTAATCCGGGCAAGTACTTACTCAAGATCTTCATCAATGGACTTTCGGAACCCGCTCCGCCCCCTTGCTTCTCTAAGTGCTGGAAAGCGCCGAGAATCTGCTGTTGCTCATTTCCCTGAGGGGAGTACCCCGTCTTGCGTGCCGCGTCAACCAAATGCTGCGCACCACCCATCGCTCGAGTTGCCAAGTTCTTCCCGGCCGGCGGCTTGTATCCGTGCATAGACGCCAAATCCTCGATCGACTGTAAATATGGAGCCTTGCCGGCAATGTGCGCCGCCGCGTCCTGTGCTCGCTCTTCCGGCGTATCGCCCCGAGGAACATGACCCAGAGCTTTAGCGGCATGCTGTACAAACATGTTAGCACGTTGTGGGTTCTTCGCGCCAAATTCGCCAAGCCCAAACTCTGCCGCGATGCTAGTGACGTCGGCGCTAAGAACCGCGTTCTTCGGCTTTGATTGCTGCGCGTGATGGTCAACCAACATCTGCGCCGCCAAGGGCGTATCGTTGGCCAACTGCCTGTTGGTGTGACCCGCCTTCCCTTTCGTCCAGATGTCGCCAACCGCATCGTGATGGTCTTTTCTCCATCCGTCCGGGTAGTCGCCAACCGGCATCTGCTCGAGAATCCCCTGTAGCGTCTGAGGGTCCGTCTCATCGTCCGTCTCATCGCCCGTCTCATCACTAGGGGCGCCGGCCTCTTCGGAATCCCACGATGGTTTATCACCATGGCCACCATGTCGACCCGTCTGCCCCCAAGTTCTAAACGCGTCCTTTGCCCAGCTTTCGCCTTCGCCGCCGGCCTCATCGGGTTGCACGTCATCCTCTGCCTCCTCCTCCGGCTGTTCCCCTGGATCGTTCGGCGTTTCGTTGCTGAAGTCCAGACCCGGCCCACCGTCCCCCGCCTGATCCGCTGAGCCTTCGCTCATTTGCGTCTTGGCGTCGTTTATCGCCTCTCGCTTGATTTCTTCCGGCTGCACTGAGTCATCCACGCAACCGCCAACCTCCGCAGCCCGGGCAGGGTCAAACCCGACCGTCTGGGCATGTTGGGACAATTCCGCCGCCGCTGGTCCCAAACTGCTAACGTCTGGAGCTGACGACCCCTTGCCGCCGCCCTTGTCACCAGGGGGAGGGCTCGCCGGACTATCCGAAGGCGCCTGATCAAGTAGCTTGGCTTCCTCCGCAGGCGTCGCCGCCTCTACGTATTCGTTGGTAATGAACTGCCCGCCCTCAAATCGCTTGCCCGCTATCGTAATGCCACCTTCGGGCGCGTGCTTAGTGTACCGGGCTCCTGACCATGCCGCTCGACCTATCACGTCCCGGCCGTACTTCACCACGTATCCGACCTTGCGATTCAGCACCGGGCCAAACATTGACCGCAATTCCTCCGGTGTCGGCGCTGTAGCGCCCGCGTCTGGTCCCGCGCCTGGTCCCGCGCCTGGTAATCCGCCCGCCGCATCTGGTCCGTCTGGATTCTCGTCTGGACCGCCTGGACTGTCAAAGCCCGGCCCCGCGTCAGACGGGCCAGCATTACCGCCATTGCCGCCGTTCTGGTCAATCATCCCCTGCGCCTGCTGTCCTAAAGGGTCGGAAGCCGACATGGACGCAAATTGTGGATTCTGTAAAAACTCGTCGTCCGCGTCTGGCATTGAAAGGCCGACCGTCTCCATTAGATCCCGCGTTTTAATCTTCGCACCCATCGACCACGCGCTATTGATCGCTTCTAACTGCTTTTCAGGCTGCGTCGTCTGCGTTGAGATCCGGCAGAAGAACTCCGCGCCACGAAGCTCGGGAGAGTTGAAGTTCTTCAAAGGCGTCACGAGGTCATCCGTCAGCGTCTCTTCAAGGTTAATCGCGTCGTAAGTCGCAATCTGAATCAATGAGTCGTGCTGCAAGTCAGCCACGCCAGAGCCTAGCCCCGTCGCTTGGGATTTCGTTGATAGCGTCTGCCCCAGAATAAACCGGGTGATCTGGTCGCCGTAGTAGTCATCTAAGAGATCCTGAAGCGCCGCGATGCCTTGAGTGTTCGCGGGGATCTGGTCCACGCCAAACGTATCTAGCCCCGTAGGATCGACCGGCATGGTCAGGGTGTTCAGGTGGCCCATGTTCTGCGCCACTTGCTCGGCTTCGCTCTTTGCCGTCGGGTTGCCCATCGCATAACGAATGATCGTAATACCCGACGCCGTACGATCGACCACGTCAACCAGTTGGGCGAGGGTCTCCTGCTTCTGGTACCACGTCCAATACAAGAAGTTTCGCAGCCCGACGCCGTGAATACTGCCGGCGCTGTAGGGGTCCTCGTACTCGCCATCTCGCAAGAAATGCTTGTGAACGGTGAATAATGACCGCTCCCATGGCTCCAGGAAGTAAGCGATACCCTCCCCCGTTGGCTCTACTCGCCTATTTCCCGTGATGTAGTCAGGATTGTTCAGGCCGGCCGTGACCTTGATACCGATCTGGTCAGGGTCGTATCGCCCGGTCCCGTCGTCGTACCGAAACAATATCTTGTCGCCGGATGTCGGCACCCACTTACGAACGTAATATTCCGTCCGCTTGTCCCAAGGGTTTACCCTCTTGCCCCATACGTTTTGAATGCCTGTCCTGCCGTACCAGACAGCCTCCAGAAGGTACCGCCGATATTCCGTAAAACGCTTAGTCCGCTCAAGAATCCGCTGAAGTCGCTCTGCCTCTGATTTCAACCGGGGATCTTTGTCGTTTTCACTCTCGATCGACCAACTAAGAAGGGCCACCATCATTTGACGCGCGAACAGCGGTCCCGCTATTGCCGGGTCATTCAGCATCATGTGGGCGTTGACGACGGAGTCGCGGAGTGCCTCATCGCTGAACTGGTAGTTGCGAGCTAACCCGGTGATTCGGCCCTGGAACGTCGCGACATGCGGAACAGCCGGCCGCCCGTAGTTCGGCGCGCTGTCGCTCTCATACGCAGGGTCGTGTTGACGCGCTGAAGTCTGGAGCGACTGGCGGTATTGTGTCGCGCCGTTCGGCACCTCCGCACCTTCGGGGTAATCCACGCCGCCAACTCTCAGCCCGCCTTTTGGTGCTATCACGCTCCAGCCTCCCGCAGCCCATGGGAAAACCCGCGCGAAGGTTCCCTATGTGGGATCTCGCGCGGGTTCGTTTTTCGATGCCCGTACGTTATCCCTGCATTGTGCCGGCTGGGCGTGGTTATCTCAAGGGTTTAC
>Ga0114918_10002131_pt1 | contig 17763 bp, 12 predicted proteins | sample LantaG_FD_87015 | JGI IMG/M metagenome (GOLD analysis project Ga0114918, IMG submission 87015) | Deep subsurface microbial communities from Baltic Sea to uncover new lineages of life (NeLLi) - Landsort_02402 metaG | ecosystem: Environmental > Aquatic > Marine > Oceanic > Sediment | place... | reverse complement strand
TGACCGGCTAGGAAGTGCAAAACCTCCCGGAGGTTCCGCATCTCCGGGAGGTTAAAGTGCCTATCCCTAGACGGACCGCTTTCCGGCGAGGCCGCTGCTGCACGACCTTTCGCTTCGTTGACGAACAACAACAGCACCAGGCCAACCAGCAGAAACACAACGACGGACAGGATCGCAAGTCGCTGCCCGGACTGCTCCGCCTGCGCCAGTGCCTGTCCTTGCGCCTCGAACCATAAGGCCGCCTCTGCCGCCACCCAGCCGTAGACGGTTGGGCCGATAAAGGACGACGTGCGGCCGGCCACGGCGAAGAAGCCATAGAACTCAGCGCTCCGTCCTGGCGGGCTCAGCATCCCCACCATTGTGCGACTGACGGACTGGACGCTGGTCAGAGCAAACCCCGCCAGGGCGCCGATGAGGAAGAAACCAACCCGAGACTGATTGAAGAATAGGTCCATCACCGCGACGACCATTAACAGGTTTGCACTCCCAGTCAAACTGCACGCTCTCTCCGCTCACCAGCGCCTGCATCATGCGGGCGCTTTTTGATTCCCCCGCCCTCATTTTCATCAATTCCCTATGCTTTTTTAATGAGCCTGTGACCTCGGCGATATATACTATTTGGTGGGGGGGCACCGGAATGCCTGGAAACCCATCTTTCAGGAGGTAACCATGCTCATCGTAAAAGCACCTGTGCGGATCGGCTTTGGTGGCGGCGGCACCGACCTGCCCGAAACCTGTACCCGCTGCGGCGGTATAGTGGTCCGCAGGTCCATCAAGGGGAAGGCAGGGCCTACCCCAGCATCCAGGGCCAAGCGTTTCCTGTTACGCGCTCTGAGAAAAGGGGTGAGGACGGCCCTGCCGGCCGGTCTCGTCTCCCTGCTGATCAACGTCTTTGTGGCCCAGGCCATGGTGGTGCAGGGGCCAAGCATGAAGCCTAACCTGACCTACAACCAGCGAGTGATCGTAGAAAAGATCACCTACGGCTTCATGCACGGCCCGCGCCGGGGGGACGTGGTGATCGTTGATATGCCGGGGGAAGAGGAGTTGCTGGTCAAACGAGCGGTGGCCCTGCCCGGAGAGACGGTAGCGGTGTGGGACGGGCAGGTCTTCATCAACGACCAGCCGCTTGAGGAACCGTGGGCGATCCGCCGGGGCGGGCTAGACTATCCCCCGACGCGCGTGCCACCGCAACACGTCTTTGTCCTGGGCGACAACCGGGAGGAGTCCCGGGATTCCCGCTTCTTTGGCCCCGTGCCGGTGGGCCGTATCGGCGGGCGGGTCAGGCTCATCGTCTGGCCGCTCAATCGGATCGGGCGAATCGGCTAGTGGGAAAAACCGACATTCAGGCATTCCTCAATGTAGTCACTATCTGTCTGAAACACCACGTGCTCTTGCTCAAACTCCTCCTTCGTGTGCTGCCCCGTCCCGAAGGCTTTACGGATCTCGTCGTAGGGACTGGTGGACAGGATGAAGGAAGTCAAATGCACCCGCCACTGAGGACACTGCTCTTGTAGTGTTGGCTCTAATGCCTTTAAGCGCTTGTGCAGGCGAATCTTCGGGTCGTTGAAACCGCCCCGGGCCATGCGCAACCCGTGCGGGTCTATGAACACAATCCACTGCTGCCCGTTCCTTCGACTATGCTCAGGACAAGCCTCAATCACCCATAGAATAAAGTCGGGGTAAAACGACTCTCCTGCGCTGACTTCAAAGAAACCAATGCCCCTGCCCCGCGTCAGGTTCCGGAGCAGGAACACCTCCCTGCCTTCAAATCGCTCTCCATTCTCGTGCAGGTAGTCCCGCAAGTCGGCGACGAACCGCGCCTCGCCTTCGTTCAGCGCCGGCGGAGTTGTTTCCATGCGCCCGCTCTTGTCGGACACCAGCAGCGGTTGATACAGATGGCGGTCGAAGTGAATATTGGGGAAGTTCTCCACGTCTTGCTTGTAAATCTCATCGGCCTTCCTGACCAACTCGCGCACGGTCTCCGCGAAGTCTTTTTGGGCACGTACTTCGTAGCCTCCAAAGGCCAGATTCGGGTCGCCTTCGGTCAGTGGCAGAAGCCGCAGGCGCTCTTGCTCCCACGCACGCCGCTGGCGGTCGTAGAACGCGGCGGTATACTTCCGCAACACGGCAACGGCAGTGTCCTCGGCCCGCCGCAGGTCGCCGTAACTTCGGGGCTGCAATTGCCCGTCGGGGCAAAGCACCTCGTAATTGCCGTGTTCTATAATCGTCCGCAGCGTCGCCGCCGTGAAACTCAGGTTGTGAAGGCCCTTCGTCCATTTGAACTCAAGCAGGTCAAAGTAAACCCGCTCCCAGTTGAAGAGAGGCGCAAGTTTCTTCAACTGGCCGGCTTTGTCTTCACCGCCAGCCTTCTCGATCACCTCCTCGTCCGTGGCCGACTTCGCCACTTCCAGACGGGGGCGCAAGTCCAGCCGTATCTTGAGGTCTCCGTCCAGACGCAGCACCACGCCGCTTTTGTCCTGAAAGCGCTCTCCCTCCGGCAGGCGCAATACCTGAAGCCCGCGCTCCAGAAAGGTTTCCTGTACCCGAATCGGCACGTGGATTTCCTCGTAGTCGGTCTCAATGCCCTCTTGCTTGAGGTATTCTCGGAACTGGGCCATGTAGTTGGCGCGGACGCCGAAGACGTTGAGCGTCTCCAGCAGGCGGATGTTCGGTGGCGCATCGCCCGGCTCCAGCGCCGCGCTGCGTTTGAGCGATAGACCTTTGCCCCGCAGTCGCACACCCCGTCCGAACAATTGGATAATCTGCGAGCCCTCCCCCATGCCGATGTTCATCAGCCCCATGTTGGAAACGCGGTAACAGTCCCAACCCTCCATGAACTTGCGCGAGCCGATGAGCACGTTCACGGTGGAGCCGGCGTCGTTGATGCGGTCAAATAGCGAACCGCTGATGTTCTCTTCGTCGCGTGCGATCCCCTGTGCCTCCAGCAGTCTCATCAGACCCGTCACGTTGCCGATGTTGATGACGCCGAAGTAGGGACTGTCCGCCCCTGCCCGCAGCCCGATCTCGCCTGTCGCCGCCTTTAACTCCACCGCCCGCAGCGTCTCGCCTGCCTGGGCGTGGAACACCTGTTGCACAACGTCGTCGTAGAGCTCGCCCGCCGCGAGTCCCTTGCCTTTGACGTAGGTGAACAGCCCCTGAAACAGGTCCTCGTCGCGCTGGTTCTTCAGCCCCGTCGCGCCTGAGAGTACCTGGCCTATCCTGCTCACCCACTCGTCGCGGCGGCGCAGAAAATCGTCACAGAAAGCGACGATCTGTTCCACGTCCGTCAGGCTGGCTTTGTCTTGTCTGGACCTGCCGCCCGTGACGCTGTGACCCACGAAGACCCACAACGGCGGCTCCAGGTTGTAGGGGCGAAACGCTTCCCCGTGATCGTCGTACACCAGACATTGCTTGTAGAAGGAGAGCAGATTGCCCAGCAGCATCCAACGGTTGAACGTGTCCGTCTCGTCTCTCAGATTGATGATCCAGTAGTCCTTGCCATAGCCGTCGTGGTAAAAGTGGGGGTAGGAGTAATCGAAGAGGATGGCTTTGGAGTACTCCTCCAGCAGCGCAGCCCGTTTGGTCATACTCGCGCCGTTGACGATCTGGCCGAAGGTGGCGCTGTACTCAAAAGTGAAGCCGCGCTCCGCCACCTTTGCCCGTAGGTCGCGCCACACTTCGCCGCTGGCGCCCCGGTGCCCTTCGTCCACGAAGAGCAGGTTGTTCAGGCCGAAGGCGTCCACCTGCACGCTCAGGCCGCCGCCGCGCTTTTTCTCCGTCAGTTTGGTAATCTCAATCACCGTCACGGGCGCGTCGCCATAGATGGTCAGCGTGCCGCCCGCTTCGCCGTAATGGTTCGCGGCAATGCCGCTCTTGCGAAATTCGACGAGGTGCTGCTTGGACAGTCCCTCGTTGGGCGTGATGAGCAGGATGTTATCGTACCGCACTTTGCCCGCGCTGTAGTGCAGGTACTGCCACAGGTTTATGTGCATGATGAGTGTCTTGCCAGAACCCGTCGCCATCCAGAAAGCGATCTTGCTCAGATCGTCCTCGGTGAAGTCGGGGTAGCGCGGCGTGGCGGGGGGCAGTTTGCCGTTTTCGCCGCGCGCGAAGATGTTCAGGTCAATCAGGAAGCGATCCCGGTCGTTGAACAACCGCTCCAGGTAAATCTCGGTGAACAGCACGGCCAGGTACTGGAAGTACAGCAATTGAACGGGCGGCGTGCGGGAGTGGTTGAGGCGCTCCACGTATCCCTTGATGCGCAGGTCGTAGGCCGCCAGTTGGTCAGGGGGAAGCCGCAATCCTCGAAGCCCCAGCAAGGCGTGGTAGAAGTAACTCTGTCCATCTTCCGCGTACCCCTGCTGGACGTTGCGCAGTTGTTCCCGCAATCCCTTGAAGTCGTCAAAACCGAACAGGCGGCAGAAGAAGCAGTTCAAGATAATCCGCTGTTGCAGCAGAGGCAGTTCTTTTGCTCTGGAGCGATAGGTTTTACGGCTTTTCATCATGCTCTTCATCCAGTGCTTTCAGGATACGCTCTACCTGCTGCTTCAGAGGTGCAAGGTCGTTTTGGGTGATCTCCCAAACGATCTGTAGATTCACGTTGAAGTAGGCGTGGACGATCCTGTTTCTCAAGCCGACGATCTGCTGCCAGGGTACTTCTGGGTGATCTCGGCGGAGTTCGTCGGACAGGTTGCGGCTGGCTTCGCCAATGATTTCCAGCCTGCGCACGACGCCGTCTTGCAGGAGTTCCCGCTGCCAGAACTGTTCAGCAGACGCCTCCTCAAGATAGTCCTCTATCTGCTCAATGGCATCCAGGATGTGCCGCAGGTAAACCGTGTCATCCTTCTTCATACAACACCACCATATCCTTTTCCACATAAGGACGGATATAAGGGCTTAACCCGCTCTCGCTGACCAGGTCTACCTCGCGTCCCAGGATGTGGCTCAGTTCTTGCTCCAGGCCGAACCACCTCAGTCCGATGGGAGGGCGTTCGCCGGGCGGCTTGAGTTCCACCAAAATGTCAACGTCGCTTTCCGACGTATCTTCCCCTCTGACCACCGAGCCGAATAGGGCCACCCGCTTGACGCCCCACGGCAGCAGCACCGGCAGTATCTTTTCCCGTAACTTCTCAAATCTGTCCATTGAACATCCTCCGTTTGAACTCCGGTGCAATGGCCTCCGCCCCCTCGACGAAGCAGGGGCCGTTCACCAACAACCGGTCGGGTTGAACGCCTGTGCCCAGCAGCGCGGGCAGGATGGTCTGCTCAATGAAAGCCTGGTCTGCGAAGAGCGCCGCTTTATCGTCCTCCAGGTCGTGCACGGGCCGCCACACGATGGCTACGCGCTTCCCGGCCTTCTCGCCCAGCACCGCCCTGTAGCGCAGGTGGCGCAAGATGGTATCTTGCGCTACAAATTCCCGTGCCTTCTTCACACGAATGCCCAGCAGGTAGTTGAACGTCTCCACCAGGTCCACTCTGCGCTCGACGGTCTCATCCCCTTCCTGCACCTTGAGCCGGTAGGCGAAGGGGTCTTTGAACTCGTCCAGGTCGAGCAGGCATGGGCTGCCCTGGGTCTCGAACTCCAGCATATAGCGCAGCAGGTACTCGTCGCCGAACATCTCCAGCGCCATCTGCCCTTCCTTCTCGCGAGGCAATGCCAGGTTGTTCAGCGTGTCCTCGTATTGCTCCAGGGTGTGGTATTCGACCAGGTGGCTGATGCCGTTGAAGGAGCCGTTCTGCGCCTGGGGTTTGCCGTCTTTCCACTTTTCGCAGAAGACCACTTTCTTGATACGCGGCAGCAGCACCGTCTCGAAGTAGTCGCCCATCTCTACCAGGATGTATTTGCGCCTGCCGCCGTCCTCGCGGTTGAGGTTGATGACGGCATGGGCGGTGGTGCCGGAGCCAGCGAAGTAATCGAGCACAAATGCTCCCTCATCACTGCCCACCACACACCTTGCTACGTCCTGTATAGCGTAGACTGATTTTGGAAAATCAAATAAGCCTCCAGCCTGCAACAGTCCTTTAAGCAGCTTGGTCCCATACGTTGATGCGTCATATTTGGCTCCAGTCCAAACGCTCTTGGGCCTTACACCGGTTTTGATTCGATCCTTGATATAAATCTTGAATACTCCTGGCTGCACTTCTTTAGCCATAATATCGCCTTGTTCGAGGTGACGGAGAAACGAAGGCGGTGTCTTACGCCATACTCTCTTGCGACCGCTGCTATCAATTGGCAGAACCTCAACTGTGCCTGGCCCTTTTGACAGTGATAGCTGATCGGTCTGGCTATCGTAATAAATCGGGTAGAATGAATTAGGCCTCTCCTCCGGTGTAGAATAACCGCCAGTTCTGAGAAAATCTCGCCATTTATAAGGTGAAACGTCGTCTCTTAACTTGTATTGTTCCTCTTGATCTTTACTTAGTTCAAAGAAGGTGATTTCTACATTCTCTGGATTGACTGCATAAAACAGGTAATATTCATGACAAGTAGCCAAGAAAGCATCATTGGTTCGACCTGAGGGTTTGTTTTCGGCAACTAGGATTCCAAGCTCACCATCCTCTCCAAATATGTCATTCATTACTAAACCTAATTCATAAAGTTCGAAGTCGTCAATTGATGTAACAAAGACTCCATCACGAGTCAAGAAATGCTTGCCCTGGGTTATGGCATTCCACATCATGGCACACCACGATGAATGCCTATACTCATTCTTATACAAAAACTGGGAAGCACCCGTGTTATAAGGTGGGTCAATATAGATGCACTTGACCCGCTCCCGGTACTTCTCCAGAAGCAGATTGAGCGCCTGGAAGTTCTCGCTCTTGACCAGCACGCCGTCAACGGCCTCGTCCAGATCGTCGAAGGACGCCAGCAGCCGCCACTTGAAATACTCCGAGAAGTGGCGGGTGTCCACCACCAGTGTCGGGTGGTCGCGCAGGAAGTCTTTGCTCAGCGGCCCTTGCCCGGCCAGCAACTCGTCCAGCGCGTACAGTTCCCGCCATTCGGCGATCTGTGCCTCGTTCGCCAGCACCTCGTCCCACAGGTCTTTGGGCACGCGGTCAAGCGTCGCGCAGTATTCCGTCCGCACGACAAACTTTTTCTTCTCGAATAGCCGCCGCTGAAAGTCCTCCACCTGGGCCAGGAAATCAATGATGGCCTCCCCCACGCGGCGTACCACCTGCGCCCGCCGCACGTGCCGCTGCAGGTTGTTCCCACTCCACCCGTTTCCCTCCAGGATGCGGGATGGAGCGCGAGCGATCAATTCGTCCAGTAGTAGCACCTCGCTCTTGAGGAAAAAGCCCAGTTCCCGCAGCAGGAAGCGCTTGAGGTTTTTGTGAACGAAAAAGTCGCTCGTGTTCTTGCGGGTGAAGCGGGTGAGGTGTCTGCCCAGTGCTGTCTGCTCGCTGCCTTCTTCCACCTGCGCCAGCCACCCCTTCAGCGTGGGGTCTTGCACCTGCTCCAGAATGGCCTGCACTGCCGCCGCGTTCAACCTGTCCTGCGGCTTCTGCTGCTGCGTCCGGCCGTATTCCGCTTTCTCGCGCTCCGTCAGCGGGCGGTATTCAAAGAAGATGCGCAGATGGTTGCCAACTTGCTCTACGGGGTCTTCCCCGGCCAGCACGAAGTAGCGCCTGTCCCCTTTGGCGTTGTTCTGCTCCGCCATCGCGTTGCGCAGTTCAAAGGCGACGGAGAAATCGCCCGCCTTGAAGCGGTAGGTCTTGAACTGCTCGCCCGTCTTGACGTAATACTGGTCTTTGTTCGCCCAGTGGAGTACCACCTCTTCGCCGTTGTAGGGGATGGCGTAGGTTTCGTTGCGCCCGTAGCGGCGCTTGGAGATAAAATCGCCATCCTCGTAGTAGCGGGAGAAGAAGGTGTAGAGGTCGTTGTAGACGCGGGTCTTGAGTTCCTCGGCCACCCCGTACTGCGCCAGCCTGTCGTGGAGCGCCAGATATTGCTCGCCCAGCCGCGTCTGGCGGAATACGAACTGCAACTGTCCATATTCGTCAAAGGCCTGGGCGCGATACTCCTGCATAATCTCCTGCCGTTTCAGTTCCAACTGCTGCTCCAGCGCCGTCCGGTCGGCCGCCGCGTACTCGGCAAACGCCTCGTCCACGATTTGGGGCAGGCGGGTGGTGATGAAGCCCTCCACCTGCTCCCGTTTATAATTGAGGATGCGGTAGATGCCGAAGTCGAGGTCGGCGCAGTCGAACTGGAAGAGTTGGCGCAGAAGGTTTTGAAAGCGCGCTAGTGAGTTGTTCATTTCGTCAATCTCTTTTCCTCGTCAGGTCAAGTTTTGCATCAAAGGCTCGTCGCCTTTACTCCAGAGGCCGGTTGCCTTGGGTCACGATGTCCAGGGGCTTTAATGAGCAAGCATCTGAGGTAGAAGTCTCACATGCGGTTCTGAATTGGCAGCGGAGCGGGCGGCCGCCCCACCGACCATAACCAAGCGGCTTCTTACCACATATTTTGCCCGCGCCTGCCTAACGATACCGAATACTGGTTATGTTCTTGGGAGTTGACCACCGTTGAATATTGGCTAGTGCATCGGTCAACTTGGTGCTAAGAGGTATCGCCATGTAGGCAGTTTGGCAGAAGTACACATTCTTGCTTTCTGATCCAGTCCATAGCTCCTTTACCATATCTATCAGCATAAAAGCATTGAGTCTGCGCAGAGGCGAATCAGCATTGGACTCAGCCACTTCCTCATTGTAAAGATGAACTGCGGTTGGAAGACCAAAGCCATCTACAGCATTGCTATCAGTTGCAATGACTAGTAAGTTCGGATTGTTGTCCACATACTGCTCTGCCTTCCTAATCGCTACATCAGCGATTTGTTGCCAGGCCTCAGGCTCTTCTTTTGGACATAAAATGCCAACGGGCACTAAATCTTCACTATCCTGCATGGCTTTCTCGTCTTTTCGATCTTGTTCTTTCTCTCGAAAATGCTTGACTTCAGCGTATGCTATCTCGCCATCCAGTTCAATTCGAAGATCGGGCTTTTCCTGTATCGTGACTTTGAATCCATGGCGCGAGAACATCAAAGCTGCATCTGCCTCAAAAAGCAGGTCTTTAAGGTTTTGCATCACTGCAGTATTGGCTCTTAACCTTTGCTCGTAGCCCTTAAGCCCAGCGATGTCCTCTTTCTCTAATTGGGTTATCAAGTGAGGGATTATCAGGCTTTGGATTCTGTCCTCCATTTTTTCCTGTCCTTTCTGAGGACCCACCAATTTGGCCGTTTGCTGGAGTGCCAGCCGCTCGTACATCATCTCTGCAAGTACGAGGCCTTGCCCCGGCCCCAGGTGTCGTTGTAGGCCCTCTGCTCGATGATGGATGGGGCTTTCCCGATTATAGCCGAACCTCAACGCTTGCACAAACGAACGCCGCCTGCCGCCCTGCTTCCTCCACCATGACCGGTGCCAGTGGGTGGTCCCTTCCTTAATCGTACTGCAGATCGGCCCGCAACCCAACCGGTGGAAAAGGCGGCCTGCAGGTTGTAGCCGCCGGTGTCGGCGTCCACGTCCAGCACCTCGCCGGCGAAGTAAAGGCCCTCCACCAGGCGCGAAGCCATCGTGCGTGGGTCAACCTCTCGCACATCCACCCCACCGGCGGTGATGATCGCCTCCGTGAAAGGGCGGTACCCGCTCACTTCCAGGCGAAAATCCTTCAACCACGTCCGCAGCCGCTTGCGTTCCTGGGCCGTGATCTGATGCCCAGCCTTGTCCGGGGGGATGGACGTCGAATCTATACAAACCGGGATCAGTTTTCCGGGGAGCAACCCCTTGAGCAACGTGCGAAACTGCTGCTTGCCATGCACATCCAGGTCGCGGAGAAGGCGCGCATCCAACGTGTGCTCGTCGAGGGCTGGCTTGAGATCAATGGACAGGACCACGCTCTGGCCCAGGCGCAGCGCGTCCACGACCTGCCTGCTCAGGGAGAGGATGATCGGCCCAGAAAGACCGAAGTGGGTAAAGAGCATTTCGCCAAAGGCTTCTGCCTGCTTTTCCCCATTGACCCACACCTGGACAGTCACATGGCGCAGGCTCAATCCCTGTAACCTGGGGGCCACGTCGCCGGCCGTTTCCAGGGGCACCAGCGCCGGTCGAATCGGCACGATGGTGTGTCCCACCGATGCGGCCAGCCGGTACCCATCCCCCGTTGACCCGGTGGCAGGGTAAGACGCCCCGCCAGTCGCGACGATCACACTGTCCGCGCGATAGACCTGCTCAGCGGGATAGAAACCGGGTTTTTGGGAAAAAACCGGGTTTCTGGACACCTGCACCCCGACCACCCGCCTCCCCTCGACGAGCAGCCGCTCCACCGGCGACCGGGTCCGCAGCGTCATGCCACGTTTGCTACCCCACCACACCAGCGCATCCACCACGTCCTGGGCCTGACCGCTGACCGGAAAGACCCGTCCCCCTCGCTCGGTCACAGTACGAACCCCCAGTTCTTCAAAGAAAGCCACGAGTTCAGGGGTGAAAAACTGGTGAAAGGCCTGGTGCAGGAAACACCCATTGGGCCCGAAATGTGTGATAAACTCGGGCAATGGCACGACGTTGGTCAGGTTGCAACGTCCCTTGCCGGTGATGCGCAGTTTACGTCCCGGGCGATCCATCTTTTCGAGGAGCAGCGTTTCGGCTCCCAGTTCGGCGGCCTGACCGGCGGCCATCAAACCGGCTGCGCCTCCTCCGACCACGATCACCTGATGCGTTGTCATAACCCCCTCAGTGCCAGGAGGGCGAGCCCCCGCCCGCTGCCCCGCTTTATTTCACCGCCACCAGTGGCCGGCCTCTGTGTACCGCACACCGGCAGCCTCGTGCTGCATCCTTTGTGTGTCTTGCACCGCGAGCCAGTGTAGCATAGATGGGGCGTGTTGCCAAGCCCCTGCTTGCCAGCCGGAAGCCGATAGAGTACAATATAGACCACCAAACTCGCGGAGGAGACTGTAATGGCTCACACGTTTGCTGAGAAGGTTCTGGCGCGAAAGGCCGGCCTGGCCGAAGTTGCGCCCGGCCAGATCGTCGAGGTCACGCCCGACGTGGCGCTCAGCCACGACAACACCGCTCCCATCGCGGGGATCTTCCGCAAGATCGTGGTGGCGCGCGTGGCGCGGCCCGACATCCACGTCGTGGTGCTCGACCACGCCTGCCCGGCCCCCACGACGAAGCACGCGCAGAACCACAAAGCCATCCGCCGGTTCGTGGCGGAGCAGGGCATGGCGCACTTCTACGACGTGGGGCGTGGGGTCTGCCACCAGGTTCTGGCCGAGGAGGGGTTCGCGCTGCCGGGCGCGCTGGTCGTCGGCTCCGACTCGCATACCCCTACCGCCGGGGCGTTCGGGGCCTTCGCGGTCGGCGTCGGGCGCAGCGAGATGGCGGCGATTATGGCGACCGCCCGCATCTGGCTGCGCGTGCCGGAGAGCCTCAAGATCGTCGTCCACCGGTATCTGCGCGAGGGGGTCACCTCCAAGGACCTGGCGCTGCACGTCATCGGCGACCTGGGGGCCGATGGCGGCCTCTACCAGTCGGTCGAGTGGCACGGGGAGGGGGTGGCGGCGCTTGATATGGAGGCCCGTATGGTCATCCCCAACCTGATGGCGGAGATGGGGGCCAAGAATGGATACGTCCCGCCTGACGAGGTGACCTTCGCCTGGCTGGAAGGACGGGCGCGGCGGGCCTACGATCCAGTCTACCCCGACCACGACGCGGAGTACGCCCGCGTGGTCGAATACGACGCGGAGACGATTGAGCCGGTGGTCGCCAAACCGCACACGGTGGACAACGTCGCGCCGGTGCGGGATGTGGCGGGGACGCGGATTGACCAGGCGTTCCTGGGCACCTGCACCAACGGGCGTCTGAGCGACCTGGCAATGGCGGCACGGGTGCTGGAAGGGCGCAAGGTCGCGCCAGGCGTGCGGTTGATCGTCATCCCAGCCTCGTCGGAGGTATACCTGGCGGCGCTCGACGCGGGGTACCTGCGCACCTTCGTCGAGGCGGGCGCGGTCATTGAGAGCCCCGGATGCGGCCCGTGTATGGGCAACCACATGGGCGTCCCCGCCGAGGGGGAGGTCACGGTCAGCACTGCCAACCGCAACTTCCGGGGGCGGATGGGCACCAAGGAGAGCGAGGTCTACCTGGCCAGCCCGTTGGTCGTCGTGGCGAGTGCCGTTGCTGGCGAGATTGTGCATCCAGACGACTTGTAGCGCACAGCCATCACGAATAACGAGTCATGGGTACGCTCCCGTAAATTCGAGATTCGTGATCCGGATCAACATAGGAGGAGCCTATGTCCATCAAAGGGCGTGTCTGGAAATACGGCGACGACGTCAATACCGACGTTATCTTCCCCGGCAAGTATACCTATACCATCAGCGACCCGGCTGAGATGGGGGAGCACACGCTGGAGGACCTGGACCCGGAATTTCGCTCGCGGGTGCAGCCGGGCGACGTGATCGTGGCGGGCAAGAACTTCGGCTGTGGCAGTTCCCGCGAGCAGGCGGTGACCTGCCTGGTGGCGAAGGGGGTAGGGGCGATCATAGCCAGGTCGTTCGCCCGCATCTACTACCGCAACTGCATCAACAACGCTCTCCCGGTCATCACCTGCCCGGAGGCGGTGGACGCTCTTGAGAGCGGCGATGAGATCGAGGTGGACCTGGAGGCGGGGGAAATTCGCAGCCCGAAGGGGACCTTCACCTTCCCGCCACTGCCGGAGGCGGTGATGGGCATCTTCGCGGCGGGGGGGCTGATTCCCTATACGCGGAAGAGGCTCGGGGTAGCGGGGTAAATGAGGCGGGGGGGCTGGCTGGTGCGCGGACTGATCGTGCTGGCCCTGGCGGCTGTTGTCACGCTGGGGGTGCTGGTGCATCCCCTTTCGGAGCCTCCGCTCCCAACCCCCACACTCACTCTCACACTCACGCCCACTTTCACCCCCACACCCACTCTCACCCTTACCCCCACACTCACTCCTACACCCACACCCACTCCCACACCCACCTCTACCCCGACGCCAGCCTGCGCTGTGGGGACAGGCCGGATGGAGCAGCACACCTATCTCAGCCAGACGACCGGGGATGAGCAATCCTACCGCATCTACCTGCCGCCCTGCTATGACCAGACCGACCGGCGCTACCCGGTGCTCTACCTGCTCCATGGCTGGCCCTACGACGAGGCTCACTGGGACAGCCTGGGGGCCGACGAGGCCGCCGACGCCGGCATCGGGGCCGGGACGCTGCTTCCCTTCATCATCGTTCTGCCTGGGGCCACTGAGGGACTGTACGTCAACACCTGCGGCGGCGAACGCTCCTTCGAGGGGCAAGTCGTCAACGACCTTATGTCCCACGTGGACAGCACCTACCGCACCTGGGCGGAGCGGGAGGGGCGAGCCATCGGCGGTGTGTCGCGGGGCGGGGTCTGGGCACTGGAGATTGGCTTTCGCCACTCCGAACTCTTCGCGGCAGTGGGGGCGCACAGCCCGGCCCTCTCGGTCAACATGGCCCCGCCGGCTTACGACCCGTTTTACCTCCTGGGAGAGCCTGGCGTGGCGGCGTTGCGCATCTATCTGGATGCTGGCGATGCGGACTGGGCGCAGAAGTCTACCCAGGCGCTGCACGAGGCGTTGGAGGCACAGGGCATCGCTCACGAGTACGTGGTGCACGCTGGCAGCCACGAGAACGGGCTGTGGGCAGCAAACGTCGCCCAGTATTTGGCCTTCTACACTGCTGGATGGCCTATAGGTAGCGCGCCGCCGTAAACAGCGGGGACAAGACCACAAAAATGGGGCTTTTTTGCGCCCATAATGGGTCATCGTCCCATAGACAAATAGTGCGATGACCTGTATACTGCAATAGCGGAACCTTCGCCCCGATTTTGGAGATTGGAGTACGGGATGAGTACCTACAGCATGTCCCGGCAACCTGGCCCAACCCACGACTCGCCGGTCGAAACGGCGGAGTGGTATCGGCAATTGGTGGAAGCCGTGCCTAATATTCTCTGCATCATTGCTCCCTCTGGAAAGACGATCTTTGTGAATTCATACGTGGAACGGGTGACCGGCTATGCCCCCTCGGAACTGATTGGGAAGAACTGGTGGGGGATATTCTACCCTGGTGAAGAACGAGCACAGGTGGAACAGTTGTTCCAGGAGTTCGAGCAGGGCGACGTACAGGATTATGAGATGGTGCTGACCACGAAGGATGGCAGCAAGAGGACGCTCTCCTGGACCTCGGTCAACGTCCGTGGGGCCGACGGTCAGGTGCTCCATATCTTCGGCATCGGCACCGACGTTACCGAGCACAAGTGGACGGAGAAGGAACTGCGGCGGCTGAAGGAGTTCAACGAGCGCATCGTCCATGGTGTAGACGAGGGGCTGCTCATCGAAGATGCTGCTGGCGTCATCACCTTTGCCAACCCGGCGCTGGAAGCCTTGCTGGACTACAGCGCCGGTGAACTCATCGGCCGGCACTGGCAGGTGATTGTCCCGCAGGCAGACGTCGAACTGGTGCAGGCGGAAACGGTCCGCCGACCAGCCGACGTCGCCAGCCAGTATGAGACTCGCCTCCTCACCAAAGATGGCACGGAGACACCTGTCATCGTCAGCGCCAGGCCACTGTTTGAGGGGGATGTATTCGTCGGTGTTCTCTCCGCCTTCACCGACATTACTCAGCGCAAGCAGGCCGAAGAGGCCCTGCGCCGCGAGCGTGACTTCTCCCAGAGCATCATTGAGACCACCCCGGCGCTGGTCGTGGTGCTGGATGCCGATGGACACATCACCCTGTTCAACCGGGCGTGCGAGGAACTCACGGGCTACACCGCAGCCGAAGCGATCGGCCACACGATGTGGGAATTCCTGATCCCCGGGCGGTTCGTCCGGGACGTACAGGAGGTTCTCTCCCGGATGCGGGCCGACGTGCCGTTCAGTAACTACGAAATTCCATTGCTCACCAGGGATCGCAATGAGCGCTGGATCACCTGGGCCCACACCAACGTCAAGGATGAGGCCGGGAACGTGGTGGCAATTGTTGGCGTCGGCGTTGACGTGACGGACTTTCGGCGTATGCAACAGACGTTGGAGCGGCGCAACCGGGAACTGCAAGCCCTGGTGGAGGCGGGACAATTGCTCGCGGGTACGCTGGACCTGGACGAGGTGTTGGACCGCCTGCTGGACGTGGTACAGAAGCAACTCAACATGGGCAGCGTGTCCTTCTCATCCTACGACCCCGCCACGCAGACACTTGAGATTCGAGCACAGCGCTACCCCGACGCACTTGCACACTTCCACGCCCGCCTGGGCCAGATAGGGGAGCAACGCACGCGGGATCAACACCCACACTCGAGCCGCGCCCTGGATACCGGCCAACTGATCTACGAGCCCGATCTGTGGAATGCCCCGCACATCACCAAGGAGAGGCGGGATGAGGCACGGGCGCTGAACATCCGCAGTGTCGTGGAGGTGCCATTGATCGCCAAGGGCCAGCCGGTAGGTGTGCTGCACCTGCGTTCTTTCGAGACTCCGCGCTTCTTCACCGACGAGGAACTTGCCCTCGCCCGTGCCATCGCGCCGCCGGCGGCCGCCGCGATAGATAACGCGCAGTTGTACGGACGTCTGGCGCAGCGGATGCAGGAGATCAGTACTCTCCATCACGCCGGGCAAGTGCTCACAGGTGTGATTGATATGGGGCGGTTGCTTCCTTTCGTGGTTGAGGCGGCCGTCGCTATGTTTCCGAGTGCGGAAAGGGGCACCATTCAACTCTACGATGAGGAGAGCAACGTGCTGGTAACCCGAGCCGGGGTCGGGTATTCCGAGCAGGAGTTGGCACAGATGCGCTTCTCGCCTGATGCCAGCATCGCTGGCCGGTGTTTTGCCACCAGTAAGTCCTTGATCGTGGATGATGTCTCTGCTGATCCCTATTTCCAGCACATAGGCCCGCCGGCGGTAAGTACCATCCGCTCAATGATGGCCGTGCCTTTGGTGAGCAAAGGTCGTTCCATCGGCGTGTTGTGTGTGGATAGTCTTTCCACCACGAGCGCATTCACCGACGATGACGTGCGCGTGCTGAGCACCCTGGCGGCCCAGGCCGCTGCCGCCATTGAGGCGGCCCGTCTGTTCGCGGAGGTAGACGCCGCGCGCACGCGGGCCGAAGAACTGGCTGCGCGCGTGGTGCGGGCCCAGGAGGAGGAACGACGCCGCATCGCTCGTGAACTGCACGATGAGGTGGGACAGTTGCTGACCGGTGCCAAACTCAGTCAGGAGATGCTGGCGGCGGACCTGCCGGCTGAATTGGCTGAATTGCGAGAGCGGGCGCTTGAAAACGTGGGCCTGATTGACGAGACGATGGAGGTGGTGCGCAAACTGTCACTCGATCTGCGCCCGGCAGCGCTGGACGAATTGGGGCTATCAGCAGCCCTCGAATGGCACGTTGAGCGTTACCAGCATCAGACCGGCCTGGAGGTCACCCTGCGCCAGGAACCGCTTCCCAGGGAGTTGCTCGACCACCAGGCTATGACGGTGTACCGCATCGTCCAGGAGGCGTTGACCAACGTCGCGCGCCACGCCTCTGCCAGCGAGGTCCTGGTCGAGGTGACATGTGAGGGCCGGAGCCTGCGCGTGCAGGTGACAGACAACGGCTGCGGTTTCGACGCCGCCGCTGTCTTGCGGGTAGGCCCGGCTGAGGGACACTTCGGTCTGGTGGGCCTGCAAGAGCGCGCCACTCTCCTGGGCGGCAAGGCGCGCATTGAATCGAGCCCCGGACAAGGGACCAGGATCACGGTCGAGTTGCCGCTGCCGGAGTGTGAGTGAGGCCATCTCTGTGGATGTAGTTCGCGTGTTGTTGGCCGAAGATCATCACCTGGTGCGCCAGGGCCTACGGGCGCTGCTGGAGCGAGAGCCTGGTATCGAAATCGTGGGAGAGGCCGCCGATGGACTGGAGGCTCTCCACTTGATCGAAGATCTCCAGCCTGACGTCGTGGTGATGGACATCACTATGCCTGGCCTGAATGGACTGGAGGTGCTGTGGCGCGTCCACCAACGGTTGCCGGAGGTACGGGTGCTGGTGCTTTCGGTGCACGAGGGGGAGGAATACGTCCTGCGTGCACTGCAGGCTGGCGCCTCCGGCTACTTGCTCAAGCGTTCGCTCAGCGCCGAGTTGCTGCTGGCTATTCGCGCGGCTTTGCGCGGCGAGGTTTTCCTCAGCCCTGCCGTCTCGCGAACCTTTGTCGCCCGCTTTCTTCAAGGCGTATCCTCTGAGGGGAGCGAGACGCCGTACGACAGGTTGACACCTCGCGAGCGCGAGGTGTTCCAACTTATCGCCGAGGGGTATACCAACCAGGCGATTGCGCACCGGCTGGGTATCAGCGTGCGCACCGTCGAGACGCACCGTGCCAATCTGATGGACAAAGTGGGCATCCACGATGTGGCTGGCCTGACACGGTTGGCCGTCCAAATGGGCTTGGTGGAGACCATCGGATAGGATCGTCACCGGCGCTTCTGTCTCTTGACAAATTACACGTTTTCGTGTATAATGAGGGTGTCGTTTGGGGAGCGTGGGCTCCCCTGATTTTAGGACTGGTCTACACGTCAACGTGTGCAGGGAGTGAAGACATGGGCACCTATGGTTTGGAGGGTGTGCTTCGGGCCTGGGAGCGGGGGCAGTTGACGACCGAGCAGGCTATCGGCCAGATTCTATTGCTGCTGCAAGAACTGGAGGAGCGGCTGCACAGCCTGGATCGCCGCCTGGAGCGGTACGTGGAGCGCGTGCGTCACCTGGGGTG
>Ga0114918_10002129_pt1 | contig 17780 bp, 15 predicted proteins | sample LantaG_FD_87015 | JGI IMG/M metagenome (GOLD analysis project Ga0114918, IMG submission 87015) | Deep subsurface microbial communities from Baltic Sea to uncover new lineages of life (NeLLi) - Landsort_02402 metaG | ecosystem: Environmental > Aquatic > Marine > Oceanic > Sediment | place... | reverse complement strand
CCCTACTTTAACCCGATGTGGCTGCAGGCGGCATCGATGGCGCAGGCGGAGCAGCAATTGCAAAATCACAAGCAGCAGCCCGTCGTCACTGCCGCCGCCGTTGCCGCCGCCGCCGAAGGCCCCCTCGCTGCGGAAGCTCCGTCGTCATCGATGCAGCTCACGGCAACGACGACGGGGACCGGCACGAGGACGATGACGCCCGTCAACTGCGCGACGACGACGGCCAATCACGGTGGAGGGACGATCAACACCGGCGGAGGGGGCTCGAGCTCTGGGACGACACAGGTAAGCGTTCAATTAAAGGAGGAAGCGAGAGGAAGAACCGGGGGGGGGGAAAACTCGAGGCCGGCGTTGCTTCTCGGCGGCACTCCCGAGCGAGAAAGCTCGAGCTTTTCTCTCTTTTCTCTCTTTTCTCTCTTTTCTCTCTTTTCTCTCTTTTCTCGACGTAGATACTGACCTTTTTCCTCTCTCTCCCTCCCTCCTTCCACGACAGGACGACTCGGCCAACGCCGCAGGTACCGAGGACGCCAGGACGACCGCTGGGGGAGGCGGAGGAGGGAAGAAGCAGCTGAAGGGCCGCGGGGACGCAGGAGTCCAGGGTGGAGCCGCAGGCGGCCAGGCGATGACGCCGACCACCACCACCTCTCCCGACCCCGCCGCTGCCGACGCCGTCCCGCACTCCGACGTCCTCGAGCTGTGGAGGGCGCACGCCGCCGCCGCGGCGGCCGCCGCGCACAGCCAGCAGCAGCAGTACGCCGTGGCCGCTGCGGCAGCGGCCGCGGCGGCCGCGGCGGCGCACCAGCAGCAGCCGGCAGCGACGGCGACGACGGCAAAAGGCTCCATCGGCAACGGGGAGGCTGCCGCTCCTTCAAAACCCGCCACCGCCGCCGCCACCGCCGCCGCTGCCGCTCTCGCTCCCCCTGCCCCCTACGGCCTCGGCGGCCAGGCCGTGCTCGCCGACCGGGAGGCCCGCCGCCTCAAGCGCAAGCAGAGCAACCGCGAGTCGGCGCGCAGGTCGCGGCTGCGCAAGCAGGCCGAGTGCGAGGGCCTGAGCGGCAGGGTCAGCGAGCTCGAGGCGGCGCTCGCGGCGGCGATGGCCGAGCTGGTCGCCGCGAGGGCCGAGATCGACGCGCTGAGGGCCGAGAGGGGCGCCCCTGTCTCTGCCGCCGCCGCCGCTGCTGTTCCTGCTGCTGCGGCGGCTATAGTTGCAGCTCTCGCGGATAAGGCCGAGGCGGAGGCATAACTTCCGGCGAAAAACAAAACAAAAACAAAAACAAAAAATTAGAAACGCACTTTCCGACGCACTTGCCAATTTTCTCTACTCTCATTTTAGTCTTTGCGCAAATTGAGCGTCACCAGCATCCCTTCCCTTTCTTCTGGGTATAACGATTCCGGGGGGGAAGAAAGAGAGGTTGCGATTTTGAAAAAACACAGCTCCACCTCCTTCGGGCTCTCCTTTTGTTTTTTTGTTTCCTTTTTTCTGGGCTTTTTTATCCTCTCTGTTTCTTCTTCAACGTCCCGATTTTTCTCACCTCGGAGGGACTTGACTGAGACAACAACAGCGACATGATATATTTACTTCTTATAGAGCGCGCGCGGGCTTCTTGGTGGGGAATCGAAAACAAAAGAAGACGCGGGCACGCAACAAACTCTAGCACTTTCATTCATTGAGAAGGAAAAAAAACAAAAAAAACACTCTGTTGTGGGTCGAAGAGAAGAGTGATTTTTTTCCTCGTCACTCGACTGTCGCCCGACTCTCTGTTCACTCTTTTGTTCCCCTCTCTGTGTAACCCAAAAAGAAAACAGCTTTCTTTCCCTCACTCATTTCTCTCTTTCTCGACGCGAGTTCGTCTCCTACTTGAATAAGAAAAAAATATAGTTCGTTTTAATTTGCATAGCCTCAACTCGAAACCGGGAAGATCAAAACAAGAGGGGACTGGAAGGACTGAAAGAACGAAAAAAATAAAAATAAACAGAAGCGCCGAAGAAGAAATCAAAACTCTTCTTCTTTCTCTTCGTCCTCTTCTCTTCTCAAGCCCGCGCGTCCTTCCCGACGCCGACCAGGCCCACCGACTTGGGAGATGCCGGGGGCTTGTTCGTGAGCGGGATGGTTTCGGCGCCGCGCTCTCTCTCGCGCGCGGTCTCGGAGCCGCCGGAGCCTGAAAAGTTGTATTTTTAAAGAAGAAGAAGAAGAAGAAGAAGAAGAAGAAGAAGAAGAAGAGGAAGAAGAAGAGGAAGAAAAGAGAGGTCGAGGAGTTAGTTTTTTTTCCTTCTCTTTTTTCAAAACCTTCAAAAGCAAAAAAAGAAATCAGAAACATCGAACTCACCGACTGCAGACGAAGCCGCCGCCGCTTCCGCCATCTTCAGCTGCGAGTACCAGACGATTCCGGCAAACGCCAAGGAGATCCCTGTTGGCGTGTTTTTTGTTTGTTAAAGATTATAAAGGGGGAAGAGGCGGAAAGAGTGAGACAAATAGAAAGCTTCTTCGCTCGCTTCGCTTCGCTCGCTTCGCTCGTTTCGCTCGAAGGAGACAAAGAGAAAGCTCCCTCGCTTCTCTTCGCTCGCTCACTCGAAGGGAAGACAAGAGAAAGCTTCTTCGCTTCGCTTCGCTTCGCTCGCTCGCTCCAAGGAGTCTCTCAAAAAAAAAAAAAGACAACCCACCCGCAAGCTTCTTCGGCGGCATCTCGTCCCCGAAGAACAGGCACCCTCCCGCCAAGATGATGACCGTCTTGACGTGCCCGACCACGTTGTACGTCAGCGAGCTCGTCGCGCCGATGACGAGGAAGGTCGAGAGCGACACGAGCAGGCCCAGCCCAGCCGAGACCGCGATCGCGGCCACGGCCGCGGCCGAGTAGGGGTAGCCCGAGAGCGTGTCCGGGTCGGGGGGGACCGCGCCCGGCGTGCCCAGCGGCTCCCGGAGCAGCACCAGGCCGCCCAGCATGCCCGCCGCGAGCGGCGCGTACTGGTCGAGGAGCTGCATCGACCCCGCGCCCAGCTCGCGCTGCTTGGTCCCGGCCCAGATCTGGTACGCCGTCGTCGCCGCGATCGCGCCGGCGCCCACCAGCAGGCCCGCCAGCGCGCCGCCACCGCCCGCCCCCCCGCCCGCGGAGACGAGCTGCGGGTCCGTGATCGTCGCGAGCGCCACCCCGGCGCAGACCACCCCGATCGACGCCGTCACGGCCCTCGACGACCGCTTCCCCAGGAAGACGGCCTCGGCGAGCAGCACCGCCGGCGCGACGGCGATCTTCGTGATCTGATAAAAGCCCACAGTGTTGAGCTGCAGGTTGAGGTTGTTGAGGACGATGTACCCCACGTAGGCGGCCGCGAGCGGGGCGAGGGCCTTTTTGGAGAGGATCTTCTTCTCGTAGATGCCTGGATTGGGAGGGAGGGAGGGAGCGAAGTAAAAAAGAGAGGAATGGAAGGAAGGGAGGAAGAAGGAGAGAGAGGAAGAGGAAGGTGAGCGGGCGAGCAAAGAGCCGGCGGCAGTAAAAGAACGGGAGGGAGATGAAAAACTCACCTGCTGCCTGGAACGCCTTCATCCCGGCCAGCGTCGTCAGCGTGTGGATGAGCGTGAGGGAATAGATGAAGTGGAAGCCGAAGGTGGAGAGGACGGCCTGAGAGAGAGAGAGAGGGGGAGAGGGAGAGAGTTGAGGGTGAAGGTGAGGGGTTGAAAAGAGGCGGCTAGCGGGCGGGCGACGAGGGGGAAAAAAAGTCGAGCGACGTCAATCGTTCAAAGCTCGCATTTAGCGTCCCCCTCTGCATCCATAGCTCTGCCTTCCCGTCTCAACATCGAAGAGGCCATGCGTTTGCCGCTCGTGGGCGATAAAGAGACGAGAAAGCAACAGAAAGGGGGTGACAGCCCATCGCTTTTAGCGACAGCCTCAGCTTTCTCAAGCCTCACAACCGGCCCCTCCTTCGTCATCGTCGCCGCTGGCGCCGGTGGCGGTGGAACCGAGAACGGAATCCTTGCTCGTCTTTCGTTCTTCTTTCCTCCCTTACCTTGTTGGCGAAGACGATCCCCGAGGCGGAGACGATATTAAGCATCGCGTACGCCGCCGACCGCGCGTTGCTCGTCGAGCCTACGGCCATGGTCGTCGAGGTTTCTTTATTTGATTGCAAGAAAGAAACAGAAACTCGATTCGAGTCGATGGATGTCTTTTTGCGCTCTCGAAGCACTCTGCTTCAAGGTTTTCTCTGCGCGTGCGCTGTGCCTCGACACAAGAGACAAGACGAAGAGACGCAATCGAGAGACGCGAAGAACGAACCGCGCGAGACGGGGAAGGGGGACCGCGAGTGAAAAACAACAGAGAGAGGAAAAAATTAGTACCAAGAGTACAGCTTTGATGAAGAAAATGTTTCAGGTTTTTTTTCCGCTCGAATTCGGGTCCCCCCTCCCCCCTCCAAATCAAACGCCAATCACCTCCTCGAGCGGCAGCACCCGCAGCGCCTCCCCGACGGCGTGCAGCGACCCCGTCACCACCAGCACGGCAGCGTCCTCGTCGCCGTCGCCTCCGAAACCGCCGCCCCCGACGCCGCCGCCGCCGGAAGTCAGCTCCCTCGCCGCGGCGTCGACGGCGGCGCCGAGCGAGGCCTTGACCAGCACTCGGCAGCGGCCCGAGGGCCCGACGAGCGGCTCGGCCCCCACCGCCGCCTGCCACGCCGCGGCCAGCTCCCCCGGGGGGGCGCTGCGGGAGAAGCCGCCGGCGATGGGAACCTCGGTGAAGACGACGACGCAGGGGCGCAGCGGGGGAGGGGGAGGGGGGGCGGGGGGGCCGCCGGCGCCGCCCGCGGCACGCGCGAGCGCCGACGGCGGCGAGCGCAGCGCGGCGGCGATCCCGCGGAGGTCCTTGTCGCCCGCGCACGCGAGCACGATGCCCATCCGCGGCTGCCTCCTCGGCGGCCCCCCGATCCCGGGCCAGGCCGCGGAGAGCGCTCTCGAGAGCGCCGCGGCGGAGGCCGGGGTGTGCGCGCCGTCGAGGACGACCGGGATCGACCTCGGAGCCGACGAGGGAGAAGAGGAGGACGAGAGAGGAGGGGAGCCCAGGGCGGAGGTCAGATGCGAGAGCGAGGGGGGGCTCCCGCCGGGGCCGCCCCCGCCCCCGCCCCCCTTCCACCTGACGCCTCCGTTGGCCAGGGGCAGCCTCGCGACGTGAAACCTCCCCGGGAGCGTGGCGCCGCTGAGCCCGCGGGAGAGCGCGTCCGGGGAGATCCTCCCGGCGAGGGCCGCGCGGCGGCGGAGGAGGTCGGCGCTCCCGGTCGCCGCCGCGGACGAGAGCAGAGACGGGGAGGGAGGCAGCGAGAGCGAGAGCGCGGCCGCGGCCGCGGCGGCGGCGTTGTCCGCCTGGTGCTCCCCGAAGAGCCGGAGCTCCGCCTCGATCTCGAGCTCGCCCCTCTCTCCGCCACCGCCGCCGCCGCCGCCGCTCCCGGGGGAGCGAGGGGAGAGGAAGGGCCCCGCCAGGGCGCCGGATACCTTGAGCTTCACCTTCGTCCTCGGCGGCGAGGCCCTGCCCCGGGAGGGCACGAGCTCACACGAGGCGACGGAGACGCCGCCGCCGCCGCCGTCGCTTTCTCCAGCAGCAGCAGCAGCAGCAGCAGCGTCGACAAGGACGGCCCCGACCCTCTCTATTTCCGCCCTCGCAAGCGCGCCCGCCTTCGAGTCGACTTGCCTCGCGAGCACCGCTGGCACCCCGCGCCTCAGAACGCCGCATTTCGCTCTCACGACCGTCTCCAGGGATCCCCCGAGGGCCGCGGCGTGCTCCAGCGACATCGAAGAGAGGACGACGGCGGACGGCGGGGGTGCGACAGAAGAAAAGGAAGTATCTCCTCCTCCCCCGAAGACGTTGGTCGCGTCCGTGGCTCCGCCGAGCCCGGCCTCTATCACGGCGAGGTCGCACCCTCGGTCCGCCGCGGCGCGGAGGCCCAGAGCCACCATGACCTCGAACGCCGACAGGCGGTCGGGGCTCCGGGCGCCCCCTGCCCGCGCCTCCTCGTCCCTGGCCGCGGCGCGCAGCGCCCCGGCGTGGGCCTCGACCAGCGCGTCGAACTCCGCCTCCGAGATCGGCAGCATCCCGCCGCCGAACGCGATCCGCTCGCGCCTCGACCTCACGTGCGGGCTCGACAGCGCCGCGACCCTGAGCCCGGCGGCTCCGGCCGCGGCCGCGACCATCGCCGCGGTCGACCCCTTGCCCTTGGAGCCGACGACGTGGATAGTCGCCGGGATCGAGGCGTGCGGGTTCCCGAGGCGCGCGAGGAGGCGGTGCATCCGCGACAGGTCGAAGCCGCCGGCGTCTCCGGCCACCCCGGCCCCGGCGGGGACGCCCGTCCTCTCGTGGTCGATAAGCGAGGAGAGGAGGTCGTCGTCGCCGTCGCGGCGGGGAGGAGGAGAGGTGGAGAAAGAGGAGGTCGAAGAGGTCGTCGGCGACAAAGGCGAAGGAGAAGAATTCGGCGACGGATCCCAGACGAGCGCGAGCGCCCGCCGCAGGCCTCGCGTCCTCCTCCCCCGCCGCAGCAGCAGCGGTGAGAGTACTGTTGTCGCCATCGATATAGGGATGCCGCTGCGAATGAGAATGCGAATGCGGTCTTGAGCGACTCGCAGCGGCGCCCGGTAAAGGAGTGCAAGAGAGTGAACTTCAATCGGCTAGCTCTCCTTTCCTCGCTCACAAAAAAAATAAAACTCTGATCGAATGCGCCGGGCCTGGCTGACTCTCGCGGCGGTCTCCGCCGTCACCGCCGCCGGCATCGCGTACGTCCACGCGTCGCAGGTCGCCGAGAGAGAGGCTCTACACGCGGGAGTGCTCCGCGACGACGAGCTGCTGGCGTCCAAGCGTGCGGAGCGGAGGTTGATGCTGGAGGAGAAGGAGATTGAGCGATGAGCTTGAACACACGAGCAAAGGCAAAGCGGGAAAAAAACTGTAAAAACACGACCCCCGCGCCCCTTTTCATAGGAGACGGAAACATTAAGCATTGCGGGTTCACACGCAGAGAGAGAGTAGCAGAAGAAGCACAGAACAGATAGAACGTAAAGCGCGAAAGAAAGAAACACACACGAAAAAGCTTACGAGCCGAGCAGGGCCGCGACGCGGGAGCCAAAGGCGGCTACTGAACGCGCGCTGAGGCCGCTTGCGTCGTTGCCGCCGCCGCCGCCGCCGCCGCCGCCCCTGTCCCCTCCGCTTCCTCTTCCTCCTCCTCCGACCAGCGCGACGACCGCCGTGTCCCTCGCCTCCGCCCGCCAGAGCCTCTCCCTGTCGTCCGGGGCAAGCGCGAGCCTGGCGTCGCGGATCTTCACCGGGAGACCGACCAGAGAAGAAGAAGGGTTCGAGTCGCTGCTGCCGCCGCTCCCGCCGCCGCCGCTCCTGCTGCCCCTCTTGGGAGGGAACAAAAACGGCGCCGCTGCCAGCGGCCCCGAGACGCGGACGGCGAGGAGCCAGACCTCGTCGGCGGGGACGCCCGAGTCCAGCAGGGAGAGCGCCGCCGCGTCGGCGCAGAAGAGCCACTGCTCCCCTTCCGGCGGGCGAGCGAGCGAAGAGGAGGCGTCGGGGTCGGAAACGGGCGCGGCACCAGCGACCGAGGCGAGCGCGCTCGAGACTGCGGCGCCCTCCGCCCTGACGGGCCCCGCCGCGACGAGCACCCCCTCGAAGTCGAAGTCGCCGCCCCGGGGCAGCGAGGCGATCCCGGAGAGATCGACCGCGCGGCGCCCCGGGCACTCGAAGGCGAGGCCGAGGCCCGAGGGCGAGGCATCGAGGACGCCCCACACCGTCGCCCTCGAGCCCGACAGCTGCGGCCTCGAGAGGCCCAGGGGGTCGCCGCGCCAGCGCGGGCGCGGGACCAGCGAGGAGAGCCAGACGACCTGCCCCTCTCGGGGGAGCGGGGGGGCGCCGCAGTCCTCGGTCGGGGGCTCCCAGAGCTGGAGGAGCCACTCCCGCTCGAGCGGGAGGGGGGAGGGCGCGGGCGGAGGAGGGGGGGCAGCGCCTCGCCCTTGGCCGCCGCCATCCCCCGCCGCCGCCCCCGCCGCCGCGCCTCCCTGCTCGCCCCGCCGCCGCTCCCCCCGCTCCCTCTCCCTCACCCTCGCCCGCCTCTCTGCCCGCTCGGCCTCCTCCGGCAGCACCGCGGCAGACACCAGTGCCCTCCACACCCTCCTCGACCTCACGGGCTGCGCGACGCCGGCGGCGGCAAGGGCCCGCCCCTGCAGCTCCGCTGCCCTCGCCGAGCGCAGCGTCTCGCGCTGGCAGCAGTACGCGTCAAGGGCGCGGTCGGCCCTCCGAGACGAGGCGCCGATCCCGCTGCCGCCCTCGCCCTCCTCTCCGTCCCCCGCGGCGACGGAGGCGCGAGCGTACGCGGCCTCGCCCGCCGTCGCGCCGCCGCCGCCGTCCCCGGCGGCCGCGCGCAGCCCCTCCCGGTGCTCCCTCTCCTCGCGGGCCAGCGCCGCCGCCATGCCCGGCGCCGCCGCCTCCAGCGCCGCCTCGACGGCCAGGGCCGCGGCCAGGGCCGCGGACGGGCTCGCCACGCGGCGGCGCCCGTCGGAGAGCTCCTGCCAGGCGAGCTCCGGCAGCACCCGGCGGACCGCGACGGCCGTCCTCGCGATCGGGCCGCCGTCCTCCGCCGCCGCCGTCAGCGGCGCGAAAGGGAGGGACGAGGGAGGCCGCGGCGGCGCCCGCCCGAGCTTGACGAGGGCGTCGGAGGAAGGGCAGCGGGTGCTCGACGGGGCGACGACGCGGTGGACGCCGTTGAAGCAGACGGCGAGCGAGGACGAGGCGCAGGCCGAGAGCGCGTCGGCCGGGGCCGAGAGCAGCCTCGCGCCAACGACTCGGACCTTGTCACCAGCGACCGGGCCCGCGCTCGGAGACGAAGATAATTGAGCGCAGAGCGGCGGGTCGCAGAGGGCCCTGACGGAGTACCACCCGTCGGTGAGCTCGAGGGAGAAGGACGCTTCGGGTTCGGACCCGGAGAGCGGGGACGTGGTCGTCGTCGCCGCCGGCGTCGTCGTCGCCCCCGCTGCCACTGCTGCCGCCGCGCTCTGGCCCCCTCCTCCCCCGCCGAAACCTCCGCGGATCACCCTCGCGACCCTGAACACGGCCGCGGAGCCCGCCGCGGCGTCCCCCTCCAGCACCCTCGCCAGGTGCGACCGATGGCCGCGGCCGAGCTCCCGCTCGCAGCGGTACAGCAGCGAGTCCAGCACCACAGGCGCAACGAGACAGGCGCCGCCGAGCGAGACCGGGAATGCCCTCTCCAGCGCGGCGAGCTTCCAGACGATCCAGCGGAGGTGGTTGCGGACCCAGGGCAGGGAGCAGAGCTTCGGGTCGGCGCCGCGGGAGAGCAGGGCGGCGCGGAAGTCGGCGGCGTCGAGGCGCTTCTTGCAGGGTCTCGGTTTCGGTTTTGTCGCCGCTTCGCTGCCCTTCTCCTCCTCGTCGTCATCCTCCTCGCCCTCGCTCTCGACCTCCGGGACCAGGAACTCCGCCGCGGCCACCGAGTCTATCGCCGCGACCTGCGGCGAGACGTATCCTGTCGGCAGGCACGGCGTCGGCGGCGGGTTCAAGGGGTCGTTCGCGAAGGCCGCGGCGGCGAGCCTGGCAGCGAGCGTGCCGCCGGCGATGGGGTGGAGCGGTGCCCTTCGGCAGCCGCCGGAAGAGGGAGGGAGCGGAGGAGCAGCGGGAGGAGGAGGAGGAGGAGGAGGAGGAGGAGGAGGGGCGAGCTCGCTGCTGACGACCGCCGCCGCTGCCGCCCGCGCTCGCTTCTGCTGCCTCGGCTCCTCTTCCCGTTGTTCGCCGTTTTTGTTGTTTTCGTCGCCTCCGTCATTCTTGGAGGAAAGGGCGGCAGCGGGGAGGGCGGCAGCGCGAGCAGCAGCCGCAGCGGCGGTGGCTCCTCCGCCTTCTTCTCCTTCATCCTCTCGTGGCTGCAGCTCCGGCGGCGACTCCCTCGGCCGGACGACGCCGCAGCAGGAGGAGGCGAGAGCAGCAGCAGCAGCAACAGCGGAAGCGGCGGCAGCAGCGGCAGAAGCGGTAGAGCCGAAGTTGTTGCTGTTGTTGTTGCTGTTGCGGAGGCTCGTCGCGTCCGCGAGGGGAGGCCTCTCGGCGACGGCAGCGGCAGCAGCTGGATCAGCGGCGGGAGCAGCGGGAGCAGCAGCGGGAGGAGGCGAAGAGGCGGCGGCAGCCAGAGGCACCTCGTCCTCGTTCGCCCTGGCGCTGCCACTGCCTCCGGTCCCGGCGCTCTCGGCCGCCGCCGCCGCAGCAGCAGCAGCAGCAGCCGCAGCAGCCGCCGCCGGAGCCTCTTCTCCTCCTTCCTCCCCCGCTTGCTCCTCCTCCTCGAGCCGCAAGAGCGCCCTGGACCTCTCGAGGGACTTCGGGTCTACGCTGATGGAGGCCCCCCTGGCGGTGGCGAAGCCGGAGAAGAAGGGTGCCGGTGCCACCGCCTCGGGCTCGGGCGGCGGCGGCGGTGCGGCAGCCTCTTGCTGCTGCTGCTGCTCCGCTCCTCCCTCCTGCTCCTGCTCTCCCTGCCCCTCTCGCTCTCGCTCGCCGCCAAGGAGCCCGTCGGCGCCCAGGAGGGCCCTCGCCCGCTCCGAGGCAGCCGCAGACGCGGCGGAGATGCCCCTCCCTGAGGCGAAGGAGAAGAAGCTGCCCCCGGGAGGAGCGAGCGGCGGCGGCGCGGCAGCCTCTCGCTGCTCCTCTGCTCCTCCTCCCTCTCCCCCCGCTTCTTCTTCTCCGCCAAGGAGCCCGTCGGTGCCCAGCAGGGCCATCGCGCGAGCGGAGGCCGCCGCGGAGATGGAGACGATTTTGCCGGAGGCGAGCGAGAAGATTCCGCCAGCGGCGGGAGCAAGAGAAGGGGCGCCGCCTTCGGTCGCCGCCGCCGCCGCCGCCGCTCCCTCGTCCTCCTGTCGCCCTTCTCCTCCGCCAAACAGCCCCGCCCCTTCGTCCCCGAACAGGGCTCTCGCCCTCGCCGCGGCCGTGGCGGAGACGGCGACGGGGCCTCCCTTCCCGGAGGCGAGCGAGAAGATACCGGCGGGGCCCGCGGGAACGGGGGAGGGAGCGGAGGCGGGGAGGTCGGTGGGGTTCCGCGCCGCCGTTGCCGCCCCCGTTCCCTGCTGCTGCTGCTGTCTCTGCTGTTGCCACTGCTGCAGCTGCTGCAGCTGCTGATGCTGATGCTGCTGCTGATGCTGCCGCTGCTGCTGCTGCCGCTGCTGCTGCTGCCGCCGCTGCTGCTGCCGCTGCTGCTGCCACTGCTGCTGCTGCTGCTGCCACTGAAACTGCTGCTGCCGCTGAAACTGCTCTTGCTGCTGCCGCTGCCCGTGCTGCGGCTGCTGCTCCCGGGTCTGGACCCGAGGCTGCGAGCGGGGCTGCGACTGCTGCGAGAGGGGGTCCTGGCTCGTGCAGTAGTCGAACTGCTGCGGCTGCGGCTGGTGGGCGGGGGGGTGCCGCCGCTGTTGCAGCTGCTGTTGCTGCTGCTCGGGGAAGCGCGGCGGCGGCGCGGGCAGGAGAGGAGCTCGGGCGGCGGCGGCGGTGGCCCCTCCTGCTCCGAGCGCTCGCTCCAACAGCGCGAGCTCCGCCGCCGCGGCTTCGCCGTCGTCTTCTCCTCCTCCTTCCCCTTCGGCGGTCGAGCCGGCGAAGACACCGACAGCGCGGCGGCGGGCGGGAGGAGGGGCAGGAGCTGAGGGAGGAGGCAGCGGTTGCGAGGGAGGAGGGGGCGAAGGAGGAGGAGCCTGCTGCTGCTGCGGAGACGCGGCCTCGGCCTCTATCGTTGCTCTTATTGCTGCTTCTGATGCTGTTGCTGCCTCTGCCGCTACTGCCTCTGCCGCTGCTGCCTCTGCCGCTGCTGCCTCTGCCGCTGCTGTCTCTGCAGCTGCTTCGGCGCCTGGCCGCTCTGTCGTCGCGTGCCGCGAGCCTGTTTGTTTTTGAAAAGAGAGAAGGGAGAGAGGAGAAGCTTTCGTAAAAACGAGGCTCGCCTTTGACGAAAGGAAGAAAAAACTCAACGTCAATCAAAACTCTCTACCTTGCTCCAGCAGCGCTTCAATGCACGCCGCGGCGGACAGAGGCGCGCCGCGGCTGCTGCTCCCGGGTGGCGACGGCGGCGAGGGAGAGACGTGCGGGGAGAGCAGCAGCAGGGGAGGAGCGGGAGGAGGAGGGGGAGGAGGAGGAGGGGGCACGGCCGCGGCAGCAGTGAGCTGGAGAGGGGGCCGCATGCGTCGGCCTCCGTTGCGGTTCGTAGGCGCGACGGGGTTCCTCATGCCGCCCCTCGCTCCTTGTCCCCGGTCTCGTCGGGGCTCCCTTTGGACCTGCGGCTCTGATGACTCGAGAGAGTCCCGCCGGGACGACATTTGGGGTCGGAAGAGAGGCGTGCCGAGGAGGGGCGAGGGGAGGAGGAGGCGAGCGAGTGGGAAAATGTCGAGCGAAGAGGAAGAAAAAAGGCTCTCTCGCTCGCGCGCGCTTTCTCCCGCTCGCTCCTCTTCTCCAATGCTGGCGTAGGAGCTGATCTAAGACGCCAGGCTGCTGCCCGAGGACAGGCCGCGAGGGGAGGAGGCAGAGAGAGGGGAGCGAGGGAGCATCGTGTTCTGTCTTTTTTCTGGGCCGTGCAGTCGATGAAACTGAAAAGAGGAAATGAGAAGAGCAAAACAAAAAATCAGCCCGCGGCAATCATCAAATTTCTCTCTCGTTCGCGCCGACAAAATACGTCGAAATCTCCCATCCCTGCTCCTGGTTCGGGGAGCAAAAACCATGGCTCAGAGCGCGACCTGCTGCGCGTCTCCAGTCGCGGGGATTCTCCTCAACGCTTCCTTCCGCCTCGAAGGAACGACAGGCGCGAAAAGCTCCCCGATTCCAAACGGCGAGTCGGCGAAACAAACGCCGATTCCTCGGACTTCAAAGTCGACGGCAGTTTCGCTCGTTTCGGCGAACCCTCACCTGACACCTCTTCAGGCTGCTGCCGGCTGCTGCGTGTCGTCGCCCTCTCCTTCACCCTCCGCCGAGGACCTCGAGACGCCGCCGCTGGCCCACGTCACGAAAGGAGAGAGAGAAGAAGACAGCGAAAGCGAAAACTTGACAGCGCTGCTCGCCAGGGTTTCTCGGCCGCCCCCGTTCCCCTTTGGAGGCGATGACCGAAACAACGGAGGAGGAGGAGGAGCAGAAGAAGAGGAGGAGGAGGAGGAGGAGGAGCAAGAGCGAGAGGAGCGAGAGAGAGAGAGAGAGCTGCCGGAACCGGCCAATGCCGGAAACAACGACGAAGCCAGCGGCAGCAGCTCCATCCAAGCGGCCCTGAGCTCGCTCGCCCTCGTCGAGGAAGCGTGAGAATTCTGTGAGTCTATTTTCTACTGAAATTTTCAAAGTGACAAAAAGGCTGGAAAATATTTTTAATTTTAAAAAGAGAAAAAGAGGAAAGAAAACTGCTGCTGCTGCTGCTTGTAATTAAGTTTTCTGTACACGATTTTGATCTATATAATGCGTGCGTCGTTTTCCGAAAGACTGGTGCAAATAAGTGATGGGAGGTCCAAAAAAGAAAAGGAAAATGGGGGGGACAAAGGACAGAACGGAAGAACAAGAAAGAAAGAAGGGAGGAAAAAAGAGAAAAAAGAATTAGCTACTTCTCGCTCCCAGCCGCGAACCTCGCCGCGCCCCTCTCGAGGGCAGGCCTGACCTCCGCCGGGATCCTGACTACCTTGAAGTCGTTATCGACAGTCGCGCAGATGACCTCGGAGAACTGTTTTTTTTGTTCAGAAACCGTTTCGAGAGGGGAAAAGAAGTCGAGAGGGGAAAAGAGGTCGAGAGGGAAAACAAAAGTGTGTAAGTTTTGTCTTCCTCTTCGGGAGGAAAGAAGGAAAAAAACTTCCTTTCCGTCCACCTCCCTCCGAAACTTCCCCCGAGACCGCGAACGAACAACTCACCGCCACCACCGCGTCGTCGGCCCTCCTCCTCACCGCCTCTGCAAGAACCACCTGCGACCTCGACACGCCCCTGACGGCGCTCGTCGCGTAGAAGGCGTCCGAGAGCCGGAGCGGCACGCGATACGTCGTCGAGACTTTGACGGTGACGGAGTTGACCCCGCGGGACTGCCAGACGTTGATCGGGACCCCGAGCTCGGCCATGTAGCGGTAGCGGGCGGCGTACCTGAATTGTTGATTTTGGGTGAGGGTCGGTAGGTGAAGTCGGGAACGGAGGGAAAAGAAAGTGAGCAAGAAAAAGAAAATCGCGAACTTCTAAAGCTGGAAAAAAAACTCTTCTCTCTTTCTCTCTTTCTCTCCTCATGCTCACATGAAAGTGTTGTAGTAGGTGTTGTTCACCACGCCGAACTCGTCGATCTCGTGCGGCCTGGGGCTCATGGCCACGCGGAAGGAGCCGTCGCGGTGCCAGCCGTCGCGGGAGGTGTCGGCGTCGAAGGCGAAGACGGAGGGGGTCGCGTCAGCGGCGGCGGAGACCTCCTCGGCTTCGGCGGCGGCGGCGGAGACCTCGGCTTCGGCGGCGGCGGCGACGTGCGCGCGGGAGGGGAGGACGGCCGCGGGCGCGGGCCTGAGGACGACGCTGGCCGTTCCAGGAGCAGCTCCGACGATAGCGGGAGCGGGAGCGGGAGCGGGGGCGGGAGCGGGAGCGACTGCGGCTGTGGCTGCGGCTGCAGCGCTGGCGCCGTTGGCCGGGGCGGCGTGCGGGAGGGTGGTCGCGGGGTCGCTGCTGGTTATTGTTTTTTTTCGAGTTTTCGAGGTTTTTTGGCGGGAGACTGAAATGAGGGAGACGAAGAAAAACAGTTGGAAATGAAAAAAGATGGCCTCGATGGGTTGGCACGCTTCGCGATTTCACTGCAATCGAGACCCCGCTGTGCGTCCTCTGGGATGTCAGGAAAGGTTCTCGCGCGAAAAAGACGGGATCTTCCTCCTCCACACGCGGACAGAGACAGACGAGACGCACCGTTTCGAAGATCGTCCCAACATTGACGTCATCGCTCGTCGTCGCGGAGCCTTTACAACGGCCGCGATGGAGACCGCGCGGCCCGTCGTCCGAGCAGTTCCCGGGATCGAGCCTGCGCGCCGCATCGAAAGCATGGTTCTGACGTTGTTGCTCCTCTCTCTCGAGAAGTTTGCTGGAGTGAGCTTTGGAGAGGCGAAGCAGCAGTCAGGGAGCGAGAACTGGTTGAGAGAGGGAGTAGAACAACGTTTGAATTTTGCCGATCGCGCTTGTGACACTCTTCAAATCATTTGAAGCCAAATGCAGGCGCAAGAGAACCAATCGCCGCCGCCCCAATGGTCTACCTCTGCGACTTTGCGTGCTGGAGGCCGCCGCCATCACACGCTGCGCCCATTCAGCGCCTGCCCTGGGGCGCCGAATTCGACGCGGGATCGAGCGAGGAGGTCCTCAAAAAGCACCCCGCCGTGAGTCGCGGTTCTTTTTTTTTGGCGGCAATCGATGAGCTCGCTTCCCTTTTTTCTTTTTTTCAACCTCGACCTCTCGATCTTTCTCTCTCTCTCTCTCTCGACCTCAACCCGGGGGAAGGAAGCGCTTTCTCTCTCCGCTGCAGCCGCCGCTCTCTCTGAAGCGTAGCGAGCTTTGAGCAACGACAATGAAAAAACAGAGCAGCGGCGCTCACCACTCTCACTACACTTTCTCTCTTTCAAAAAAAAAAAACTAAAACGAAAGCTCGGAGACCCGACCTGCCTCGCCCACCTCCGCGCCGCGCACGAGGCCTCGGGCTCGCTCTCGGCCTTCGGCTTCCCCGGTTTCACCGAGCTCGGCCCTCTACCATGGAAGCGGGCCCCGGACGATAGCTATGAGGCGTGCCTCAGGGAGATGAGGACCTCCTTCGGCGGCGCGCTGCAGCTGCTGCTCTCGCAGTCGGGGCTGCGGCCCGGCGACATCGACATCCTGGTGACGAATTCCTCGATCTTCGCTCCGACGCCGTCACTCTCCTCGATGCTCGTCAATGACTTCAAGCTGAAGCCCTCTGTCTCGACCCTCAGCGTCGCAGGGATGGGCTGCTCGTTCGGCGTTTTGGGGATAGGCGCGCTCCGAGACCTGATGCGCGGCCACGAAAAGGCCCGCAGGGGCAGGACCGTCAACGCTGTGTTTGTGACGGGGGAGTGCATAACGGCCGGCTTCTACCTGGGAAAGGACCCAATGATGCTCGCGTCGACAAGCCTGGTGAGGCAGGGCGCTGCCGCGGTGTGGCTGAGCACCAAGAGCTCGTTCTCGCTCGAAGGCGGCGAAGGCAACGAAAAGGGAGGAGAGAAAGCGGAGGGTCGAAGGCCCTTTTCGAAGAAGAACAAGCGCACAGTAGTCCGGGCCAAGTACAGGCTGCAGCACTTTGTCAAGACGCACAACGGCGCCGACGACGTCGCTTACGGGTCCATGGGCATGCGCAGTGATGGCCACACCAGCAGGAGAAAGGGCGGAGACGGCGGCGGCGACGAGCAGCAGCAGCAGCCGGAGCGGCGCGCCATGTACTTTTCGGGGGACATCCCTCGCGTCGCCTCCAGGGCGATCGACGCGGTCCTCCGCGGCGTGGCCCCGAGGCTGCTGTCCCCGAGGCAGCTCGTGCAGGCGCTGCTGCGGATGCGCAGGGAGAAGAGGCAGAAGAGGGAAGAGGAGAAGAGGCAGAAAGAAGAAGACAAGGAAGACGAGGAGAGGAAGGAGGGGAACGGGGTGCCAACCCCTCGCCGCCGCCGCCGCGCTCCCCGCTCCCCCTCCTCCTCGTCGTCGTCCTCGCCCGGCTTCTCCTTCGCCTCCTGCTGCGACCACTTCGCCCTCCACCCCGGCGTCCACTCCATGCTCGTCGCCTTCATGAAGGGGATGCGCCTGCCGGTCTCCAAAGCGATGCCGTCGTTCGCCGCTCTGAGGGACTACGGCAACCTCGGTTCGGCGTCGACGTGGTACGTCCTCGCCAACTTCGAAGCCGTCGGCGCAGGGATCCGCAGAGGGGAGCGGGTCCTGCAGCTTGGCGTGGGATCGGGGGTGAAGGCAGGGGCCTGCGTCTGGAAGGCCTTGCGCGCCATCAGGAGCGTCGACCACGCCGCGTGGAGGCACCTGAACGGAATTCCCGTCGAGGAGCGGGACCTGCCTCTGGCGGTGCCCGACGTGCTGGCGCAGGAGGCGGCGAAAGCTGCCGCCGGCGGCGAAAGCGGCAACGACGCCCTCGACGCAGCGACGGCGCTCGTCTCGCAGGCCGAGAAGCTCGTCCCCGCCGCCGCCGAGGAGCGCGCCGGCGCCCCGCGGGGGGCCGCCCGGTCCAGGAGGCACGCGCTGCCCGAGGTGAGGGCCGAGGCGAGGGAGCGGGCGGCGGCGTTGGCGAGGGAGCTGGACGAGCTGCACCTCGCGAGGAGGAGGGAGGCGGGGGAGGAGGAGAAGGCGGCGCGGCAGCTGCTGAGGAGCGACGATCGAGAGGCCGCCGCCGCCGCTGCGAAGGAAAGTTGACGTTGCGTAAGAAGGCTCCTTTTTCAACGTTTCATTGAGATGAAATGATGAAGAACGGGGGAAGAAGGGAAAGAGAAACAAAAAATGAACTCGAGGGGAGTGTTTTTTCCTTGCCCACGAAGGAGGGAATGAAGAAAGGGGATGAGTGATGTTGTTTTTGTTCCTAAAAAAGTCCTAATAGCGATTGAAAAAGGAATTGTGTGCGTGGAGTGGAGTGGGTGCGTGTGGTGGTGGGGGGGGGGGGGGGGAAGAAGAACGAAAGCGTGAAACGAATAACGGCAAAACAAAAACAAAACTCGAAAACAAATCTCCTCTCTCCCTCTCTCTCTCTCTCTCTCTCCCTCTCTCTCTCTCTCTCTCTCTCTCTCTCTCTCTCTCTCTCTCTCTCTCTCTCTCTCTCTCTCT
>Ga0114918_10002128_pt1 | contig 17780 bp, 17 predicted proteins | sample LantaG_FD_87015 | JGI IMG/M metagenome (GOLD analysis project Ga0114918, IMG submission 87015) | Deep subsurface microbial communities from Baltic Sea to uncover new lineages of life (NeLLi) - Landsort_02402 metaG | ecosystem: Environmental > Aquatic > Marine > Oceanic > Sediment | place... | reverse complement strand
TCGAAGTCTTTTGTCCAATACAATTTATCTTCTTCTATTGAATATCCAATCTTAGTAGCATTTATATCAAATGAACTAATAACAAGACCTGGGTCTGTTGTATTTGAATTATAAGATATTGTATTGAAAATTCCTTCTCTCAAAGATTCGGAAATGGTGTAGAAATCCTTGGTATACGAAGAGAAGCTAATCCCTGAGTAATCTTCGTAATACTTTAAGTCCTGCTCTTTATATTTAAATAGAGTTTTACTATCATCATCAATTTTGTCTATCTGCTTCTCAAGAATGAAAATATCAATATCATTGACAACTGCTTTGTTACCAGAAACCAACTCCCAAACTATATTAGCAATTGATCCTCCAGCTACAAATCCCCTTTTGGGTAAACCCCATTTTGACTTAATTTGGTCTATCGCTTGACGACCAAGGTTTTCTACATCCATTTTTTGAATTTAAAGGTACATCTCATCTATCTCATCAAACTCCTTTTGAGTTTGCTCAATAAGAATATGACGACCATTTCTAATCTGTGATTTAATCGTTGATAAGTTTTTACCAAGTTGGTCAGCTATATCCTTATAAGCCATCCTATTGATTTCTCTCATTTCGATTACCGTTCGATACGGCTCCTTTAATTGTTTGATTCTACTCTTCATTATAGTAGCTTTCTTATCAAAGACATCATTAACAACTGTTTGATTTGTTGTATCATCTTCTTCTATGAAGTCTTTCATAGTTGTTCCTTCGTTATCAAATTCAACATCTAATGATACTGATTTTTTAGAAACTTTGATGTCTTGTAATGTTAGATTCTTTGCGATTGTGAAAAGCCAAGTTGAAAATTGTGACTTTTCTTTATCGTACTTTTCGATCTTTTCGAGTGCTATCATAAAAGAATCAGTTGATAAATCCTCAGCTTTCTGAGGGTCATTACATATTCTTCCTGTAAAATATACAAGTTTCGGATAGTACTTCTCGTATAGTTCGGTAAAATCTTTACCTGTTCTTTCTCTGAATAATTTCCCTTGATCAGAGAATGTGGTTACTGCATTTAATTTCATATTATGCCTTTTTTGTTTTAATTTGGATTTAAACTTTTTTAGTTTTTACCAATCTTTTTATTGCCGTTAATTGTACTTTATTTATACTCAATATATATTAAAAGTTGTCTCGTTTCCTTCGATTTTTCTTAATTATCAAAGAAAAATACACACCTAACTTTCGTAGGGTCTGGATCGATTAACTTCATCTTATCAATCGTATCATTAATGAAATCATCAAGCCAATCTTCTTGTTTATATTCATCCCAATTAATGTTCAATAATTCTTCTAAGGTGAAATATGAATGTGAGTGTCCATCACCATTCCACTGTTTAACAACTGTTTTATAACCAAAAGAAGCATCTTCTGGAACACCTTTCGGTTCAGCTAATTTTTTAATACTATCATCATAATCCCTAACACCGGCTAGTACAGAAAATAAGTAATAGTTTCTACCACTACAAATTCTATGCTCACGGGGAATATCCCACCAAGGTTCTTCATCCTCATAACCATCATCCAACTTCCACTTATCAGCAGATACCCACCTTTTGGATCTTTCGTCATCCTTACTTCTCTCTTCTAATAGAACCTCTATACTAGAATTTCTATCATCTTCTAAATCTCTAGGTCCTCCGTATTCACTATCAGACGTATACCTCTCGGTATAAAAATGTATATCACATCCCATATTTTATTTTTTAGTTGTTTTTATATTATTTTAATTTAAAATTTCATCTAACTTCTCGTTTCGTTCAATTTGTATTACCTCACTCAATAAATCAGCACCAAATAACTCAATCAATTTATCTCTGTGTTTGGATATGCTATAATTATAATGTTTTGTTTCTGGTTGATTATTTCTTAAATATTCAATCCATTCTTCTTTAGAATTTATATCCGTTACTGGTGCACTCCAATACTTACTCATAACATATGAGTTGTCAAAACTTGGTAATACCAATCCTTGATGGTTCACCTCAACCATCTCCTTACTTATTATAAGATGTTGATCACATCTCAAATCAAATAAAGTAGACCTATTTTCACCTATCAGGTCAATAATCTGCCTACCAACACCAATCAATTTAGATTTCCCGTTTATATAAGCATGTAACATAGTTTTCCTTGTTATGTTAATTCGCTTATAATCTTCATTACTAGAACGTTTCTCCCTGTGTAATTTAAACATTTTCCTCAAATACCCCTCGGAATCATAAACTAAGCCATTTTTACCAGGTGTATAACCAACACTAACAATATCATATTGCTTACCCCATAATAGCGCATTATTCTCCACGAATGGTAATATCTTGATAGCATCACCATCTTCTATTCTATATAACATATTCTTATTTCAATATTTCTTCTATTTTCTCATTTCTAATTTCAGCTTTATCAAAATGCCAATACATCAAATAATGATGTGGTTGACCCTCTATATAAGACCACTCTTCTCTCAAATCATCAAATGACCTTCTGCTATTCAACTCCCTTGAATTTTCAAAAACGAAGTGGTTGCATTTCATAATAAATCCACCTTTGTAAAATTCTTCTAGAAAATCAATAAATTCAATTAATACTTTATCTTCTCTAGTATAATCATCCGACTCAAATTCTTCTGGTGTCATTTTATAAACATCATCAATCTCTTCTCTAACATCACCAAGTACGTGTGAGTTACCAAAAGGTCTCTTGAAACCCATTGTGATAAAAGGGTCTTGATAATCATCATATTCCAGATATAATTTTCTTAAAAGTAATTTGTGATATTCTTCTATGAAATTTGGAGCTTTATTGTGATCGTATGTTTTAATAAATTCTTCATCAATAACACTACACATTGAAATAAACTGCATACAAGCAAATAACCTACTTAGTTCGTTACCATCTTTTATGTGTTTATTATCAGATAATCGCCATTGTAGCATTACATCATAATACCCTGACTCATTACTTCGATAAGATTTTAGTGATTTAATTTTTTGAATGTCTTCTTTGGTAATTTCAAAACTAGTTGGTGGATTTTCATAATCCATACCATAGAACCATTGTGTTGTATATTTCATACTCATTTTTTCAATATTTTTTCAAGCTTATTATCCCTAAGTTTATTAATTGGGTGTATGTTAAAATTAGATATATTAATTCTACACATTTTACCCTTGTTTTCATCATCATTACAAACCCAAACTTTCACTCTTTTATTATCTTTATTCTCAGCATAAAGAGCTTGGCTAACTCGGTATTGATTACCAATTTTTAACCTTTGGTGGACTTCTTGAATATCACCACCTAGATAATACATCTTAGTTGTTTTAGGATTATTATCCCAAATATATTGAATATGTGGAAAGTTAATACTCATTTTTTCAATATTTTTTCAAGCTTACTATCTCTACACTCGTATATTTTTATATCCTCTGGTTCAAAACCTTCATCTTCCTTCATCTTCACCTTTATATACTTTTCAGCAGCATCTACTGTTCCTCTACTAACCTTACAAGAACCACAATCCCAATCATGTTCTGTACAATGTTTCCATATAGGTTCTTTTTTCCACCATAACTTTTTCTCATAGAGAATATAGTATGTTGTGTGTATTTTATCCTCTTGTTCACGGCTACTCACCCAAAAGTGCTTTTGTATTTTATATCTCTTAGCCATTAGTTTTTAATAATTCTTCTAACTGCTCAACAGTCACAACTTCTATGTCTTGTCCACTTTCTTTCAAAGCAATAGCTTTGTTTTCTTTTGATGAACCACTACCAGTAGCTTTTACGACTAAGTATGATGTGGTCTTAGACACACCACTACCAATCTTACCACCTCTAGATTCAATTACTTCATTCAAGTCTTTTCTACGAACTCCGGTGAACACAAATGATTTACCAACTAAATCATCACCAGCGGGAACCACTTCAACCTTTTCTTCAATAGTGACTGGTAAATCTTTTATGAACTCAAAGAATTCATCATAAGAATCTATATAAGATTTTGCTGATATTTCAGCGAATCCTTCAATCTCCATTACTTTATCAATACTAGGCTTTTCTGTGAATTGCTCAAGTAATACTAATTTTCTACTACCTAATCCTTTAAAGATACCCGTAGCGTGTTGTAGTTTACTCAACTGAACGTCTTTAACAGACTTTTGAATAGAGTTGAATACTATACTTGCCTTTCTTTTTCCGAACCGGTCAATCTTCTCTAAATCATCCTTAGTTAGGTTTAATATATCTTTTATTGTTGTGTGACCAGCTTCCCAAAGTTGTGTAATAACACCCTCTGACACATTATCAGCTTCTAAGATTTCAAAGAATGCAATATTCTTTTTCAATTTTTGGTCGTCTGTTTCTGTTAATGTGATTAATTCAATACCAGCCTCATTCCAATCAATCTCAACACCTTCAATTGTAGGTTGTACGAAATCAACAGTTTCTAAAACATCAACGATTAATGGTATAACCATACCACTACGTTTTACTAATACTTTAGCACCAACTCCAATACCCATATCTTTTACAAAACGAGCGTTGTTTCCAGTAACGTTAGATACTGTAACACCATCAAGATTAATAGGATTAATGTGTAGAATTGGTTTTAATAAACCTTGTTTTGAGATATTCCAAGATATTCCGATAACTTCTGATTCAGCAGTTTCTTCAAAACTTGGGTGTTTGAAAGCTCTTGCCCAAACAGGATTGTTTGAAGAAGTCTCTCTTCCTAATTTATTTTGTAATGAAAGGTCATTTATTTCTATAATGATACCGTCAATAACATAATCAACAGACCATTCGTGGAAAATACCAATAAGTAATTCTTCTGTTAAATCAGATATCTTACATACGTGATATTTTACTTTACTTCTTTGACCACTATTCAATTCATCTAAAATTTCTTTTTTAGTTGAAACACTATTTATGTATGATTTGTGACAAACAGCACCGTATTTAATATGTTCACAATCTTTCAGTGAATCACTAATACTTTTTGAGTTTAATAACCCAGCCACTAAGTTTCTTGGATTAGCAAAGTCTTTAGAATAAACATCTTCGAATTTCTTCTTAGACATCATAACTTCACCATAAGTATATTTAAATGGTAATCCCTCGAATGGGTTACCAGTCTCATGTATATCTTCATATAAATGATTACTTATTAATTTATAATGGTCGTTTGAACGTTGACCATAAACGCCGTCTCCACGAGTCCAAGCTTCATTAGATGTTTCATCAACACATAATGATAACCCATCAAATTTAGGAGTCATAATTACTATTTCTGATTTTGATATACCTTTAAGACGACACCAATCATCGATTGATTCCATTGACTTGATTTTATTCATCGAAGCCATATCTGTTGGTAATTTTGATTTTCTACTTTCATCAACCACATTATGACATACCATTGATAGTAAATCATCATCAGGTGATAAAAGAGATAATTCTTCGAGTAACGTATCGTATTCCAAATCGGACATAATAGGGTTACCATTTCTATAAGCCGTATTGGCTTTAATTATGTTTTCCTTTAATTGTTCTATCATATAGTTACAAATATACTGATTTAATTTTAATTTATCTAACTTATAAAATTTTATTTAATTTTTCTTCTCTATTCCAAGATAATGAGACATCTTCTAATTTATCTGGACAAAATTCTTCCCAATCCCTAATACTAAATTTACCATCAATTGCGGGACCAACCAAATTAAGATGATTTAACCAAGTCCAATTATATTCCATAATATCTTCCTTTAGTGCTTTATGTGCATTTAATTTCCTATGATAAATTTTAATTAACATATCAAACGGTATATACTCATCCCAACTATATGTGCCAGTTTGCTTTCTCTCCCATCCTACATTCTCCTTAACAAAGAACAAATCATTAGGATATAAACAAAAATCATTCGCTCTATTATTTGGATCTCTATAAGAAATTGTACACTCTTTTAGTACCTTAAATACTTTCATAACCACAAATATAAAAAATTAAAATTAAATAGTCAAAGAAATAGTCAAAAATTAATATATAAACAAAATCAAAGATAGACAAATGCCGATTCAAAGTTCATTTCCTAAGGTAGCTGACCAAGTAATAACTTATAATAAGAATATTGTTGATATTTTATCAAAAATCAATACTCTTACAACTACTACTGATTCAACTGTTAATATTCAAATTTTTGACGAAAATGGGGTTTTAAGAAATTTCTCTTTGCCATCATTTACATCATTGAAATCTGAAATTGATAGATTGAATAACAATATCAACTCACTTTATAGTATAGATGCTGATGGAGCACTTATACAAACAAGTAGCCAAAACAAATTTAAGAAGATTATAACAGTTGACTTGAACAGAGAGCCTGTTGCAGTTAGTAGTTTAGGAAGTGTTTCTAACTTTAAGTCAAATGTTAATTGGTTTTTTGATAGTTTACTTGATCCATTACTTTCTGTTGAACTTGATTTATCAGGGAAAATAGAAGATAATGTAAGAAAATGCCAGTCTAGAAGATATATTGTTAATTTTGCTAAAGATGTTGATGGTAACCTAACTAATTTAGGTCAATCAGCTCTTAATAGTTATAATAGTTTATTTAGAGGAAATGCTAATATTGTATTTAATGAATTTGAAACATGGCACAAAACAACACCTGGGTTGGTTGATCCAAATAATCCAAGATATGATGAACAAATCTTTGATTTAGAACCTAATAGTTTATTATATGATGGTGAATTCTCTGTATTAAGAATACAAGAAGATAGATAAAATAGAAAGCTTTGGTATGTTTTAAACACATTAGAGTATATTGTTGTTGATACAACTGAGGTTAAGACCTTAACAAATGGTGATGAGGTAATTATTAATAGTGAAAGAACATCAACAAGATATAAAGTAATTGAGGTATCAACTGCTGAATCAAACCCAAGAGTTAGATTTGAAAGAGTTGAAGGTATTGAACCAATCCCAGTTGCAATTGGTGCGTTGAAAATATATTCTCCTGTTATCTACACTAAGAAAGTTAGAGTTAGTGTTGGTTATAATGAAAGAAATGTTGTTTTCATAAAACCAATAAATACTAATAATCACTTAGTTGCCAAGAAATGGAGTTTAGGTACTGGATTTTACACAAATGATTTAAGACTTGATTCTGATTCAGATTCAAATGGATTAACAATGGAGCAATTCTACATTGACTATGTTTATGATTATGGTGAGGTATTACAAGATTTGGTTGCTAAGAAGACACCAAATAAGTTAGCTGGTACTCCAAACGCACCAACATTAGTTACTGATAACTTCAAAGTGGTTCAGGTTAATAAACATTTAACTGACACACCAGATGGTAATCTAATTAAACAAAAACATAATTATCAACTTTCACTTAAATCAGAAGTTCAACAAATACAAGATGCTATTTTAGATAGAAATAAAAAGATGAAGGTTACTAAATTCAAATCAGAATCTTCTAAAAAACAATCTAAATTAGAAATTGATGAATTATCTAGAAAGAAAAATAGCAAATCTAAATTATTAGGGTCTGTGACAAAAGAGATAATTGATTTATCAAGAAGTCCTTCTACAAAAGTAGAGCCTAAATTTAGAGTTAGAGGATTTTGGACAATGCCAGAATCGGTTGTAACTAGAGGAACAAAACCACAAGAAATTGTTCAGTTTCGTGTTCAATATAGATATGTTAGTAAAGATGGTAGAGAAACTCCTATCGAGACATTCCAAGTTGATAATACACAAGAAAGAGCTAGTTTCTCCAACTGGACAGAATTTAAAACTGATGCTAGAAAAAGAACATATAATCCTGAAACAGGAGAATACTATTGGGAAATAGAAGATATAGAAAGTGCTGATACTCCGAATATAAACCAAATGGATATTTCCATACAAACTGGTGAAAGAGTTGAAGTTAGAATAAAGTCTATATCTGAGGTTGGGTGGCCAGAAGCACCAGTTGAATCTGATTGGTCAGAAATTCTTAACATACCATTCCCTGATGACTTAAATAATGTTCTCAATGATACAGATTTTATATTACAGGAAGCTACTAAAGAGGATTTAAAGGTTAGTATGGAAAATGAGTTATCAGCTAAAGGTTTAGATGAGCACTTAGCGGATACAGTAACACAAAATTCTAAAACCTTTCATCATGATTCTACAAAGATATTATCTGGATTTAAAGATGAGAATGGGGTAGCTCTTGATTTGTTTGAATACATGAAAGGACTTGAAGATAGAATAAGAGGACTTGAAGAGAAAATCAAAAGAGCTAAAGGTGAGCTTGAAGTCATCATACTTAGAAATAATCAAGAATATGTTGTTGGTAATGGCTCAGAAACTTTATTTAATGTAGAGTGTGAAGATTATTTAAATAACTTCACTGGACAAGGTGTACCTACTGGTAGAGTATATGCTAATGATATTTATGTTATTAAGGATTTCGTAGTAAAACTTAGAAATAAGGCTACAGAATCACCACTTGGTTTATTATCAGGTAGAACATATTTACAAAACTCTGATGTTTATAACTCAGGAGCCCCACAAGTATTTTGGGTGAATGATCAAGATGAGATGATAACATCTGATACATCGGGACAAACAAGAACACAATTAAATAACCAATTTGTTTGGGGTATGAATTATGATTCAGTAAATGATACATCAGTAGCTAAAGTTTCTGAGAACATAGGAAATTCATTTGCCACAAATACAGATAATTCAATAACATCAATACTTAGTTCAACTGAGTATAATATTGGGTATAATGAAACAACTATATTATCATTCGTTGGTAATAATAAATCTTTATTAGACTCAGCTAAATGGGTCGATACAACTGTTTCAGTAGCATCAACAACTAAATTATTATCAACCATACACCCGGTTATTAAGGATTTGGAAACAATTGTTGAAACAAATAGTGATAAGGTTAAGGTAGTAAGCGCTGGTGATAAGAACTCATTAATTATACCACTTAATATTTATTTCAAAATGAATGCTTTGGATAATAATCAAAATGGATTAAACTACCAATATGTAAACTTGAATAGACAAAATAAAACTGTTAAACATATTAAGAAGGTTAGATTCTTCTTAGAAAATGAAGCTGAAAATAGACCTTTCATATTCACTATTAAGTTTAACTTAAATAGAAACAAAGTCATTGTTAAGAAATCAGCATCGGCTATAAACACATTAGTAAGATAATAAATGAAAAGTTTTGGTTTACTTAGAACAAACGTAGGATTAACAACCAATATCAAGGTAATGGTTGAGTCTGACTATTCACTTAGTTTAGATAGTATTGACTCTGCTGAGGAATTATCCTTAGATAGTTATAAAAATGTTTCGTTTACTAAGCGAAATTATTATGATGAGTTAATACCTTATTTTTACAAAGGTTTACCTAGCGATATAGCTTATAGTATTAAATATGATAATGATGTTGATACAATGAGTGATGATTTCAGCGAGCAATATGATGAAATATATCAATATGGTGCTAGAAATATAGTGAATAATAAAAACTATAAAGAAGAGTTTGAATATTTTGCACCGTTATATTTAACAAATAACTTACCTAAGAAATTTATAATATTTAGAGTTGATGGTCCTGGTTTAGGAGTTTTATCAAAAGATAATTTTAATTCAGAAATAATTACCAACTTAAAGGTTGTCAAAATATTTGACATGACTAAAGAATCAACATTAGGTGAGTGGTTAAATCTAAATTTTGTTGATAATGAATTTTTCCCAAAAACACCATTAGATATGGATTTTAGAAATCTTGAATTTTCTACTTGGAATGGTATAGACTATAAAACTGGTGGATATACATCAAAGTCTAGATTCATAGATGATATTATTGATGAGGAAAAGGAAATATTTGAAATGGATAAATTCATTTTAGATTCTTATAGAGATAATAAGGTAGTTTTCCCAAACATAATGAATTTTTCATTCTTATTTGATGATTCACCATCAACACCTGAAATAAAAAGAAAGTGGTCTTTAAACAGATATCTTGGTTTTTATTTAGAAGATATGGAGTTAATACAAACTATATCACCTTATATAACACCATTTTTGAGAGATGATGTTGTTGTGTTATCTGGTAACATATTATACTCACCTACAAGCACTGATCCATTTAGTGATGAAGATGGTAAAGGTTGGGTATCAACTAGACCATTTTATATAGAGTATAAAGGATCTTATTATAAAGTAGAACAATTTGTTGAGAATGTTGGAGTTAGTTTACAAAAAACTAAGAAGAAAAACACACAGTTTGTAACAGAATCATATCAATCAACAGAAGTTACTAGATATAGAATAATAGCTGATGTTGATTTAACAGGTAAAGAAAGTGAATTAAATCAGAATTTTGGATTAATTGATAGTAATAATAAATTAATCGATTATAATGTAGATTATTTAGAAATAGATGGATTTGAAGATGCTGATGTTTGGTTAATTGAAATAGATGGTGTTTTACATAATTTAGTTGATGATGATGGATCGATAAAAGTAGTTAGTGACTATTCATTTAATTTCAATCAAAATGATTATGAATACACAAGAGCTGGTGAAACAACAAAAGTTAGTACACTAGTTGATTTTAATAACACACCTAAGAAATTTAATATTTATAAACTTAAATTTAGTGATATAAAAGATTTTGATGATAGAATAATCGATACTGAATATTCAAAATATGAATATGAAAAGGAAGATGAGTTAACATTAACTGATGAGACAAAAATGTATATGGAGAACTTACTGAGTAACTCTAACCCAAAGGACTTGGATGATTTTATCTATAAAGATGAGGTTGTTAATATACCAGTTTCTTCTGAATATACAGCTAACTATGAAACATTTAAGATAGATAATAATGAATTATCACAAATTTGGAGAAAGAATCCTGTTTATTGTAGGTGGGCTTATCAAAACTCGATATCAGCAAATGACTATCCATATTCATTGAATAATTCAAATATATTTGAGGACTTTAATAGGAGTGTTAATCCTTTTGATCCAGATCCAAAAAGAGTTGAAAGAAATTTAGATTATTTTTATACTATAAATTCTTCAACCGCATCATATTTACATCACACACTACATATAGAAAGTCATGATGATAATGGTGATATTGATAATAATTTTAGATTTGAGTTGGATAAATATTTAAATGTTGGTACATACTCAACAGGAAGTGCATCAGCAACTTATTCATTTGATTATTTCACATCAATATTTGATAGAAATACTTATTTTAATAATTCTGATATTAAAAAGAATGTTAAAAAACATTCCGAATTTAATATTGGTGATAAGTCAATACCTAATACCACTTTGTTAAGAGGTATTGAATTTTCAATTTATGATGTCGAAAGTGTAACTCTTAATGATTCTGACGATCTTGAGAAAATTAATTTATTAACAAGCAATACATTTGATGGGTATAAATTTTCAGTGCTGTTATCTGACAATAACTTCTCAATAGATGTTGATAGCCAAATTACGGTTTCTGATAATTTAATGGATTGGACTATAATAGACGATTGGAAAATGGATAAAGAATATGCAACTGGTTCAATTGTTATATTTGATGATATTCTATATGAGGCAAATACTAACGTAACTACTAGCAATCCAGTGAAATTATTCAGTCTTAAACAAGTAAAATCAGCACCATATAACCAAACAGAGTGGGATGTTTATAACCCAACTGATAATATATTTTGGTCACCTGATCCACTTGTTCAGTTAGCATATCCAACAGGACACAGAATATATAACCATGGTGAGTATTATGAATACGATTCAACAGGAACAGAAGATTTCTGGAACCCAGCATCGGCTAGTGCTGGTTATGGAGATGGTGAGGTGGTTCTTTACCAAGGTAAATATTATATGTCAATGACAAGTAGTAATCATTATGATCCAAATTTCAGAAGAAAATTCGTTTTCAATAATCAATTTAGTAATTCTGGGTATTGGGTAGCTACACAATCTACTAATCCAAAATGGACCCCAATTGAACTTTGGAATCCAAGTGTAACTTACACAACGGTTGGTACACAATCAGTAATACACAATGATACTGTTTGGATTTCTAACACATCAATTAATCCGGGAGAAGAGCCTGGTGTTTCTAATTTATGGACGAGAGAATATAGTTTAGAGCCTGATACAGATTATGTTTATCCTTCATCTAACCCTATTATAGATATGAATAATAGATATTATTTATGTAATTCAAACACATCCAATTCTACATTAGAGAATGGTATTGTTATTTATGTGAATAAAAAGTGGAAGAATGTTTTGATTAATATAAATATATCCGATAATACACTTCCTAACATATCTGAGAGTGATCGTGATGAGCTTTATGATGATTTATACAAGAAGATAACAGCTTATAATTTTATAGAGTCAATAAACGATATTTCCAATAAAAATGGATTTACTGATTATGTAACATATGTCATAATTGAAGAAGATGGAACTTTCACTAGACATAATTATAGAAGTAACATATCAACATTACCATATATGATTAAGTGTAATAATCCTGATTTGTTCTCAACAAAGATTGATTCATTAGAAAAGGTACCAATTGATGTTTCAAACCAATTGAGCCTCACAAAGAAATTATTGGATGGCAAGATTAATAACATCAGTCAATTAAATTACTTTAATAGAATACCAATAGCATCTAATATCATAGAGAATCAATTTCAACCTAAGGTATTCGAAAACTATCACGGTAATAAAAACATAGTATCTAATGATATTTATAGATTTAGTGGATTTTATATGCCATTGTTCTATGATTTACAACTTTTTGAAAAAAATAGTGAATTCAAAGCAAGTGGTAATTATAAATTTGATACTACTTTAACTGACTTTGGTATTATAAGAGAAAGAAAGATTAGAAAGATTAACAGAAATGGTTCTATTTTGAAACTAAAAGATGATAATGATATAAAGTCTATATATCCAATGGTTGATGAGTTTGGGTATGGTGTTAAAGACTTTTTTGTATTCGCATCTACTTGGGATTATAAATATCATGTTGAAACAATAGTTTTAATATTACCACCTACTATTCAAATAACAGCACCTACAATTGTTCCAAAAACTATTGGACAACCAGCTCTTATACAAATACAAAATTTTACACTATAAAATGAGAAGAACTTACATATCACCAGAGTATTACAATAATAATGTATATGGTACATTTAACATGGTTGAAGAAAGTAACTTCTTCGGTGCTAAGATGCTTGAGGTTGAAGATTCAATATCTATTGACAAACAAGATATAATCTATTATCAAAAATTAAACGGTGAACAGATAGATTTCTCAATAGAGTCATCATTAGAATCTTATATTTATTCATCATCGAATGATAAACTTGATAACCATACATTAATAATAGATGAAAGTCAATCTAAATATCAATTAGACAAAGATACTAAATGGATAATGAATATTAATTTGAATAAAATACTATCAAATTATTTATTCGCTACCTTAAAAAGGTACAGAACCTTTGAAGGTGTTAGAAATGAAATGAATAAATATAATGATGTTGATGTGGCTATAAGAAATTATATCAAGTATAATGTATTAGATAGATACAAATACAAATCAATTGACTTATATGTTGATTATAAAGATATGAGAGATCAATCTTTATTGAGATATAAGAATGATTGGAACATAAATACACCAGTATCATCTAGATTAAGTAAGATACAAACAGAAACAGCATTTGATGACTCTTTTATAAAGTTAACATTTAACCAAGAAAAAAGTAGTTCAGAATATAACTTTGACTACTATTTTAATATTTCTTTTGAAAAAATATAAACTTCTTATCACTTTCATCATAAACACTCTATGAATAATGATGACGAATTGTATAATAATTTAGTGACTTTACTAAAGTTATTCAAAAATAGACCATATCACTTAAGCAAGTATTTAATCGAAAATTCCGCTCTCGATACAAGTTTTATTAATAAAATTTTAAAAAGTGATAAGTTACAGGAACTACAAGAGAAAATGTCAAATGAAGGGGGTTATGAACTAACACCTATTTATTTTCCTGATATCTCTAAAATGAAGGAATTCTATAATTCACTTTCAAATATATCCGATTCAACGGATAAAAAAGAACTATCAAAAGAGTTAAATCAAAAGATGGTAGAACTTTTGAAAGAGGAAAAATATGAAGAAGCTGCACATTTAAGGGACTATATGATAGAAAATCGTATCAAAAGAAATAATATTTAATTTACAACTTTTCAACATTTTTCAATAAAAAAATACACGGAACTAAAAAATATGAATATGACCGAAACAAAAAACGAAATGGGTAATCCCGACTTTGATTTATTATTTACAAATGATTCAATCAAAGATAGAATGAAAAAAGATTCAAAAGAGTATCAAGAGTTATCAGCTCTTTATGAATCAACAATGGCTGAAATGCCAAAAGCAGGACAAGTTGTTACTGGGGAATACCAAGGTGTTTCATCAGAACAGTATGTTTTTGCGGTAAATGGCTTTAAGGATGATGTTAGAATCGATGTTAAACCAAGTGAATCTAAATACCTTGACCAAGCAGAAGTAGGAACTATGATTGATATCATAGTAACAAGTATAAACCACGATGAATTTTTCATCAAAGGTAGTATATCTGCTTTATATGAAAGTATGGCACACGTTACTCTTAAATCATTAAAAGATAACGAATCTGTACAAGCTTACGTAAAATCATTAAACCCAGCAGGGTATGATATTGAATTATTACACGGTGGAGTTGTTCTTCCAGCATTTATGCCGAACACACTAGCGGGTATCAATAAATTACACGACCCAACATCAATAATCGGACAAACATTCGAGGTTATGATTGAGTCTTATGCTGAGAGAGAAGGAACTTATATCGTAAGTAGAAGAAAATACCTTCATAGTTTGATTCCATCGGCTGTTAAAGAATTAACATTTGATGAGTCTTACACTGGGACTGTAACGGGTACTGCACCATTTGGGGTATTTGTTGAGTTCAACGAATGTTTAACTGGTATGATACACAAGGCTAACATTAACCCTGAGTGGACAAACAGAATTTCTGAAATTGACCCTGGATTCCAAATCGAATTCTATGTTAAAGAGATAATAAAGAACTCTAAGTTCCCTAAAATTATCTTAACTCAGATTCTAAGAGAAACTCTTTGGGATAATATTAAGAATGGTCAAGTTATCGAAGGAACCATCAAAGATGTTAAACAGTTCGGAACACTTGTTAATTTGGATGAAGAGACTGTTGGTCTTATACACACATCAGAAATGGACAAGTTAAAGAAGTCATTCGAAAGAGGTGATAAAGTTAGTGTGAAAGTACTTTCTGTTGACCGTCAAAGTAGAAAAATCTTCTTGACATTAGACTAAGTAACTTAGACTAAACAAAAAACCCAGAATTTAATCTGGGTTTTTTTATGCTTAATTTTTTATAATGGTTTGTACTTTATATTAAATAGACTTGCTACAGATCCACCAATTGGTTGTGCTTCTCTAATAAAGAAATCATCCATTTCATAACCAAAATATCTCATTTGGTCACTATTGTTTTTAATAAAATTGAGTATTTTCAAGGTATCATCTACCTTATTATGAGTATCAACTTGAATATCAATAACAAATGGTTTATTACGTTCTAAGTAATTAAGAACTTTCTCAGCATTTTCTTTATGACCCTCATCACTTGGGTTAACAATATCTTTTAATAAATATGGATTTGATCGAAAATATTCACCAACTTCAATAGCAATATTTCTACTAACACTTGAGGTCTCATTTTGACCAAACTGTGTTCTAGTAACTGTTAAATCATCATCTGATAATTCAGCAAATAATAAAATTAAATCGTGAAAATTTACTTTTTGATCTTCATTAAATTTCTTAATATACCTCATAGAGATATATATTAATTTAAGAAAGTATTTTTATAGCAACCTCTTCAACAAATTCTTTCATATCATTAACATCAATAGAATCGATATTATCTCTTTCATTATGACAGTTGAAAAGCATTTTATAATCTAAATAAACATCTTCATCCCACTTAACTTGTGACTTACCCTCTAATAAAGGTGGTAATGGATTAATTACACAAGAGTCTATTCCATTTTTACGAATAGTAACAGAATCATTATAAGGTGTTTGTACAATAGGACAATCAAATAAAGTTTTGATGTGTTCTGTTAATTTACCAGGATAGTTACCGATAAAGAAGTGTTTCCCACCCTTACCAGTTAGTTCGAAGTTTAGAACCCATTCGATATCACCATAATAACCTTCGTTAATTTGTTCAGAAACTCTTTGAGAACCCAACCCACCAAATTCTTCACCATCCAAAAGGACAACATTCATATTAGGCATTAACTTCTTAACCATTATAGCATTTATAACGGAAGCTGAGTTATCATTAGCATTATCTATATTAGGATTATTAACATCGTGATGAGCCACGACCATTCGATTTGACGTACCCTTTAATATTAAATTATAACCAATACCATTTTCTTTCGACAACCACCCACCCTTAGTTGGGAATTTATCTAATTCATATTCGATACCCTCTGATTCTAGTAGTTCCATAAGGAATATAACCCTTGGTGTTGGAATTTCTGGATCATTCTTATGAACGTTGCCAACATTTCTTACTTTACAAAAATCATAGATTTTATCGTACATAATCTTATTTATTTATTATAATATATACAAATATATGGAATTAAATTCAATTAGACAAATAACTTTAGATTTAATGAAGAAACATGGAGTTTCTAATTGGACATTCAAATGGGGAGATTTTGATGTTTTGGGTAGGTGTGATTACACAGATAGACATATAATGTTATCAAGAAAAATGACTAAACATGAATCTAATTTCAACAGAATTAAGAATACTATTCTACATGAAATTGCTCACGCTATTGATTTTAATCGAAGAGGTCTTAGTAATCATGATAATGTTTGGCAAGAGATAGCTAAATCGATTGGATGTAATGCTAAAAAATATGGTGATAGTTCTGGTATTGATAAGGAAAAGTTTTATAAATGGATAGGAACTTGTCCAAATTGTGATAAAAAATATTTCTATAAGATAAAACCCAAGAATTCTATATCTTGTTCAAAATGTGATCCAAAGTTTAACACAGATTATAAATTGAATTTAGAATTCAACCCTAGATTAAAGACTTGGGAATCATTTAATTTTAGACAATAATTCAGTAAGTGTCATATTCATATATGATTCATAATCACTAGATTCCAAGGCTAATTTATCACCTTGTTTCTCACATGCCCATTCAACAATAGATAAGTGATGTCTAGCAGGGTCTAAAATAGATTTAGCTAATGTCTTCAATAAAACATCATCTTTATCCTCAACTAGTTCAATATTTCTTTTTTTAGATGATACAATTATATTAGTATCTTCATTATTTAATATGTGATTTAGTGAAATCTCTCTTACTTCATTAGCATTTAATTTTCTAAAACTCCAAGAATTGAATTTAATTTTTCTTTTTATCCCAACAAATTTAACAAAATTTTCAGAATGTGTATAAGCAGTACCATTATATCTAGTACGTGTGGTATTTTTTGTTATCAATTCTTCAATCTTATA
>Ga0114918_10002123_pt1 | contig 17797 bp, 15 predicted proteins | sample LantaG_FD_87015 | JGI IMG/M metagenome (GOLD analysis project Ga0114918, IMG submission 87015) | Deep subsurface microbial communities from Baltic Sea to uncover new lineages of life (NeLLi) - Landsort_02402 metaG | ecosystem: Environmental > Aquatic > Marine > Oceanic > Sediment | place... | reverse complement strand
GCGGATTAGGATCGCGAAATAAAAGAGAAAGAATGAAATAATGCGGAAGTAGCTTAGTTGGTAGAGCATAATCCGCAAACTGGCGGATTAGGATCGCGAAGTAAAAGAGAAAGAATGAAATAATGCGGAAGTAGCTTAGTTGGTAGAGCATAATCCGCCAACTGGCGGATTAGGATCGCGAAGTAAAAGAGAAAGAATGAAATAATGCGGAAGTAGCTCAGTTGGTAGAGCATAACCTTGCCAAGGTTAGGGTCGCGGGTTCGAGTCCCGTCTCCCGCTCAGTTAAAATACCCCGACACCTTCGGGGTTTTTTATTTTTTATTAAATTAGCATATTAATACTGTCATTAACCTTTAAACTGCTGATTCTATGAAAAAGTTATTCTTTCTGTTTATTGCCATTATCACAGTCTTTCTCTTTTCATGCAAGGAAACTAAAGAAACGGATTTGTCTATTCCATTTGAGAAATATACCCTTCCAAATGGTCTTACAGTTGTCCTCAACGAGGACAGATCTGATCCTATTGCAGCTCTTGCCATTTACTATCATGTAGGATCAAGCCGTGAAACTCCCGGAAAAACAGGTTTTGCCCATCTCTTTGAACATATGATGTTCCAGAGATCCGAGAATGTGGGTGAAGACCAGCTCTTCAGGGAAATACAGGGTGCCGGAGGTACTCTTAACGGCAGCACAAGCCAGGACAGGACCAACTACTACGAGGTGATTCCGAAAAATGCTCTTGAAATGGCCCTCTGGCTCGAGTCTGACAGAATGGGATACCTTACAAATACTGTCACAAAATCCTCACTGGTTAACCAGCAAAATGTTGTCCAGAATGAAAAACGTCAGAGTGTCGACAATGCAGCTTATGGATTCAACCAGGAGATTATTGCTAAAAACCTGTATCCTGAAGGTCATCCTTACAGCTGGACGGTAATTGGTCTGATGGAGGACCTTACAGGTGCAACAATCGAGGATGTGAAGGCATTCCACAAGAAATTCTATGCACCGAACAATGCTACCCTGACGGTTTCCGGCGATATTGACAGTGAGGAGGTTAAAGCATTGATTAAAAAATATTTCGGTGAGATACAGGCCGGAGAGCCTGTTGAAAAGAGAGGTCCGATGCCGGCTGAGCTTACAGAGACCAAAAAACTTTTTCATGAAGATAACTTCGCAAAAGCCCCCCAGCTGACAATGGTCTTTCCGACATCGGAGCGGTATTCAAAAGACTCCTATGCACTTAATTTCCTTGCCGAGTTGCTTTCCAATACTAAAAAAGCACCCCTTTATGTGGTGCTTGTAAAGGATAAAAAACTTACTTCCCGTGTTTATGCAAGAAATATGGCCAGTGAACTTGCCGGAACATTTATGATCTCAGTAGGTGCCAATCCCGGAGTAAATCTGACTGATGTGGAGAAGGCAATTTTTGAGGCATTTGAGAAGTTTGAAAAGGATAGCATTACGGAAGATGATCTTACAAGGATAAAGGCTCAGTATGAAACCCGTTTCTATAATTCATTTGCCAGCGTTCAGCGTAAAGCATTCCAGTTTGCTGAATATACAATGTACACCGGTGATCCTGAATACCATAAAAAGGATCTTGCTGCTATTCAGGCAGTTACAATGGATGATATTAATAACGTTTATGAGAAGTATATAAAAGGCAGGCATTTTATCCAAACCAGTTTTGTACCAAGAGGTGAACTTAATCTAATCGCCGAAGGTTCAACAGATGCCGATGTGGTTGAGGAAGACGTAACAAAGGCTGCAGAGGTAAAAGTTGGTGATATTGCTGAAGAACCGTACGAAAAGACACCTACAAAAATTGACCGCTCCGTAAAACCTCCACTTGGCCCGGATCCAACTATCAATCTGCCGGTAGTATGGACATCCTCACTCAGTAACGGGATGGAGATATGGGGTGTTGAGCAAAATGAGCTGCCCCTTGTTCAGTATATAATCACACTTGACGGAGGGCATATAGCCGAGGAATTATCAAAAGCAGGACTGGCAAACCTGACTGCCTCACTGATGAATGAAGGAACAAAGAATAAGAATCCCGAGGAGCTTGAAGATGCTATTGGCCTGCTCGGTGCTTCAATACGGATTTCTTCAGGTACTGAGGATATTATGATAAATGTCAGCACACTGAAAAAGAACTTTGAAAAAACCATTGCCCTGGTTGAAGAAATGATTCTTGAACCAAGATGGGATGAAGAACAATTCGATCTGGCCAAGAGTCGTATTATAAATACTCTGAAGCGTAACCAGTCAAATCCCAGTTACCTGGCATCAACAACACTCAACAAGCTGATCTTTGGTGAAAATAATATCCTGGCTGTAGAGTCATCAGGGACTGAGGCTACTGTTTCATCTATCACAATCAACGACCTGAAGGATTATTACAACAGATATTTATCACCATCAAGGGCCAGACTACTGGTGACCGGGAATGTAACACAACAGGAAGTTGAAGCTGCTTTTACCGGACTAAGCGAGAAATGGCAGCCAAAAGAAGTGGTATTACCTGAGATAACTGTTCCGGAACCGCCTGAAAAATCTGCAATTTATTTTGTTGATGTTCCCGGAGCCAAACAATCAGTGATCTATATCGGGGCTCCTTCATTACGAGGCACTAATCCTGATTATTACCCTGCATTTGTCGCTAATTACAAGCTTGGAGGATCCTTCAATGGAATTTTCAACCTGATCCTCAGAGAGGAAAAAGGATTTACATATGGAGCGCGGTCAAGTATCTCAGGTTTTGAGAATTATGGATTGTTTAGGGCTTCATCAATGGTACGGACAAACTCAACTCTTGAATCTGTGACTATCTTCAAAACCGAGATGGAAAAGTATCGTGAAAATATGCCGCAGGAGTATATTGATTTCACGAAAGATGCATTGATAAAAAGTAATGCACTCAAGTTTGAAACTCTTGGTGCTCTCCTGGGAATGCTTGATTATATGACTTCCTTCAATCTACCTATGGACTACGTTAAGCAGGAAGAGGCATATATTATGGGGCTTACACCCGAAAAGCAGCTTGAAATGGTTAACAAATATATTGATCCTTCCAGGATGTATTATGTTGTAGTTGGTGATTCTAAAACACAGCTTAAGCCGCTTGAAAAGGTTGGCCTTGGCAAACCGATTCTTGTTAAGAATTGATAATTTGTTGTAAATTTGCACTCCATTGCCAGCGGTATGACGGTATGACGGTATGACGGTATGACGGTACAACGGTATGACGGATAGACTTGCAAGACCTGCAAGACTTAAAGACCGTAAGACTTAAATGGCCCGGATGGTAGGGGCGATCCGCCAGCTGGCGGAGAGCAGCCAGCCTGCAGGGGTGGACATTCCACCATCCCTTTAATCTGGCAGAGTTCTTTAAAAGCAGAAAAAATTATAAATTACCACCAAATTTTATTGTTTGCCCGGATGGTGGAATGGTAGACACGCAGGACTTAAAATCCTGTGGCCATAGCGGCTGTGCGGGTTCAAGTCCCGCTCCGGGTACTTTTAAAGGGTTGTTTCTTTGATTCAACCCTTTTATTTTTGTATTATGTTTTACGCCTACATACTAAAATGCATAACAGATGGCTCTTTATATAAGGGTCATACAGATGATCTTGAAAAACGACTTAAGCAACATAATTCAGGGAAATCTGATTACACATCTAGAAAAGGCTCCTGGAAAATTGTCTATTATGAGGAATTTATTACACGTGAGGAAGCCATAAAAAGAGAAAAATATTTTAAATCAGCAGCAGGAAGAAGGTTTATTAAAAAGCTAAATATTTAAATGATATGTGCGGGTTCCCCGCCCGACCGAATGACTCGGTCGTTCGGGCGGGAAGTCCCGCTCCGGGTACAGAAAGCCTCGATTTATCGGGGCTTTCCTCATTTATTAGGTGCAAATTAGGTGCAAATTTTTATTTTTGTAAAAACTCTAAATTGACTTATTTTTAATGATGAAAGTCAATATGAGTGAATACCGCAATTCCATTTTTTTGGTCCGGACAAGGATCATGCAGCGAGGAATTTCCTTATAAACGAAAACGAACTTTAGTGTCACATGGATTAGAACCCAGGTTCCTTGGATAAAGCAAATCAATAAGTTATCTCCTAATTTTTTTGTCTGAAAAGCTATTTTGTAGGCATTTTTTAGAAGAATTGAGTAATTTCAGTATGTTTGATTAAAATGTTTTATATTTAACAGTTCTGTCAAAACTGTTGTAAATGCGCAGCTTGTTTTTTGTCACTCTTCTAATACTCTTAACACATTGTTCCTGCAGAGAGATTGTAACTGATGAATTCCCGGGATTTACTCCCGTTCCAACGGTTAATAGTATCCTTATTGCCGGAAAACATATGAAAGTTCATGTGTCGTTGGCTGAAAAGCTTGATACAAACCAGCTGACTCTGGTAAATGATGCAGATATCTCACTTTATATCGACGGGAATTATGCAGAAAACCTTTCCCCTGATGAGAATGGTATATACTTTTCTTCATCGATTGTTGAGCCACTGAGATCCTACAGGCTGGAAGTAAATGTACCTGGTTACGAGACAATCACCTGTAATGAAATTCTTCCATCTCCTTCACCAATCTTCAATATTATCCATACCAATAATGCCGGGAAAGATGAAGAGGGCATGATTTATCCATCAGTAACCTTATCATTTAAAACAAATCCGGCTGAAAGGCAATATTTTGAAATAGTAATAAGGACGCTGCAAAACAAATATGAAAGGACAGCTACTCTGAAGAAGATAACCGATCCTGTCTTATTGAATGAAGGGCTTCCTCTGACCATATTCAGTAATGAGATCATAAGAGATTCGGTTTATGCAATGACAATCAATTACTTCACCGGATCAGCAGGTTTTAGTGGGGATGAGCCATACCATACCTCATTGTACCCATTGATAATAGAACTGCGATCCTGCAGTGGTAATTATTACCATTTCGTCAAACAGAAGTACTTATATGAAAAGGGCAGGTATCCTGAATTCCTGGCAGCCTCAACAAATGCATTTCCCTTATTCTCAAATATTCCCGGCGGCTATGGAATATTTGCAGGATATTCAGTGGTAGTCTCAGATACATTATTTCCTAAGTACTGATTAGATGCGGAAGATTATTCAAAATAGCGCCATCATCTTTTTATTACTGAACTCCTCAATGAATGCTCAACAAAAGATTAATGTTTCAGGATTTGTAAAAAGCAGGGCCAATGGAGAGCGATTGATCGGAGCATACATAACTGAGGCAGGAACACCAAATGGTACAACATCAGATTACAATGGGTATTTTAACCTGGTGGTTCAGAATAATCCTTCATTGAAAGTCTCATTTATTGGATATAAAGACTTGGTTTTGAATCTGCATATAGGTAATGATACAATTCTTGAAATTGCGTTATCAGAGGATATTGAACAACTGGCAGAAGTAACAATAAATGCGCAGAGAAAACTAAATAGCAATATCTCAACGCTGAATTATGTCCAGATGACGCAAACCCCTTCATTGGGAGGAAAACCTGATGTCATCAAAACCCTGCAACTTTTACCTGGAATAAGTTCACAAAAGGAAGGATCCAGCCTCATGATTGTCAGGGGTGGTGATCCGGGGCAGAACCTGTACCTTTTCGATAATGTCCCAATCATATATGTCAATCACCTTGGCGGATTCATGTCTGTTTTCAATCCCGAGATGATAAACAATATCGATGTCTATAAAGGTGGATTTCCTTCGAGATACGGGGGAAAACTTTCCTCTGTAATGGACATAACCCAAAAGGAAGGTGATTACTCTACTTATAAGGGTTCGTTTAGTGCAGGGATAACAGATTTATCCTTCAATTTTGAAGGACCGGCCGGAATTAAGAATTCAAGCTTTATAGTCGGTGCAAGAAAGACTTTGTTTGATCCTTTAATGGCGTTGATCGGAATTTCCCAGTATACAGCAGGTGATTATATCATTGCATACGGTTTTCATGATTTCAACGGTAAATTTTCCTGGAAACCAGATAATAAGAACAGTCTAAGCTTAAACTTTTATCAGGGAGATGATTACCTTAATTACTGGTCTTTGAAGAAAGAAAAGTACAGAATGGGGGATATATGGGGAAACTGGCTGATTTCGGCAAAGTATAATACCATTATATCTCCAAAGTTGTTTTCATCAAGCAACATTTCCTTCACCCGATACAGGTTAAAGGAGTTCATGAAGTACACTTTACAGGAACAGGATACATCAACAACGCATAAGGAAAGTTACAAATCTTCAGTCAGAGATTTGTCTTTCAGGTCATCCCTAAAATATACTGCATCTGAAAGCTGGTTTGTAGATTTTGGAATTCAATGTTCCTATCTCTCTTTGATTCCAAATGAAACATACGTTTCAACTCAGGCAGTTCAGAATCAGACGAAGCCTGTTAATTCATTCGAATCCGCCATCTATGCTGACAACAAATTCATTCTCAAAGATAAATGGTCAATTACCCCTGGTTTCAGGATCAGTAATCATCTGACCAGAGGATTTTCAGATTTTTCCTTTGAGCCAAGGCTGAATGTGGACCTGCAAATTTTGAAAAATCATTCCATCAACTTCAGCTACATGAAGGTTTCACAGTATTCACATCTTGTATTCACTACCGGGAGCATATGGAACAATGAAGTCTGGATACCATCTGGTAAAAAGATACCTCCTGCTAAGTCTGACCAAGTGACTATAGGATGGAATGGTTCATTCATGAATGGAAAGTTCTCTTCTGAACTTAGCCTCTATTATAAAGATATGTACAATCTCTCCACCTACAAAGACGGATACACCAGCCTGATGGGTGATGAGAACTGGATTTCGAAGGTCGAAACAGGGGGGAAAGGAAGATCAACGGGCATTGAGTTGCTGGTCAAAAAGAATTCCGGAAACTGGACAGGATTCATCAGTTATGTTCATTCATTAACAACCCGGCAATTCCCGAATATAAATGGCGGAAAGCAATATCTGTTTGATTATAACCGTCCCAATAATCTCTCTGTTAACCTGAATCGCAAGATTAGTAATAATCTCAACCTTAATCTTGTTTGGGTTTATCAGTCCGGTTTGCCATATACTGAAGCAATCGGCAGACAGTATATCCCATCTGTGACAAATGATTTGAATGGTGATGATTTCTATTATGAGGGATTGATATATGGTGAGAGGAATGGTGCCAGGATGAAAGATTATCACAGGCTGGATATCGGATTAACCTGGTCTCATTATAATCGGAGATACAATAAAGTTGATTGGAATTTTTCCATATACAACCTTTATAACAGGCACAACCCAGTTTTCTACTATTACAATTCTGATAAATCTATGGATCTTTACGCCCCTCAATGGAATCAGAACTTCAAACCATTATCACTTTACCAGTTGAGTTTATTTCCTGTTATGCCTTCTGTCTCATATAAAGTATATTTTGATCCTGTAGCAAGGAAAGCACGACAGGTATCAGAGAAAGCGATCGCCCTTCAAAAATCCAATGAATCAAAGAGTGCGTCTTCAATCGCCTCAAATGGCTCAAACATTAAGGATCGCTGGAATATTAAAGCAGGTTATTCAATCTCTTCGGGCAGAGGGGCGAAATTTGATCCGTACAGAAACAAAAGATATAACCTTGAACTGAACTATGGAATTTTTAATAATATTGAAGCAGGAATTTACGGAGGATACTCAAGGATTCAGATGTGGGAACAAATATCACCAACGGGATATAGGGGATATCAAACAGGTGCATTCATTTATGGTGTCAACTGCAATTTTCAACTGCTCCCGTATTTAATTAAAAAGGATGATTTAAGGTTTGATCTGTATATTACCGGAAAGCTTGGAGGTATCACAATAAAATCCTCAAAAAGCTATGAAGAACATTGTCTTGGTGCCGGGGCAACAGTCTATTTGTTTAAACACCTTGGATTTTTTGGCGAGTATTATTACGGTAAATTCTACAATCAGCCTTTACTTCCCGGTCGTTTCTTAAGTCAACCTGTTAATAACAAAGTCAATTTCGGCTTGGCGATAAAATTTAAATGACAATCCAGGACTATGCTGCAATACTTTCTCTATGATATACAGTGAAAGAAAAACGAAGGGCTGATTCCCAGACCAAGCCCTGGGAACGAACATTTTCAAACCAATATTTCGAAATATAAAACCTTCCTCCTCCCAGGTCATGAATAGTCGTTTCTTGGAATAACCTATGAGGAGTTCTTTCAGGCAGGCAGGGAACTCACGGCGCGTTTACCATCTACCGTTATTCTCATGTAGATTGGAGCTTCACCACACCTCAGCCGCTTATGAAAGCAAGCTTTCAAAGCGTCTTCGGCAAAACAAAAAACCCCGCCTTCAGCGGGGTCATTTAACTTTCCTTCGGAAACAAATCTGTACAACGTTGGATTTTGTTTCTACTGGCTTTAATTTTTGTATTTACTGCTGTCTGGTGTTATATTTTATCTCCTCTGAATCTTCCTGAAGTGGGATGAAACTATCTTCCTCAGGGATCGGGTAAAGTTTCGGTTTCTTCTTAGTACCCTTTTTCCCAGTTGCTAGTTCCTCGGAAGATAAGCTGGAATCATTCTTTAATTTTTTAGATTTTATCATAAATATGAGATTAATTGTTTCCAGTCATTCATTGACTATTGATTTCCCGAATAATTGAATTCTTAAGAAATAATTAATGGATACTCTTTTTTTATTATTGATTTTACAAAATCTTCGATTGTTTTATTGGTTATGTCATAAACAGGTTTTAAAAGGTCAAATTCTTTTTCTCTTTTATAATTACTGCCATTTGCTAAGAAACTAAGGGCGTTCCTTGTTTTTAAAGTGCGATTTGAATATATATAAGCCCCATTAACCATTGCCTTTAATGACTGGCCTTCCTTTAACAGAGAATAAATATCGTAATAATCCCTGAACTCCCTTCTACTTAAAGTTAATTCAACCTTCATTACTCCAAGGGAAGCCAGATCTGCTGCTTTTATATTGTTTAGTATGGGGACAAGGTTATTTACCGGGCTCAGTCTTTTTGGTAAGGTTAGGAATGTTATTTTAACTTCATTTACAAAAAAATCAACCTGGTCAAAGCCCAGAACATCAACTTTATCAATTTTACCGATAGTTTCAAGCTGTTTTTGTATTTGTGGCCAGTCAACGGCTGGGTTATCGTTTTTAAGATTTGTCGACCATTTGCAAAAGTCCAGGTCCTCGCTTAATCGTTTTCCTATCTGTAATGAAATGGCAGTACCTCCAATAAGGGTATAGTCTTTTATGCAGCTCAATTTAGATATTTCTCCAAATATTTTTTCAGTTTTTCCCATTAATCCTTTCATACGATAGATTTAATGTGTTTATTTTTATAATAACGTATATACCTGTCAGGATGCTCAATATTGAAAAAAAGGAAAGCATAGAGTCTGTTTATATTATGATATAATGGCTCACGTGGCAAGACTATTTCTTGCCATACTTTTTTAATTTCCTTTTTAGGGAAAATTAAAAAAAGGGACTGGACATCTTCAATATCGAGGTGTAATAAAACCTTTTCAATAAGCACATCATCAGGTATTATTACGATACTGGATTTATCATAAGACCAAAAAGCGTTTTCTTCAATTAACTTTTTTCGCAACCGTTTTCGTAATAGTTTATTATCCACTGTCTTATTGTATTAAATAATTTATTTGCTTTTTGTAAAACCATTAACTTTTACACCCTCTTTCCTAAGATATTGATAAATTGTTGATCTACTAATATTTAAATTATCTTCTATAAAGTTAATCGATTCTTTTTGTTTATAAAGCGTAACAACTGCAGATGCTTTCTTCTTATTGTAAGATCCTGGCGGTCTACCTCCTACCCTTCCCTCAAGCCTTGCTGCCTCTAAACCCTTAACTGTACGCTCCCTGAGAACATTTACCTCCATAGCCTTTAGTATGGCAATAATTTGAAAGATGGCCTCTCCCATCGGGCTTGTAGTATCAAAAACACCTTCAGTTAAGCTTTTAAGATTTATTTTCTTCTCCTTAAAACCTGAAAGCAGATCCATTAACTGCTTTGATGTTCTTCCTAGCCTATCCAGGCTTAAAACTATTAATGTGTCACCAGACCTAAGTTTGCTTATAAGTTTATCAAATTCTGCCCTGTGTAAGGTCCTTCCTGAAACCTTCTCCTGGTATATCTCCTCACAGGAAGCATTTTTTAGAGCATTAATTTGAAGAGCTAGGTTCTGTTCCCGCTTACTTACCCTGGCATAACCAAAAATCATAATAGAAAGTTTTTTAAAACGCTAAAAGCAAAGGTAAATAAAACTTTATCGGAAACAAAGCGTTTGAGATACCAAAAAAAAGGAAAAAGCAGGGGAAATATAAAGTTCTTTAATACGGTCGTTTAATAAAACTTATTATTTTCCCCAGATGAAGACAATTAACTTTGCCGACCGGATTAGACATTCGTTTTTTGCAACCATAACAAGAGTTGTCATTATAAAACCTTTGATCGTCTAATAGATAGATTTATAGATCTCGCTACTCTTTATCAGGTGCTGAACTTTTGTCTTTTTCAAATGGTTTAAATTTCAAATGAATACCTCTACCGTACCAATCTCCAGATGCTAACCAAAATTCATAATGATATAACCATTCACTTGTCCATGGTATTATCGTATCTGCTATGTAAAGCTGATTATTCCATTCTTGCGCTTTTCTATAATACACACACAACCATTGTTCTTCCGTATCATAAACATGTGGCAAATATTCTTTATTAGGGTGAAGCTTAAGTTTTCTATTTATAACATATACACATGGATGGTATCCAATTTTGTACTCTAATTTAATGTCATAAGAGTTGCTAAGGGGTGATGGAGTAAGGGTTCCTTTCCATGTTAATATGTTGCGATTTACATTGATTCTAGAATTAGGAAATTGCTTTCTAATTTTTGCAGCTTGCGCCATTATATCAATTGACTTACTTTTCCCCTTCACCATGGAAAGTATGACTTTTTACAATAGTACTGTCTGCTATTTTTGCTCCAAGTATACCAGTTCCTTGTTTCATATATAAATTCCCATTTTCTCTTTGTTTATAGGCGTTATCTGCAATATTTCCAAAAGATAATTTTGTCACTTTTTCACCAAATGATTTTGAGAATGATTCTTCAATTTTATGAATACCTCTTAATTCATACGTTATAGATAGATCAGATTTTATTCTATCCATCCACTCAAAGAAATTCAGTTCTTTTCTTGGATTTTCAGCCCATTTATCAGCAAAGTTTTCTTCTTCATTAATAGGATTAGCTATCCATTTTACTATTTTATCATGCTTAACAGAATACCTTTCTTCAATAAAGGATTCCATTCGACTAACAACATTATTTAGAGCAGAAATGATATCGGTTTCTTTTTGATATGCTTTTGAAGAAAGAGTAGTGATAATTATTGATATAGGTTTATCCTCATGTCCATTGAACATGATGTCTCGATGTCTTTTTAAAAGTTGTACAACCCTTTGGAGAGGTAATTTTTCCTTATTGTAGGTGGGCAGTGGATTTATGGATTCACTCAAAAATAATGATTTTACCATTGATAAACTACATTTTTGTTGGAACCATATGGCATATCCAAAAGGATTACTTTTATGCCAGTTATTCGGGTTAGTGTCAACATAATAGTTATTCTCCAATTTATCTGTAATTCTAATTACCGTTCGATTAAAATCTTGAAATTCAAGCGACGAATATGCTTTTTCAAGTATTTCTTTGTATCCTTTGGAGACAATTGAAGGCAAGATATCTATGTGATATTTTGATGAATCAGCATAATGCAAAGTCCAACACCTTCTACCTTCTTTATTTCTAAGCATTTCTTTATAAGTACCGTTATCCTTCAATCTATCTCCTACAGCGTTTTTTAAATGATATTGTGCCCAATCAGGCTTCTTCCCTTCTAAACGACATACGACATCAACATCTAACTCGTCATTCTCATTAACAGGCTTAACCATTGTTCCTAGCAAGAATGAACCCTGTGGCAATATTTCTGGCTTGTAAAGGGAAAGAGATGAATTATTATCAGCTAGCCAGCCCCCGACAGCTTGATAGCTTTTAACAGCATTTTTATATTCAGTTTCAGAGATGTCGAGATTTTTAGCAAGCTCTTCAAAAATTTCATTAAACTGAACTTTGGTTTCAGGAGTTAACATAAGGCATAAGATTTAAATGTTTACTGTTCGATAGAATCCATTTCTGTATTTATTTTGATCATAAATAACCATTTTCATATCTGCTTTTGGCATCCACAATCGACCAAATTCAATTGCTGCTGATACAGGCATGGCAGGGAATACATGTAATTCACAATCCTGGCCATGTTTTGCTTTAGCGATATCAAAAAAGTGTCTACAAGCTTTTTTAAACTCTAATAAAATTGATTTAGATTTTAAAAAATCCATATCCGGGTGATTGTGTGTTATAGTCCAAATTGAAGGTTTTGATTTAAACAATTTTTCGATCCTATCATTTGTAATTGTGGCACTTAAGGATAGATTAAGTACAGGTATACCAGAAAAATCATTGGGCTTAATTATTTTAAATCCTTCAAAACCGTTGTCATTCTGCCAATTCCATGTTGCAGGTTCCCTATGTCTTTGATAAACATCGACCTCATAAATATCAGTAAAAAGAGTTCCGAGTTTAATTAATAATGGTTGTGGAGCTAAACCAAAAACCGAAAAAGATTTAATTGGATTATGAATTTTAATAGGTTCAATTTTTTCTATAAATTGCCTTTCCAAATTTTCTGTTTCCATTTTCCAAAATAATTCTTCTTTATCGTTAATTAGACTATTTCTGATTCCAAGTTCAATACCGTGTATTTCAGCTGGATACTTATCTGGTAAAAGAGCTTGAACAGATATTTGAAATGACAAAGGAGAGGCTTGATTCCCAATGTTTGAACCATAAAGTATCACATGTGTCTTTTTTTCAGGTGTTAGGGAGGTTAATAATTCTATCCTTGATTCATGCTCCTTTTTCATTGTAATTAACAATTCCTCAGGATTTCCACTAACATCCTCTTTGTCAATTCTCCTGTGACATTGGTCACAAAGCAACATTAGATTATTAATATCCTTCGCAAGTAAACTTGAGCGGATTTTGTCGCCTCTTGGACCGTCACTACTATCTGAGACAATATGAGCAATATAAGATTTATTCATATTATTCATAGTTAATTCATCCCGCCATAATTTTACATTACAACCAAAATATTCACATCTACCTCCTGAAAGTACCCAAAGTTGCGTTTTAATTTTATCTGGAATATTAGTTTTTGACATTTAAAACGGATTATTTAATACGCTTTTCGTATTTTCAATGCAGAATATGAAATCAAGTTACATCCTTTTTTATAATTTCCCAATTCATTTTTACTACTGTAATGGAAAAAACCAAAGGGCCGATCACTTCTTTTCGGAGTAAATTGACTATCCCTGATCGAAATAAAGAGCTCGTTTTAGCTATGTAGAAAATTTTAACATTCCCAGCCAAATAGGGTCAATAACTTCCTTAAAATATTAAATAAGCTATTTTGATTGACACTCAGTTTCTGTAAACAAAAAGTCATCAATCATCCTCATTATCGTTGGCTCAATCGTGAGAAAATCTTCCCTTCTACTTTCAGGAATAGATTTTATATCCAAAGACAAAAATGAAATTATAGGGAAGGGAATACAGAGTTCCTTCCCAATATTTTCAAGTAAGTCGATTGTTGGATTACATGCTCCACTTTCAATTTGCGAAAGATACGTACGTGAAATGCTTGCCTTGTCAGCGAGTTCTTGCTGACTTAGTCCTTTTTTTCTTCTTAACATTCGTACGGTTTTTCCTAAATTCATAATTTTATGATGTATTTAAAAAGGCAGTGATCAACTTTATAATTGGAACAGCATAATCACTTAATTCTTTAAAATTGAACTTCCCCTTTTTACGCTTTGGATTATTTGATTCTGCATTTATGCTATTTTTAACAACTTTAATAGAGAAATTGATCTCACGTTTATTTAAGTTATAGAAGGGCTCGTGTGCCTTAGCCTTAAGAAGTAAACACAATATGCTTGTTTTGTCTTGTATCTCCATTTGAATTAATATTAAGAATAATAAAACCGTTCATTTTGATTATTAAAGCATCAAAACAAGTTTTCTTAATATTAAAAATATTGTCAAGGTATTCTCTTAGACTCAAATTAATAGGGAATATTGAAGTTAACTTAGACTGATTTTCGGATATTTTATTTTTTATTGCATTTTTAAAATACCTAAATAGCATCCTAAGTTTCAAGTGATCTTCAATTAATTCTCTCTGAGCGATTAATGTGTTTATTGCTTCGTAATATTCCTGGTATGTAAATGATGCTGATTCCGCAAGGAAAAAATCTTCTTGATTAAGATTTTCTAGTTGTTCAAAAAAGCTATTAATATCAGTTTGTTCTTTGTTTCCTACCGCCTCGCGGATTTTTTTGAAAACGCTATCAAACGCAGAAGATGTAAATAACTTGTAAAGATCCTGATAAAGAGTATCAGAATTGAAGATTTCGTTTTCGTAAATCTGATTTATATCCTTTTTAAGGATTTGAGCAAGCGGGGTGGTGTTTTTGGGTAAATAATTGCGTAATGATATAATGTCCTCAGCAAGTATTTTATCTTGTGGTAAATACTTGTTAATGATTGATTTCTTTGTAAATAGTAATTTAAAAAGGTTCATTTTCTTTATCATTACAACTACAAAGATAATAAAAATATGTTAAGTATAGTTAACATTTTACAATTATTTATCAACAGTCAATTAGCAACCTATTTTTGGGGATTATCCTTTTTAAATGAAAAACTTGTGGGCTTGATCATTATACGGCTAATATTGACCACCTAAAGCCGGAGTTATGTATTTGTTATTTAGCTGTGTATGTAAATTGTAAACCTCCCCGGCGAAATGTGGTCTATATACCAGGCTTTTGCAATTAGAAAGCTATACTTTCTTTTTATATTCTATAGATCAGCACACTAAACAACAACACCTCCTGGGACTTTAGTATGAGACTCTATTACAAGAGTTTTCAATAAATTTGACTTTGGTTTAAACATTGTATAATTTTGATTTTTAGTCCAATTATAAATTAATAGTTATTACCATGTCAAATTATCATGTTTCAAAAGACAAAGAGACTGGGAAATGGAATATCCAGAAAGAAGGAGGAACTAGATCTAGCGGATCAGAAAACACTCAACGAGAGGCAGAACAAAGAGCAAAAGAATTATCTGCTAATTCAGGGGGTGGAGAAGTTAGGATACATGGTCTTGATGGTAAAATAAGAGATTCTGACACAGTTAAACCTGGCAATGATCCTAATCCTCCCAAAGATAATAAGCATTAGAAATTGAAATAATAAAATGAATTTGGCTGATTTAAGGTAGAATGCAAAAGCCAATGACTAGGCCATTATACCTCAGTTTTCAATGATTCGGATCTCTTCTTCAGTCAAACCATACAAATCATAAACCAGCCGGTCAATCTCTGCTTCCAGTGCACTGGTGTTAGCGTAGGGAGAGGATTTTTTAAGAGAGAGGATTTGATTAACAAGGTTAATAAAGGTATCTTGACTTATTACATCTGCATTTTTTATAGGAAGTTGACGGCATTGACCTATCTTTGCTTTGGGAAAGACAGCATCTCTTTCAGAGAATTTATTAATAAAGTAAAATCCAATCAATTTTGAATTTAGTAAACCTGTTAGATACTTTGGACTAAAAGTTGATTTAGAAATAAAAATGTGAGCTGTGTTTTTAATCGTAAAAGGTTCATTAGTAAAAGCAGCGATTAATCTTTCCTTTCCTGGAATTTCTCTAATAATTATCCGTTCTCCCTCAAAAAACTTCGGATCACGTTTTGCACCTAGCCATGGTCCATACTTTAAGTATGTGTTTTTCCAGTTGATAAAGTAACTTTCAACATCTGCACCTGTAATATATGGCCTATAAAATTCATTTACTTTGTAGTTTGAATTGAAGATTTTCTCAATCCTATCTTGATCAGTTTGTGGTGGTAGACCTTTTCCTGTTTCATATACTTTGATGCCACTTGAGGATTCACAGATCGAATCAAGTTTAATACAGTTAACTTCAACCTTGTTTAGAAGTTCTATGTTTGTTTGATCCGATAAAAAATTAAAATAGTAATTACCATTATTTTCAAATTCTAATTGCTCTATCTTTCTTATGAAACGAAAATCATTATTCAATGTGTCATAAGCTGAGATATAAATCTTTCTTTGGGGTAATACCGCAGAAATTACAATGGTATCTACAGTAGCATCGGGGAATACACCAATCGGGGTATTTACTAGTGAAGTTATGCTTGAGTTGTCTAAGATAAATTTTCTTATTTTTGAGTTGTTAAGGTTATTAGTTAATGAATTTGGAAGTATAAAAGCAAAACTGCCTTTAAACTTCAGCAAATTAAAAGAGAGCTCGATGAAAATTGCATATAAATCTGACTGATATTCAGTTATTTTAAAATTCATAAAGAAATATCTTTTCTCCTCTGGATTTTTAATATCTCTAAAATTAATATACGGAGGATTTCCGATCACAACATCAAACCCCACAAAATCACCGTCATTATTCAGCACCTCCGGAAACTCAAATCGCCATTCAAAAGCATTTTCGTAAATTTTATTGCTTTTAATCTCCTCTATCTCTGTTTCATATTTCTTTATCTCCTCAGTAAGCTTCTTCACTTTTTTGTTCCATTCATCTTTTTGCGTTTTTGTCAACTCAAAAAGACTTGACTGTCCGGTGAGACTTAAAAGTTCTCCCTTGAGCTTATTGAGTTTTAAGAATCGCTTATCACTCTTTGATACTTCAGTTTCAAAATCACTCTTGATCTTGCCTATAAGCTGTTCCATTCCTCGCTTTTCATCTTTCGACTGAGCATTCCGGTAGGTCATTACAGCTTCACGGTAATTATCGACGGTCCATTTACTAGATTTCAAAGCCGTTTTTATATCGGCATCAAGCTGATACCTGCTTATAAGAGAATTACCGCATTTTATATTTATGTCGATATTTGGAAGCGTTTCAAGTTCCCTGTTACTCGAACCGGACTTGTAATAGGCATTCTTAAGCAGCTCGATCCATAGCCTGAGCCGGCATATCTTCACGGAGTTGGGATTTATATCAACTCCAAAAAGACAGTTTTCAATGACTTTTTGTTTTTCCTGAAATAATGCTTCTTGTACTCTCTGGCTCTCCTTGCTTTTCGGATTATATTCGAATAGTTTGGATTGTTCGTCGGTTATAATAAGCTCATCGTTAATTAACTCAATTGTATACTCCTTAAGCTTTTTCCCTTCCCTGTCGGAAAGTATTTTAAGCTCTGATTTAATTGCAATAATCTCATTCAACGCAGAAACAAGAAAGTGACCGGAACCGACTGCAGGATCACAAATTCTGAGACTATTAATTATTCGGTCAGCTTCCTTTATATTTTCAATTTTATTATAGATATCGTTTATTGTATCACATTGCCATCCTTTTACATCATTAAACTTTTGTACAACTGCTCTCCTGATTGTCTCATGACACATGTACATTGTAATGAAGCCCGGGGTAAAGAATGAACCATCTTTGTATCCGTTGATCTTCTCAAAGATTAATCCTAATACTGAGGCATTTATGAGTGT
>Ga0114918_10002122_pt1 | contig 17801 bp, 10 predicted proteins | sample LantaG_FD_87015 | JGI IMG/M metagenome (GOLD analysis project Ga0114918, IMG submission 87015) | Deep subsurface microbial communities from Baltic Sea to uncover new lineages of life (NeLLi) - Landsort_02402 metaG | ecosystem: Environmental > Aquatic > Marine > Oceanic > Sediment | place... | reverse complement strand
GAAGGATTTGATATTTTTGGAATTACCATGAAATTTCTTCCAGAAATTTTTAATTCCCACATAGAAGCTGCCAAAATGATAACAGAACAATTAAACATCCCCTTTGTTGAAATTGATCTTACGGATGAATTTGAAAAAATTATTATCAAACCTTTCTGCTCAAATTATTTTCAGGGAAAAACTCCCAACCCATGTATAGAATGCAACAAATTTATAAAATTTGGGCTGCTTCTCAAAAAAGCAAAAAGCCTTGGGGCAAGCTTTTTGGCTACAGGCCATTACTGCATAGTTGCTAAGTCCCCTGCAACGGGCCTCTTTGAAGTAAAAAAAGCATTTGACAGAAGCAAGGATCAAAGTTACGTATTCTGGAAATTAAACCAGGAGCAGATTTCTTACATAAAGACACCCCTTGGGATGCTTACAAAAAAAGAAGTAAAGAATAAAGCCAGCAAGCTTTATTCTTTTCTTGAAGGAAAAAGCGAAAGCCAGGAAATCTGTTTTATTCCAAATAATGATTACAAGAGCTTCCTTTTAAAAAGATTTAAAAATATAAAAGAGGGTAAAATCTTAAACACTAAAGGGGAAATAATAGGAAAACATAAGGGATATCCTTTTTATACAGTTGGGCAAAGAAGAGGGCTTGGTGTCAGCTACAAAAAACCCCTATATGTAAAAGAGATCATTCCAGATGAAAATATAATTATTGCCGGTGAGGAAAAAGACCTGTATCAAAAAAAATTTATCGTAAATGAGGTAAATTTTGTGTCAGGCACTCCACCTGAAAAAAGTTTTAGAGCAGATGTAAAAATCAGGTATAAAGCTAAGGAAAGCCCGGCTCAGGTTAATATACTGAGCAAAGATACAGCTGAGGTTATTTTTGATGATCCGCAAAAAGCTGTAACTCCGGGGCAATCTGCAGTTTTTTATAGAAAGGATTTCCTCATTGGAGGAGGTATTATTGCTCAAATAAATCTGTGCTGAGATACCTCTCACCTGAATCAGGAATTATAACTACTATCATTTTCCCCTTATTTTCTTTTCTTCCGGCAACTTTGAAAGCAGCCCACACCGCTGCTCCTGATGATATGCCGGCAAGAATCCCTTCCTCTTTTGCCAGTCTGCGAGCCATTTGAAAAGCATTTGAGCTTTTAACTGCCACAACCTCGTCTATTAAATCAACATCAAGTACTTCCGGAATAAAACCTGCGCCTATCCCCTGAATTTTATGCGGTCCTGCCTTTCCTCCAGATAGTACCGGGGAATCTGCAGGCTCTACTGCTACTACTTTCAGCTGAGGTTTTTTACTTTTTAGCAATCTTCCACAGCCTGTAATGGTCCCGCCGGTCCCAACTCCGCTAACCAATACATCGACTTTTCCGTCTGTGTCATTCCATATTTCTACCCCAGTTGTGCGCTCATGAATTTCAGGGTTTGCAGGATTGCTAAACTGCTGTGGTATATATGAATCTTTTATTTCATCATGCAGTCTTTCTGCCTCTCTAATAGCACCGCTCATTCCTTCGCCAGCAGGAGTCAGCAGTATATCAGTGCCAAATGCAGAGAGCAGTTTTCTTCTTTCCATGCTCATATTTTCCGGCATTGTAAGTATAAGCTTATAACCCTTTAAGGCGCATACTGCAGCAAGGCCCACCCCTGTGTTGCCACTTGTAGGTTCAATTATAACTGTTGTCCCCGGAGATATTAATTTTTGCTTTTCAGCTTCTTCTATCATACTGCAGCCAATTCTATCCTTAACGCTTCCACCGGGATTTAAAAACTCCAACTTTGCAATCACATCTGATTCTAATCCATTTGAAATCTTTGAAAGCCTGACCAGCGGAGTATTCCCAATAAGTTCATTTACACTGCCTGCTATCTTCATAAATATCCTTTCGCATATTAAATTTCCTTATTGATATTATCATTATTTTTTTTAAAAAAAAATTTTAATTTTTTTTAAAATTTATATTGACATCGATTTTACCTTTTGCTATATTAAAAATACTTTAGAGCAGGAGGCAACGCTTAGAAGTAATTGAAATTAGCAAACGAAAGAATGTTGAAAGTAAGTTAAAATTCTAAGTAGACCCTAAGGAAAGCTCTAAAGCAAGACCCCAAGGTGTTCAGTAGCCTAAAGTGGAAACTAAGGCGAAAGATAACTTGGGGTTTCTTCTTTTGTAAGACACACCACACCTGAAAAATTCATTGCAAAAAGGCTTCGAAAAAAGTAAGATATAAAGATTAAAATCATAAGGAGGAAATGATGGAAAAACCAAAATTTGCTTTTTTTGAAGGAAAGATAATTCCTATTAGTGAGGCCAAGGTTGACATCAGGACAAGCTCTCTTCAATATGGAACAGCAGTTTTTGAAGGTATAAGAAGTTACTGGAATGCAGAAACAGAGAAAAATTATGTTTTCAGGATGGAAGATCATTACAAAAGGCTATATGACAGTGCACGTATTTTGATGATAAAAATAAAATACCCAATAGAGGAACTCTGTGATATAACATTGGAACTGCTAAAGAAAGAAGGTTATACCGAGGATTCATACATAAGGCCTTTTGCTTATAATAGCGGACTTAAAATAGGCCCCAAACTTACTGGAACGGAGCAGGACCTTTTTATTTATACCATCCCAATGGGAGACTACCTGGATACAACAAAAGCAATCAAAGTATGCACTTCGTCATGGTCACGATTATCGGACAATAGTATCCCGCCAAGAGCAAAAGTGTCCGGAGCTTACGTTAATTCAGCAATTCAAAAAACAGAGGCCCTGTTGAATGGATTCGATGAGGCTATTGTGCTTACCTCCGACGGTCAGCATGTCAGCGAAGGAAGCGCGATGAATGTTTTTGCGGTTAAAAATAATACATTGATTACACCGCCTGTCTATAGTGATATATTGGAAGGGATAACAAGGGATACAGTTATAAAAATAGCGCAGGATGAACTTAACATAAAAGTTATAGAAAGGCCGGTAGACAGAACGGAAATGTATACTGCTGATGAGCTTTTTTTCTGCGGCACAGGTGCTCAGGTTTCAGCTATAGGCAGCGTTGATAATAGAATAATTGGAAATGGCAGTATGGGACAGCTGACTGGCAAGATTCAAAGTCTTTACTTTAAAATAGTAAAAAATGAGATAAATAAATATTCTTCATGGTGTACTGAAGTATAAGAATAATTTTCTATTAGTTTATGTATGCGCACAAATCATAGTAAGAGCAATCTTTTTTGCAGGATGAAGCTATGTCAGCATCAAAAATATTCCTGTTTACCTTTTTGATAATATCCAGCATAAGAGCTTCAAATTCTTTTATCTGACGGGCCTTGAAGCTAAGCTCAATCTTTTTGCTGTTTCCAAGATAAAGAAGGCACCCGCATATGTCGCTTGTAGATTTTTCATATATTTCACAGGCGCTGCTTATATAGGATTTTAGTTGATTTTCATGCTGCACATTTTTTCTCTTTGCGGAATAATTTGACACTTTGTAGTCAATAATCCTGATTTTACCATCTTTTCGCATATCCATCCTATCGATTTTACCGGTAATGAAATATCCGCTTAGCTTCCAATAAAAAAGCTGTTCAAGCAATAAAAATTCTATGTCATCAAATTTTAATAAATCACTATTTAAAAATACTTCAATATATTTTTTTAACTCCTCATCCTTAATTTTTTCTAATATCTCATCTTCATCTATGTTTTTACCCAAGAACGGTTTTCCAATTAAATCCCCTTGCTTAGCCATAGTTATATATTCTATACATTTGTGAACCCTTTCACCAAGCCTGAGCCTTTCTGTTTCAGGCTCTGGGATTTTATATATATATTTCCACTTGTACAGCACGGGACATTTTATGTAATCCAGCATGCTTGTAAGAGAAAAAAATTTTTCTGTCGCGTTTCTCTTTCTGCCTGCCTCTTCCAAAACAGCCAGATTACAACTGCCATGCCCTGCAAATTTAATTCTATCTCTCCATTGCTCCAACCTGCCTGAGTCAATTAAATTACAGTTTAATTCCAAATCTGTATTCAAATCTTTAAAAATTTTACAGATTTCTTTATCCCTGCCAGGGACTGCACTTAATTTGTTAATAAATACGCTCAAGCTTTTCTCTGCTTCTTTTTGATCACCTTCCGTAAACAGCCTGCTGGTTATGACATTTCCGGCTTTTCCCGCTGAAGCTGCGCCACCGCTGTGCCTGCCTTCCAAACCAATAAAATCAATAGCGTCACTGTATGATTCTATATTTTTATTAAAATTTTTATTTACTTTGTTTCTAATATACTCGGCCCCTTTTAGATTTATAACACTCATCTCGCTGTTGCCCTTTATTGCATCTGCAAAAAATGGAACTATTTCCTTGCCTTTATTTTCTTTTTTATTGGCATCTTCTTCGCTCTCAAACTCGCAGTACGGCAGAGCCAAAACTTTCCTGGCCCTGCTGCATGCAACATAAAATATTCTTCTCTCTTCTTCTGTTCTAATGCTTTTTAGAACCTCTTCGAATTTCTTCCTGCTTGTATAATCTTTTTTCTCTTTCCATATTTTCCCGTCTTTTCTTAAACATGAAGGAATTTCAAATTTTCCTCTGGATGATTTTCTGCCGATATAATCATTTTTCCACAGCATGGGAAGAAAGACCGCTTCAAACTCTAATCCTTTAGCAGCATGGACACTCATAATTTTTACTGAATTTTCACCGGATAATTCCGTCGTGTCAGGGTCATCATAGTCGCTTTTTGCAACATCTCTCAGATAAATTATAAAGCTGTCAAGACTGCTTCCAAAATTATTTTGCTCAAAGTCAGAACTCACCTTAATTAAATTTTCCACATTTTTTATTTTTTCCTTATAACCCGCGCCAAATTTGGACTTAATTTCATCATTCATTCCTGAACGATGAAAAATCAAACTTATCAGCTCCTTTAGTTTTAAAGTTTTTGATTTGCTTATATAAAACCTTAAATCATCCAAAAAACTTGCCATCCTGTTTTTGGCAGGGCTGCTTATGTAAGGATTTTGTTTACAATTTAACAGTCCATCAATAATGCTTGGATTACCCTCTTTTAAGACAGTATTGTAATTGTTTTGCGTGTGTTTGTACTTCCTTAAAAAATAAATATCGCGATCGCAAATTTTGTATTTCCCTGATTTTAATATGTGTATTAAATTTATTTCATCATAGGTATCATGAATGATTCTAAGCCAGGATATAATAAATAATACTTCAGGCTTAAAGAAAAAATTCTTGCCCCCGACAAGCTCGTATTTGATATTGTTTTTTTCCAGTTCCCCTGCAATTACACCAAACCTTTTTCTTCTTGCCAGTATCGCTATATCTTTTAATTTAACACCTTTTTCCGCTAAATGTTTTATAATTTTAGAGATTTGCTGAGCCTCTTCCCCGTGTGTTTTGTTATAGCAAAAAATAACCTTTGAATCTTTTTTTTCATTTTCAGGTTTCAACTCTTTATTAAATCTATTTTTGTTTTCAGCAATAATATTATTTGCAGTACTAATAATATTTTTTCCGGATCTGAAATTAACTGTCAGGTAAAAATCTGATACGCTGCTTTTGCTATAAATATCCCATTTATGAAAATTCAGGATATTTTCAACACATGCGCCCCTAAAAGAATATATCCCCTGATCATCATCGCCGACTACCATTATTTTATTGCAGCCGGGATTGTACAGGAGAGAAAATAAATAAGCCTGGGCTATGTTTGTGTCCTGAAATTCATCTATAAATATGTACTTATATTTGTATCTATATTTTTTACCAAGCCTCTTGTTTTCGGTCAGCAAAAAATAAGGAAGTAAAATCTGATCAGAATAGTCTATGCAATTTTTGTCTCTTTTGCTTTTCTCATACCCGGAGTAAACGTCAAATAATTCTTTCTGGTACTCGGCCACTTTCTCTTCTTCGTTTTTCAGCGCTTCGCTTTTATAACTGATTAAAATTTCCTTATAGTTTTTTATGTATTCTTCAAAATCTGCTACTCTGATTAAGTTATTTTTTAAGTTCTGTATGTATGCAAGCAAGTCATCTATAAATTTACCGACATTCTTTCCGACACTTATATTTTTAAAATTAAAACTGCCAAAAATTTCATATATAGCCTGCCAGGATTCTGCACTATTTAACAATTTAAAATCTTTGCCCAGCCCAAATTCAAAGCTATTTTCCCTTATAATTTCATTTCCAAAAGAGTTAAATGTAAGAATATCCATGTTTTCAAAATCAAGCTTCTTTTTTATCTTTTCTTTTATCCTTACTCTCATATTTTCAGCTGCATTTCTGGTAAACGTTAAAGCAAGTATTTCATTTGGATTGCACAGCCCTTCCTCCAGTATTTTTATAATGTTATTGGTTATCACCCAGGTTTTGCCAGAGCCGGCACAGGCAATAACTCTTTTTACTTCTGCATCGCTATCAAATATTTTTAGCTGTTCCTCTGTTCCGTTAAAATTGCTCGCCATAGTACCTCGGACATAAAATTTTATAATTGCAGGACATGCAGGGCATATAATTTTTTGGATTAGGGCCAAATCTTTCTCTTTTTATTTTTAGAATTATATCTTTTAAAGTATCCATAAATTTATCAGAATCGTAGTGTTCTGCCGGGACTTCACATACAGGATTTCCAGGCACGCCAAGGCAGATATACTTTAGCCTGTACTCTTTTCCCCTTACATGGCTCAGCTCCTCGCTCAAATCAACTGCCAGCCTGTAAAGCTTCAGCTGAATCTCTTCCTGAAGGTATGATTCGTTAAATCTTGTTGAGCTTGATTTATAATCTACAAGTTCTATTTTGTCGTCGCTTGTAAAGTTTATTTGATCTATCCTCCCTGTTACATAATCATCGCCGATGTAAAAAGTAAACTTTTTTTCCATAATAGATTTTTTAGGATTATCCGGAAGATTTTTCTCAAAAAAACTTTTAAATTCTTTAGCGGCTCTTTCCATTAAGTTCTTCCTGACAAATTCAAACTCAAAATCATGCCTGTCAAACTCTTTTTTTAATATATCTTCAAGCACTTCCCATGATAATTCTTTATACCCGGATTCAAAAAATAATCTAAGTATTTCATGGTATATCTTCCCTATCTTAAGGTTTAAATTTTCCTCTTCCTTTATATTTATAAAATACTTCAGTTTATATTTAAAGGGACATTCCATATATTCGTTTAAGGAGCTATATGAAAATACTGCCGGGAATATCAAAAAGGGTTTGTTTTTATTTTTAGTATAATTTATAGAGCCCCACCACCTGTCAGGCGGATAGAAATGTTTTAAAAAGTATAATTGCCTTAAATAATTGTTAAAATTTAATTTATTCCCTTTCAGTAATTTAGCAGTGTTTACAACCGCTCTCTTTTTGATGAGCCATTTCCTGGCTAAACAATCATCCAATTCAAAATAATCTTCTGCTGTAATTTCATTTTTGTTTGGTTTCTTTTTTTGGGCTGCATGCTTTAATTTTTCCTCCGGGTTTATTTTTTTATAAATACTGCTCAACTCTTCATAAAAAAGTGAGCTTTCTTTCCTTTTGTTCGAGGTTATATATAAATACTCTGAAGCTCTTGTAATTCCAATATAAAAAAGTTTTCTTTCCTCCTCCAGGTGCCTCTTTTCTAATTCTTCATGGTCCAAATTTTTTCCGCTGACAAAATAATTAAATATTTGGACATCATAGGTCTGTGGAAAATTAAATTTTGAGGGAAGATACCCTTTATTTATAAACGGCAAAAAAACAGCTTTAAACTCAAGCCCCTTACACTGGTGGAAGCTTAAAATTTGAACTGCACCCTTTAGATAAAGATCTTTGGTACTTTCTTCTATTTCTTCCAAAAACTGATTTTCTATAATGCTGTCTAAAAATCCAATATAAGAGGCAGTATCACTTTTGGAAGCAGAGTCCTGGCAAAATTTTTTAATGCTTTCTAAAAAATCTCCCAAACTATCCCATAAATTCTTCTCATAAAATTTCCCATTATCTTTTGATTTTAAATATTTTACAAAACCAACTCTCCTGTCTTTTATGAGTCCTGAGGCAAAGTCAAATACATTTTTACTTGAAATTTGCAAAAAATCTTCTACCGCGCCAACAAGTCCTGATATTTTTTTAAGTTCACCATACGTATCATTGCCTTTTTTGACCTGTCCGCATTGACTTGCAATGTCTGTTATGTAGTGCCATAAATTTTCGCATGCTCTACTGCCGCCATTTTTTTTACTTCTGCTGTATAAAAATTTTATCCTTTTAAAATATAAAGGCTCTAAATTTATGGCATCCGAAAGCAGTATATCCTCCACAAGATTATCAAGTGCTACGGTGCCGTTTTTTTTATCTTCTTCAGGTCCTCTGACTTTCACTACCAACCTCATGAAGTTAATAATGTATTTTACATATTCATTGTCAAGCAGACTTCTTGAACTTCTTCTTGCAAATGGTATGCCCCTCTGCTGAAGAGCACTTTCTACAAGATGGGTTTCATATCCAAGCCCTTTTACAATTACCGCAATATCTTCTGCATTTATACCTTCACTGATATGCAAATATTTTATTTTATCGCATATAAAATTTACTTCCTCCGAAAGGCTGCGGCATTCTTTCAGTACTACTTCGCCGCAGGAATTGCTACCTTCGTGCTTTAAAACGCTGCAATTTTTTAAAATCCTGTTTTTATTTAATGAAATAAAATTTTGGCTGACTTCATTTATGACCCGGCTGCTCCTGTAATTTTTATCCAGGAACAAAACATTTTCAGGCTGAAGGCCGTCATAAATTCCCTGGAAATTATCAACCATGGATCCTCTGAATGCATATATGGACTCATCATCATTTCCAAAAAAAATGCAGTTATCGCTGGATAGGTATTTTAGAATCTCAAGCTGGGCTTTATTAATTTCGTGCAGTTCATCTACTAATATGTACCTGTATTTTTGCTTATAAAAATTCCTGGTATTTTCTTCATCCTCCAGTATGCGCGCGGTCTCATCCAACAGTCTTCCATAGTTGTACGCCCTGTTTTTACGTAATTCTTCACTGTATCTTGCGTATATGCCAACTAATTCTGACAGAACAGGATTAAAAAATGGAGTAAACTTACTGGACAGATCCAATGGATAAAGCATATTCTCCTGAGCCCTAAGAATAAAATCAAAAATTTCCTGCATGTAGCTGCTGGCAATAAAAGAACTGCTATGCATATACTTAAAAGTATACGGATAATTTTTCCTGTCCAAATCCTCTATTACTTCCCGCAGCATCCTCCACTGCTCTGTAGAGTTTAAAACTTTTATCTCGCCTGAGTAATTGCCAGCGTTTGCCTTTTCAAGAAAATCAATGCAAAAAGAATAAAAAGTGTTTATCGGTATTTCTAAAATACTTCTGTTGATATCAACTGTTGTTTTTTCTCTTATTATTTTTGCCCATCTGCGGTTAAAACTGAATACGAGTATGCTGCGTGGATCTATCTTTTTAGTATTGGCCAAATATTTGGCAAGCTCTATTAAAATGTAAGTTTTGCCTGTTCCGGGAGGTCCTGTGATTAAAAAATTGCCGCTCTTTTCATCTATAACTTTTTTTAATCTGTTAATTAGCATTAATTATCTTGCATTAATCTGTTTTAATTCAATTAATATTTCTTTCAGCAATGCGAGCTCCAGTCTCCTAAAATCAATATCGCTTGAAAGTTTTGCCCATTTCTTTGGATTATCTTCAGGTATATAATTATCCAGCTCTGATAAAATATCGCCCATTTCCTGCCGCCTTTCGCTCTTTGATTAGCTTAAAATATTCCTGTCCGTTTTAATAACTTTATAGTAAATAATGTTTATAAAGTAAAGCAGAAATAATTCTGCAAGTTCTTTTTTAAGGTGACTGAAGACTTTCTTTTGCGGTCTGTTATTTTTCTAGCCTTTAATCTTTGCTTCAACCTTGCAACAACCAGACTCTAATAAAATTTTTTAAATGGAGCGGGCTACGGGAATTGAACCCGCCTCTTGAGCTTGGGAAGCTCATGTACTACCAATATACTAAGCCCGCTTATACCATGACCTCATGTTATTTCTTAAAATAACCTTTGTCTTAATCCCTTACCTGCCTTTATTTTTGCCATTTGTGCGTTTAGCTACTCTTCAACATCTCCCTGGTTTTTATCTACTTCTGCATTCTCTTTTATTTCTTCTAATTTTTCTTTTCTTTCAGGAGCTAAGCTAACTATGGTTAGTTTAGTGTCTATCACCTTAACGCCTAATTTATCTGTTGTAATACTCGAAGCTTTGTCTATTATTTCCTGCATCTTTTCAGGTATATTCACATCAAGGCTCAATTCTACCAGCATATCTATAATAATTCCATTTGATTTCGGGCGTGCTGTCACCCTTACATCTCCTACCCCGTCTACTTTAGCTACTTTATCCTTTATCTGCTGCGCAATTGAATCCAGGGTTATCATAGCTTTCCCTGCTTTTACCCCTGATATCATTGCTACTTTTGACTTCCTTCTGTAGAACTCCAGTACCAGCAAAAAAACACAGACTATAAATACCATAAGTAAAGCAAATGAAGAAATGTAGAGCGGTATAGCAACTTCGGGACTAAAAATTTTCATTGCAATATCAGACCATTTAAAAAATTCTACAAATTCATTAACCATGGAAAAAAGTGAGGCGAGAGCTAAAAAGACTAATGCCGCCACAACAATAATTTTATTAAATATATTCATACATCCTGGTTTACAAAACTTACCAAAATCAACAAGTTTTGAAAGACGCCTTTCTTCGCCTTATTAAATAATTAAACATTTAAGCACCCCTTGACCAGTTTTGGAGGGACGACTTTACCTGAAGGATTCTCACCTTCATAGCAGACACTGCCATCTAACTCTTTTAGGTTAGACATCCTGGTCTGCAACGCTGTAAGCGTGGCTTTATCTCTCAATTTTCTCCACAGAGTCCAACTGTGAATACGTTTTGTTCTATCTCCAGCAAGGTCAAGAACAACATTCTTAACAATTTCTGATGGATATTTGTAAAGAGACAATTTCTCATTAAATCCCAGTCCACGTCTGCCTATCACATAAGAAGCAGACTCATGGATAGATAAATTATATATTTTTTGATACTTAAATTTTCCTATTATAGACGTAAATGCAGGATTGACTTTTTTATATTGAATGCCATTCTCAATACATTTGCGTTCAAGTAATGTTAATGATTTTTTCCATACAAAATTACTTTTTATCCTATTAAATCTTCTCCCTTGATTCTCAAATTCTTTTTTAAATTTTAAATTTTCAAACGCTATCCCCTTATTCCTATCAAAAGCATATTGTATTATTTGCTTAACCACACAACCTATTTCGTAATCTCTTTTGTTTGCTGATGCAAAAAATATTTGGTTATTCACTATTGTGAACGATTTAATTAAATTACCATCTGAACTTATTTCAGAAATAGCAACTCTATCAGGATTTATATCTGCTCCGATAATGCCTTCTGAAAAATTAATTACTAATTTCGGATTTTCTATTTCGTAATCAATAACCACCCGATAATGCTGAACATCTTTTCTAAGTAAACGAGTATTATAAGAATTGCCCAAACCAAATAGATAGAATAACTGTTCTTCAAATTTATCAGGAATAAACAGTTTGTACTTTTCAAACTTTCTGTTACCAATTGTTACCCTTAGATAGAAATCACCATTCTTATTGCCCACTCGTATGTTTGGATTGCCTTTTTTTGCTATATCTCCTCTTGCATACATTTGATTGTCTCGTTTATTCTTCCATTCTTCTTTAGACAATTCTTCTTTAATCAATTTATCCCAATTTTTTCTTCCACCAAAAATCACCTTTTTATCTTTAACTCTTAAATATAATCCTTCTGCCTGCGTAACTGCATCAGAAATTTGACGCGTATTTAGGGATTGATATTTTATCTTTGCTTGGTTACGGACATCGTTAAAAGTGAGTTTATCTTTCTGAAAACGGCAGAAGGCAAAACGATAAGCGGATGACCAATCAGCGACTAACTGATTAAGTCTACTAAAATCCTCACTATATATTTCACCATGTATGACTTTTCTCATATATCTAATTCCTCTTTTAACTTCTTTCTGTCCCCTCGTTTTCCATATAGTCTTGCACTGAACGAAGTAATCAAAGCAAGCATATCATCAACCAACTCTTTATTTTCATCTCTAGAAGGTTCTGATTCCACGACTTCAATCTTACAACCCAATCCTTCAAAGAAATGATAAATAAATCGTAATCCAAATCTTGACAATCTATCTTTGTATTCAATCACTATTAGATTGATTTCTTTTCTAATTACAGCATCTATCATCTTGTGAAATTTTCGTCTCTTATCGTTTAATCCAGAGGCTATTTCAATAAATTCAATTGGCTCTTTGTATCCTTTCCCTTTGCAATATTGTCTTAATCTTTCAACCTGCTTATTCAAATTCCCTTCTTGTTTTCTGGTAGACACCCTGGCATAGATAGCAACCTTCGGTAAAACGTTATTCATTTCCAAAAGTTTTTGAATATCTGATTCTAAATATCTTCTATGCCCACCAGGGGTTTTATATGATATTAAAAGCCCTCTCCTTTCCCACTCTTTAAGACTATTATGAGTCAGTTTGTATTTGGACTCTATATCACCTATTCTTAGTAACAACAACCTTCTCCAATACTTTTTTTATGTTATTAAGCCATTTTTTAAATTCTTCCTTTGAAGGAAGCTCCTTAAATGGCTCATCAAACAATACTTTTTCTTCACCAATTATTACGTATTCCTTAGTCAATTCTTTAATCTCCATATCATACTCCTTATGATATAACATGGTTTCTATTAAAAGTCGAGTCTTTTTTGGATGATTCTGATAATTTTTGGTTAGAATTTAGCATCTGTATCTTCCTCCCTTTGGGCATTAATTAAAAAAATTATAAAATCTTCTTTAAAATTATAATTACCTGCGGTAAAAAGTCAATAAAACTGACCGGCGTGTCATTTAAAAATTAAAAGTGCACAGTTTTTATAGAATTTAAAATTTAATAAAAATAAGTCTTATCAGTTGGCACAAACTTAGATAAGTGAGTGTCCAACTTTTTGGGTTCATATCAATGTTAGCTTTGCTTAATTAAATTTAGATATTCTTTGTAATATCTACTCTAAGTTATTATAATACTCACAGCCATTCTTAAAGAAGGACTGCCTATAATAATACTGGAGCCATTTAAAACTAATTATTAGTATTGTTGTCTATTTATATTAAAGAGAGGAGTTAGTTTGGGTCTTTACATTGGTTACGATATAGGTTCAATAAGTGTAAATAGAGTTATTTTAAATGATGACGGAAAGATAGTTGATGCATTACCTTACTGCCGACATAGTGGTGAACCTTTAAAAATAGTAAAAAATGATCTGGAGCATGTAGCTCATAGAGATGATTTAAAAAAAATATATGGCGTAGGATTTACTGGTTCTGGCGGGAAAAATATAGCAAAACTTTTTAATTCAGTCTTTGTAAATGAAATCGAAGCAATTATAACCTCCGTAAAGTATTTACACAAAGAAGCAAAAACAGTAATAGAGATCGGCGGCCAGGATTCCAAATTCATTGATCTGGCTGTAGGAGATTATGCAATGAATGAGCTCTGTGCAGCAGGAACAGGTTCATTCCTTGATCAGCAGGCAACGCGGTTTGGCCTTACAATAGAGGAATTTGCTGATCTGGCCTTAAAGTCAAAAAATCCATCAGCAATTGCCGGAAGATGCAGTGTTTTCGCAAAAACAGACATGATACATCTTCAGCAGGAAGCAGCCAAAGATGAGGATATTGCACTGGGATTATGCTATGCAATGGCCAGAAGTTTTAAATCTGGAATAGTAAAAGGAAAAAACTTTATACCTCCTATTATATTTTGTGGAGGAGTTGCTTTTAATAAAGCTATGGTAAAAGCTTTTGAAGAAGTTCTGGGAGAAAAGGTAACAATTCCTAAGTATAGGGAATCTGTTGGTGCAGCGGGAGTTGCCTTAAGTCTTAGAACAAATGGAACAAGAGGAGATATAAAAATAAATAAATTATTGGTTAAACTGGATGATTATTTAAAAAACTTCAAATATAAAAAAGAGACTTTTAAAGCGCTCAATTTAGTCAAGTCTAAATTACCATCTAATGCACAGGAAAAATATAATTTTGATAATGGTAAAGTAGATGCCTATATTGGTATTGATGTTGGTTCTATAAGTACAAATGTTGTTGCAGTTGATAAAGATAAGAAGTTAATTGCAAAATGTTATTTAAGAACTTCAGGCAGGCCAATAGAAGCAGTTCGCAGAGGCGTTAAAATAATTGGCAATGAAATTGGGGGTAAAATAAATGTTAAAGCTGTTGGCACTACTGGATCTGGCAGATATCTGGTAGGCGACTTTGTCGGAGCTGATATTGTAATTAATGAAATTACTGCTCAAGCTACCGCAGCGGCAGATATAGACAGTTCAGTTGATACAATTTTTGAGATCGGCGGCCAGGATTCAAAATATATTTCCCTGGAAAATGGCGTAATAGTTGATTTTGAAATGAATAAGATTTGTGCAGCAGGTACTGGCTCCTTTTTAGAGGAACAGTCAGAGAGATTTAATATAGAAATTACTGATTTTGGAGATAAGGCACTGAAAGCTAAAAATCCGCTAAATCTTGGGGAGCGCTGTACTGTATTTATGGAAACAAATGTTTACTCACATTATGAAAAAGGTGCAAGCATAGAAGATATTTTGGCAGGTCTGGCATATTCAATTACAATAAATTATATAAATAGAGTTGTCGGTAGAAAAAAAATTGGTAAAAAAATATTTTTTCAGGGTGCCGTCGCATTTAACAGGGCAGTTGTGGCTGCCTTTGAAAATTACCTGGGAAAGGAAATAATTGTACCGCAGAATCACGAGGTGACAGGAGCCATTGGAGCTGCAATAGCTGCTTTGAAAAATTTTACAGGGAAAACAAAGTTTAGAGGATTTAATAAGATTGCCAGGGTAACATACAAGCAGAGTTCCTTTGTCTGCAAGAGCTGTCCAAACAGGTGTGATATTAAAAAGGTTACAATTGCTGGTTCGTCCCCGTTATTTTACGGTGGACGATGCGAAAAGTATGAAAAGAAGGATAGCACAAAAACTGATTTACCTGATCTTTTTGCTGAGCGGGAGCAAATACTGCTAAATTCCTATAGTGCAGAAGAAAAAGAAAATGCAAAAAAAATTGGGATTCCCTACACAATGCTTACCCATGAATTTTACCCGTTCTGGAATGCATTTTTTAATGAACTTGGGTTTAATGTTGTTTTATCAGATAAAACAAATAAAAAAATTATTAATGATGGCCTGCAATTGGTGGTCGCAGAGACATGTTTTCCAATGAAAGCAGTACTGGGGCATGTTCAAAATTTAATTGATAAGGGTGTAGATTATATTTTCCTGCCAAGTGTCAGGGATATGCCATGTGATAATAATAAGATCACAGGTGAAAGAAGAGGGAGCTATCCATGTCCCTTTGTGCAGGGTATGTCCTCAATGGTTAAATCTTCAATGAATATAGAAAATGATATAATTTTAGATCCATTAATTAATTTTAGCTTTGAAGAATATCTGAAAGAAAATCAATTAAAAAAATTAGGCATTAGATTAAAGAAGAGTAATTTATTGATTAAAAAAGCAATTAAAGAGGCATATAAAGCACAGAAAAAATTTTATTTGTCTATTAAGGAAAGAGGCAAGAAAGTAATTGATAACTTAAAAGAAGATGAGATTGCAGTTGTTATTATTAGCCGGCCTTATAATAGTTGCGATAGAGGGATAAGTATGGATATTCCTAAAAAAATACAAGCTATCGGAATGCAGGCAATTCCAATGGACTATCTGTCTTTAGATTCAATTGATTTATTTGAAAAGTGGCCAAACCTGTACTGGGAATTTGGAGATAGAATAATGAGCGCTATAGAAATTATTAACAGGGATAAGCGGTTATTTCCAGTTTATATTACTAATTTTGGGTGTGGTCCTGATTCTTTTATAACGCAATATTTTGAAAGGGAAATAAATAAACCATTTCTCAAAATGGAAGTTGATGAACATACTGCTGGTGCAGGAGTTATAACAAGATGTGAGGCTTTTGCAGATTCCCTAAAAAATATTAGGGCCATAAAAAAGGAAGAACAATACATACCGGATAAAAAAAGTATGGACCCTGTATTTAAAAAAAGTGATGGCAGGATAACTTATATACCATATATGGGAGATGGTGCATATGCATTAAAATCTACTTTTATATCAGCAGGAATTAATGCAGAAGTTATGAACTCAGATGATGAGACATTGGAACTTGGGAGAAGGCATACATTGGGGAAAGAGTGCTATCCATTCATTATTACAACTGGAGATATGCTTAAAATATTAAAATATAATAATCCTGATAAAGTAGCATTTTTAATGCCGCTGACATATGGGCCATGCAGATTTGGACAATACAATAAGATGCAGAAGATAATAATTAAAGAATTAGGCTATGAAAATATTCCAATTATTTCCCCGGGGGATCCGGAGAGCAAGCAGTTCTACAAGGAATATGACATGGAAGGATCAAAGGGTTCAAAGATCCTGTTAAAGGCTATGACGGGAATTTTGACTATTGACTTTCTTGATAAAATGCTGAGACAGACAAGGCCATATGAGAAGATTAAAGGTAAGGCAGATAAGATTTATAATAAATATTTAAGTGATGTATGTTTATACCTGGAAGATTCAAATTCCCCAAAATTACTGAAAAAAATGGTTGAGATTTTAACTGAAGCAAGAAAGGATTTTGAAAAAATTCCTGTGAATAAGAAAGAAAAACCAGTTGTAGGAATAGTGGGTGAAATATTTGTTCGCAATCACCCATATAGTAATAATGAAATAATAAAAAGAGTTGAGAAATTAGGTGGAGAGGTAGAAATCCCGCCTTTTGGAGAATGGCCAAACCATACAAATGCTACCAGCAAGCTTGATATTACAATCAAGCAAAAGGATTTATTTTATAAAATAATAAAAAGTTTTAGTTTAAACAATAGTAATGGCTACGGATCCTTTGGAAAGAATTTTTCAAATTATATAAAAGGTACAAAGTTTTATATTACAAACAGGATGTTTAAGAGAATTCTAAATAATAGCTGCAGCAAATTAGAGGAGCCGCTAAAGGGATTTTTAAGGGAGGAAGAGGAAGCAGATATTTATGAAATATGGGATAATGCAGAACCTTATATTATAAAGTGGTTTGGTGAGGCAGCATTGAGCGTTGGAAAGTCAGTATATTGGATGAAAAATGGTATTGATGGAATTATAAATGTAATGCCTTTTACCTGCATGCCAGGAACAATGGTCACGGCTATATCTAAAAGGCTCAGAGAAGAATATAAGGTGCCGTGGTTAAATCTTGCTTTTGATGGTCTTGAGCAGGGTACAACAGAAACAAGGCTCGAAGCTTTCATGTATCAGGCCAGGCAGCATAAGAAAAATAAAGGATAAAAATAATATTAAAGTTGTTTCTCCATACTTAGGGTTTGGGGATGAATTATATAAGAAGGCCCTCTGACTCGCTGACTGCAGCAGAAATTAAACTATAACTTGTTAACATAATTGATTCTTTCTGGTAAACTTTAAAAAATTATGCTATAAGGCTATTTAAAATTTTAATAAAATAAAGATGAAAGTTACAATATGAAAACACTGATAATATT
>Ga0114918_10002121_pt1 | contig 17802 bp, 14 predicted proteins | sample LantaG_FD_87015 | JGI IMG/M metagenome (GOLD analysis project Ga0114918, IMG submission 87015) | Deep subsurface microbial communities from Baltic Sea to uncover new lineages of life (NeLLi) - Landsort_02402 metaG | ecosystem: Environmental > Aquatic > Marine > Oceanic > Sediment | place... | reverse complement strand
TACTCGCCGGAGGCGTCCTTCGGCGTATCGTCCCGGTTGACGAAGTAGTTGTCAAGTTCCAGTGCGAAGGGACGTATGCCGTGCGCCAAGAGCTGTACCGCCAGGCGCTTGGAGAAGGTCGTCTTGCCCGATGACGATGGCCCGGCGATCAGCACCAGGCGAATCTTGCCCCGGCGCTCGGAGATCTGGCGCGCGATCCCGGCAATCACCTGCTCGTGTAGGGCTTCGGAGACCAAGATGATCTCTCTGATTCGGCTATGCTGGATGGCGTGATTGAGCTCGCCCACGTATTCCGTCTCCAGCAAGCGCAGCCAGCTGCCGTACTCCCGGAAGACATTCATCAACTGCGGATAGCGAATCGGCTCCTGTAGTTGGGTGGGCTCATGTCGCCGCGGAAACTGCAGAATGAAGCCCTCCGCTCGCTGCACCAGTTGGAAGTACTTCAGGTAGCCGGTGCTGGGGACCATATAGCCATGGAAATAGTCTCGATAGCCATTCAGACCATAGAGCCGCAGGTAGGCCTTGCGTTTGCGGTCCCGGCCTTCGAAGACGGCTTCTTTGTCGGTCTCGTTGCGGGCCCGGAATATCTCCAGTGCCCGGTCAAGAGGGACCTCTTCACTCAGGATGGGAACGTCTTCCCCGACCAGGCGGCGCATCTCCGCCTGAAGCTGTGCCAGCTCGGTATCTGTGAAGGGGTCGCGATGGCGCACCTCACAGAAATAGCCGCCGTAGGGCAATGAGTGATCGACGAAGATCTCGGCTTGGGGGAACAGACTGTGCGCGGCTACCACCAGCAGGAAAGAAAGCGAGCGACGGTAGATGCGTACGCCATCCGACTCGGATAGGTTGATGGGTTTCACGGAACAGTCGTATTTGATGGCGTACGGCAACTCACGCAGATTCCCGTTGACGAGTGCCGCAATGAGCGGAATCTCCGGGTCGGGGAAGGCTGCTCGTAGGAAGGTCTCCAATGAGGTGCCCACCGCACCCTCATAGGTCTCTCCGTCCGGCAGTGTGATCTGAACCGATTGGCGAGGCGTGCTGCGTCGTACTTGTTGGCTTTCCATTATGGTGGTTGGTTGCCCTGAGTCATCTTTCATAGCAAAGGTAAACACGGCTAGTATACCGGCTTTGAAGTGATTGTAAAGCTTGCGGATCCTCGCAGGATGACTACACTGATGTCTGTCTCCTCCGGGAGATGGCGGTCATCAACTTGGCTCTCGAAGGGGGAGTGATGAAACGCTTTGCCGTACTGCAGCTATCCGGTTGTGCAGGGTGTGAGGTCTCACTTCTGAACGCGGACGCCTGGGTTGAACAAGTCAAGCTGGTCTATATGCCGCTGGTGACCTCGGTCCACGATGTGCCCGAGGTTGACATTCTCCTGATAAGCGGTGGGGTGCGGACGGATGAGGATCTCTATAAATTGCGCCACGCCGTGAAGCGCGGCAAGCAGGTGGTCGCGGTGGGAACGTGTGCTATCTCCGGCGGCGTCGCCAACTTGGGAGACCGCGACGAGGTGCGTGAGGTCTTCCTCGCGCAGGCGCAGCGTCACCACGTCCCTCGCTTGTTGCCCAAGACCCATCCCGTCGATGCCTACGTTGATATCGACTTATACCTGCCGGGCTGTCCGCCCACGCCGGAGCTCTTTATGGCCGTGCTTGAGGAGGACTCTGTTTTCAAACCGAGCAAGATAGTCTGTCAGGAGTGCGGCAGGAAGAAGATCCGCGAACTACGGCCCAAGCATCTGCTGGGCTTCCAGCAAGGCAAGGTGCTGCCCGATATCTGTTTGGTCAACCAGGGCTATCTCTGTGTCGGTACATCGACGCGGGGTGGGTGCCGTGCTCCCTGCCCGCGCGCCGGCCATCCGTGCGTGGGGTGTCGGGGGCCGTCGGATGTCTTTATCGAGAAGGAGTCAGCGGCCTGGTTCACGAGCATTAAGCGAGTTTTTGACTCAATGACGGATGTTCCTGATGGGGAGATCGATGCGGCGTTGCGCTCGCCGCAACTGGCGCTCTTCCTCTTCCAGTTTTCGGACTACTCGGGTGGAGATCGTGCGGTGCGCCCAAAAGAGAAGGTGCTCTGATATGGCTACTTTGACATTTCCGCTGAGCAGAATTGAGGGCCACGCCCAAGTTGTCGTCGAGGTGCGTGGCAGCGAGGTGCTCTCGGCGCGCTTCCAAGCGACTGAGTATCGTGGTTTCGAATTCCTGGTAAAGGGTGGACCGGCGGAGCAGATGCCGGTTATCGTGCCGCGCATCTGCGGTGTCTGCTCCACGGCGCACCACGTGGCGTCGGTCAAGACGCTGGAAGATGTCTACGAGGTGACGCCGCCGCCGCTGGCTGTCAAGATCCGCGAGCTGCTGTTGCTCGGGCAGTTGCTGCAGAACCAGGCGACCTCGCTCTTTATCTTCACTATGCCGGACCGGCTGGAGGTCGATAGCCTCTTTGACCTGTCGGGCAGCGATCTGTCGGAGGACCAGCAGGCCGTGATGACCACCCACGCGCTGCAGGTGCGCCAGGTGGGCACTCACCTGATCTCGCTGGCGGGCGGTCAGTTCATCCATCCGGTGAAGGCTGTCATTGGGGGCGTGATCTCCGGCATCACGGAGGAAGCCGCGGCCAAGATGCGCGAGGAATTGGTGTGGGCGCTGCCGGTCGCGACCGAGCTGGTGGACTATTACTGGGAGGCATCCCTGGCGATGGGAGAGCGGTTGGGCACCTGGGGCGACGATCAGCCGGCCTGCTATATTACGGCGGTGGGTCCCGAGCACCCCGACTACTATGGAGATGTGCTGCGCGTGATGGGGTGCGGGGGCGGCGACGCGTGCACCGTCTTCCCGGCGCGCGACTATGCGGATTACCTTACGGTCGAGGAGTCCGAGTATAGCTATGCGCACCAGACGAACTACAAGGGCAATGCGATGCGGGCCAACAGCCTGGCGCGAGTGAACCTGGTGCGGAAGATGGGCACACCCACAGCTGACGAGTACCTGGCACGTTTCCACGAGGCCTTCGGGCAGCCTGCGCATGCTATCATGCTCTTTGATCTGGCGCGGGGCATTGAGCTGGTCTACGCGATGGAACGCTCGCTGGAGATACTGTCCGATCCACTGGACCGCGAGGACACCAATGTGCCCCACACGCCGCGCGACGGTGAGGGGTATGGCCTTGTCGAGGCACCCCGCGGTCCTCTAATCCACCATTACCGGGTCGAGGACGGCAAGATCGCTCACGCGGAGTTTATCATCCCCACCGTGCACAACATGCTGGCCATTGAGCGTGCGCTGCGGGTGGCGGCCCGCCGCTACGTGACGCCCAGCGGCGTGGATATGGAGCTGGAGAAGGCGGTCGGCCGCGTCGTGCGGGCCTTTGATCCCTGTATCGCCTGCGCAACACACTGAGCTTAGGAGCAGCCCATGCGAGACCACAAATACTGTTGTTTGTTGCTTATACTGGCACTACTAGCTGTCTTTAGCGGTCGCGGCACCGTTGCAGCGCAGGCCGTATCTGTGACCCATACCGTGAAGCCGGGGGAGAACCTGTTCCGCATCGCCCTCTACTATGGCACTACGGTCAACGCGATCCAGATTGCCAATGGCCTGGGCACCGTTCTCATCTATGTGGGCCAGCAGTTGGTGATCCCCGGGGCGACCAACACGGCGCCGCCAGAGGCGCCGCTGACCCCGCCGCCGGATGGCTCGGTCCCCGGCGAACCCACGCCGGTCCCTACCCCGGCGGTCGGCGATATCGACGCCCGCACGTACGTCGTGCTGGCAGGGGACACGCTCACCGCCATTGCGGCCCGGTTCGACCTTGCCATCTGGGATCTGCGTCAGCTCAATGGACTGCTGGATACCAACGCGATCATCGTTGGGCAAGAACTTGTCCTGTCGGAGACTGTCCCCGACGCGCCGGAACCCGCTCCTGTGGATACACCAACGCCAGAGCCGGTGCCCGTGTCGCCAGAGACTGCTCCGACTCAGGACACCTACACCGTGCAGCGTGGGGATAACCTGACGCAGATCGCTGCCCGCTTCGGCATGACGGTGGCCGAGATTTCTCGTCTCAACAGCATCGCCTACCCCTCCCAGATCTACGTCGGCCAGGTGCTCATCCTGGCGGAGATTGCCCCCGATACGCCGGAACCCGCTCCTGTGGATACGCCAACGCCGACCGCGACCGAGATCCCGCCGGCTGCTGAGCCTACCGCGACCGTGTCGCCAGAAACTGCTCCGACTCAGGACACCTACACCGTGCAGCGTGGGGATAACCTGACGCAGATCGCTGCCCGCTTCGGCATGACGGTAGCCGCGATTTCTCGGCTCAACGGCATCGCCAACCCCTCCCAGATCTACGTCGGCCAGGTGCTGCGCCTGACGGGAACGGCGCCGGCGCCGACAGGCGCTGGTAAGCTGATCGTGGTCGACCTCTCGGACCAGCATATGTGGGCCTACGAGGGTGACCAACTGGTCTACTCCTTTGTCATCTCCACCGGTGCCGCACCGTCGTACACGGTCGCGGGGGAGTTCCGCATTCAGAGCAAGATCCCCAACGCCTACGCCTCCACGTGGGACCTCTGGATGCCGCATTGGATGGGTATCTATTGGGCCGGCTCTATGGAGAACGGCATCCACGCCCTGCCGATCCTCTCCAACGGGCAGACGCTGTGGGCCGGCTACCTCGGTACGCCGATCTCGTACGGTTGCATCGTCCTGGGGACGCAGGAGGCGGCGCAGTTGTATAACTGGGCGGTGATCGGGACGCCGCTGTCGATACGGTACTAGGGGAATACGAAGCGTGCGAGGATGGCACATCCTCGCACGCTTCGTGGTCAGCCTTATGTCCCCTTTGTGCCGCTTTGCATGTCAGTAACGAAAATGTGCCAATGGCCACGCCCGCTGCTGCCCCTCCCATCAATCCTCAAACGCAATCGTCAACGCACGCTCGGTCACACCCTCGTAGACACGCTCCATCTGACCGCGGAAGGTCGATGCCGGAACGAAGTCGGGAAGGCCAATGCGCTTCAGCAGTGCAAGCTCGACTTCGGGTCCGGCGATCCGAACACTGTAATCCGCCAATGCATCGTGCGAACCCCAGAAGTGGTCAAGCGACGCAGCAAGAGGCGGCGCGGGCTCAACCGTGCCGGCCTGTTCTTCAACCGAGGTCCCCGTCTGTGGTAGCTCAGCCGCCCTCCGCTCCCGCAGCGCTGCGATCACCTCACCTTGATCGCGACCGCGCAGTTTGAAGAGCAAGAAGGGGTCTGCGTCGAAGCGCTCGCCCAGCAGATAGTAGACGGCGGCGATATGCTTGCATGGGTTCGCCCAGTCAGGGCAGGAGCACTCCGTTACGAGGTCATTTGACGAGGTGGGGAAAAGAGGAAGCCCGACCGCGTCGAAGACCTGCTCGACTTCCGTGGGCATCTCTCCGCTCAAGAGCTGCGCGGAGAAGATGGCCTGTGCGGCCAATGCGTCAATCACTGCGTTCCACTGAGCGTCATCCAGCGGCTTCAGCGAAATCCTCACTTTGTAGGGCGTGCGACGCGAACCCTGCACGCGCGCGGCGACTCGACCGGGGTCCACGTCGATGTTCAGAACCTGACCCTGACGCGCGTAGCTGCGTCCTCGGCTCAGGCGGCCTGAGTCCATTAAGGATTTCAGCGCCTGGATCCAGCGGTTGGCCCACCAGTTCTTGACGAAGGTTCCCCTTTGGCTCTTTGCCTTGATGCCGTCAACCTCTTTTGGCCGCGAGGGCTTGTAGCGAGGCCAGTAGTCTTCGTAGTAACTCGATCGTCTCCGTGCCATACCTTTACCTCACTCCTCACTCAGGGTGATGACCGCACGCAGATCGTCGGTGCTGAGTTCCGTCAGCCAGCCCTCGCCGGCCCCGACGACGCTCTGGGCCAGCAACTTCTTGCTTTCGATCAGGGCATCGATCTTCTCTTCCAGCGTTCCTGCGCAGATGAACTTGTGCACTTGCACATCGCGCGTCTGGCCGATGCGATAGGCGCGGTCCGTAGCCTGATCCTCCACGGCGGGATTCCACCAGCGATCGAAGTGGAAAACGTGGTTGGCAGCCGTAAGATTCAGGCCGGTGCCGCCGGCCTTCAGGGAGAGGATGAAAATCGGCGGGCCCTGCTGTGTCTGGAAGCGCGCGACCATCTCATCACGACGCTTCGACGGTGTTCCGCCGTGAAGATAGAGCACCTCGACCCCAAACTGCGCCTGCAGATAGTTCTGAAGCGGGTGTCCCATCTCACGAAACTGGGTGAAGATGAGCGCACGATCGCCCACAGCAAGCGCTTCATCCAGCATTTCGACGAGGCGTTCCAGTTTTCCGGAACGTCCCCGCAGCGCGGAGCCATCCCCAAGGTACTGAGCCGGATGATTGCACACTTGCTTGAGCCTCAGTAGCATGCGCAGGATCGCGCCGCGGCGCGAAATATCCGACTGGTCCTCAGCACCTGTCTTCTCGACGGCCAGGAGCTGCTCCTCCACGACGGCCTGGTAGAGGGTGACCTGTTCCTGGGTCAAAGAACAGTAGACCTTCATCTCCAACTTCTCAGGGAGGTCCTGGATGATCGTGGGGTCTGTCTTGAGACGGCGGAGGACAAAGGGCTCAACCAACTTGCGCAGCTTGGCGGTTGCCTCGGCATCTTGGTAGCGTTCGATCGGCAGGGCGTAGCTTCTCCGGAAACGCTGTCGCGAACCCAGGAGTCCGGGATTCAGGAATTGCATCATCGACCACAGCTCTGAAAGCCGGTTCTCCACCGGCGTGCCCGTCAGCGCGCAGCGGCTGTACGCGCGCAGGCTGCGCACAGCCTGGGTCTGCTTGGCACTGGGGTTCTTGATGTTCTGCGCCTCGTCGAGGATGACGTCGCTCCACATAATCTCGGTCAGGGAGTCGACGTCCCGGCGCACCAGGCCATAGGTGGTAATCACGATATCGTGCTCTTCCGCCGTCTCGACCAGTGCCGTTCCACGGTCACGGTCCCCGCCCTGGTGCACGAGTACACGCAGCCCCGGGGCGAACCGCGCGATCTCACGCTTCCAGTTGCCCACCACCGACGTTGGGCAGACAAGCAGGGCAGGGGGCAATGCCGTCTCGGACTGCTCCCGGGCGCGAAGCAGGAGTGCAATCGCCTGGATGGTCTTTCCCAGGCCCATATCATCGGCCAGGCACGCGCCCAGCCCCCAATGACGCATGAATCCCAGCCAGGACGCTCCCCGCATCTGATAGGGCCGCAGCCGGCCTACGAACCCCTCGGGAGCCGGCACCATCGCCACATGTTCACCTGCCTGCAGATCCGCCAACAGCTCGCCGATCTCGCCCGAGACCTCTACAGACTGCACCGGCAGCCCTTCGACCTCAGCGGACGCACCGAGCGCGATGCCCAAGGCATCACGCAGTGTCATCTCTCGCTGTCGTTGTCGTTCCCAGAATGCAATCGCGGTCTCCACCTCATCAGGCTGCAACAACACCCACTGGCCACGGACCTGGACCAGAGGCATCTTCAAGGCCACCAGGCGCTCGAACTCGTCCTGCGAGAGGGGCGTGTCGCCGAGCGCGAGTTCCCACTCGAAGGCTACCAGCGTATCCAGTGTGAGTATGCCTTTGTTAGTCCCACCTTGGTCTGTCTTCACTTTCGCTCGTACCCCCAGCTTGGCGGGTTTGGACCACCAGGGCGGGACAAGGGCCCCGAACCCGCTGCTCTCAAGCAAAGGGCCTACCTCGCGCAAAAACGCATAGGCCTCGTCCGTGGTCAACGCGCACGATTGCGGGCGAGCCGTGCGCAAGCTCCTGAGCACGGGGGGGAAGAGCCGTGCCGCTGCGCCGAGTCCTGCCAGCACGCGTTCCTGAGCCTGCTCAAAACGATAGGTCAGGTACTCCAGCGTTCCACCACGAGCCTGCCATACCCAGTCCAAGGACACAAGCAGGCTGGGATCATCGTGTGCTTGAAGCAGATAGGCCAGTTCCCAATTCGGTCGGGTCACGCGCCCCGTCTCGGTGTCCACCTCAGGCGGCTCAAGGCGGAAGCAGAGCCTAAAGGTAGCCTGGTCGCCGCCGCGCAGTTGAGCCAACCACGCCTGATGCGCCTCATGAAGTGTTGCCAGGTCGCGTCGCAATCCGGCCGGAACGAGCATGCCGCCGTCGGGTTCCCACAGAGCGGACCACCATAGCCCAGCAGCGCCCCCCGGCGCTTTTCGGCGGCGGTCGAGGCAAGGGGTTCCCCAGTCCCGAACCGCTCTGTCCACCAGGTGCTCCAGAAAGGAGTCCAACAGCGAGGCAGGCGCGGGCGCGTTGGCGGGATCGGGTACCGCCTTGAGCTCGAAGCGCGCGCGGCAGACCGGCGGCATAGCCTCGGCAAGCGCGTCCACCCTCACCTTGTCAGCGGGGCGATCAAGCACCGGAAACCACACGGCGCGGTAGTGGCCTTTCTTCTCCCGCAACGCAGGCAGGTAGGCCTCCCGCGCCAGAAGTTCCAGGCCCAGCTTGGCCGCCGCGCTCCAGTACACCAGGTCCTGTCCCCAGCAGCGCTGCGACCCGGCGGCAGGCACGGTTACCAGCAGGTCGAGGACGTCGAGGAGGTCTACAGAGAGACCGGATACTTTCCAGGGGGCCAGTACCGGTGTCTCCTCAACGTCGGAGGTCCCTTCGGACATCGGGAACCAAGGCGGCACAAGAGGGCGCCCCTGAACAGAGGGCAGGAACATGCCCCACGTCTGCTCCGCCGCTGCATCCCATGTGCCTGTCGGGCACAGATGGGCCAACGCTGCACGCAGTTCACCAGACGAAGTCACGTGGGGATGGTGTGGAATCTTTGGGCGGCGCCCGCGGGACCGGGCAACCGGGGTCGATGATTCGGCCCAAAGTAAGAAAGCCTTGCCGGACCAGGATCCATGCAATACCAGATCCTGGGGAGCTCTGTTCTCAGCCTCCAGGTGGAGATCAGTCTCTGGTTCGGCTGCAAGCTGCATTGTGGTTCTCCGAATCTACATAGACACGATTTGATATGGTTCAGGCCGGACAAGCAGAATCGCCCACGGGCCTGAACCAGAATCTCTGCGGCCAAGACCAAAGCACGAGGAGCGGCGCTGTGGGCAAGCCAAGGGATGATATCACGAACCGGCAACTGGGGCAACGGGTCCGTTTGCACCCCTCGTGATTGCTGCAACAATAGGGCTGTGTCACCCCATAGTCTTTCTCACGAAAGGAAACGAGGCCACCGCTATGGAGAGTCAAACCAAGCTCAAACTGAACACCCCGCGAACATTGCTTATCGGCTTTGGATTCTTCGGCATCAGCATCCTCTGGACCCTCTACAATGCCTATGTCCCGATCTTTTTGCAGGCCGGCAATCCGAACTTCAACGCGCCCGGCGAGGTGGGGTTCGGATTCGCTCCCGGGCTGACCGGGGTCATTATGACGCTGGACAATATCGCGGCGTTCTTCCTGTTGCCGGCGATCGGCGTGTGGTCTGATCGGATATGGACGCGGCTGGGCCGCCGGATGCCTTTCATCCTGGTGCTGGCGCCCATCTCCATCGCGGCGTTCATCCTGATCCCGTTTGCCGTCAACGCGATCCCCGCTGATCTGAGCGGCGAGACCGGGCTGCTGGGGCCGCAGCTGGTCTTCTTCATGATCGCGATCGGCGTCTTCCTGACGGCGATGGCGGCGTTCCGTACACCGGTGATCGCGCTGATGCCGGACCTGACCCCGAGCCCGCTGCGCTCTCAGGCGAACGGCATTATCAACCTGATGGGTGGCATCGGCACGTTGCTCGCGACGTTGGCCGGCGGCTTGCTCTACGGGATGGGCCGCGTGATACCCTTTGTTTTCGGCGGCCTGCTGATGGCGGTTGCCGTGTCGATGCTCTTCTTCTTTGTCAAAGAGAAGAAGGGGGCCGCGACAGAGGCTTCCTCTAATGAGGATGGGTTCGGGGCGTTGCGCGCTATCAAGACCGTCTCGCCGGACGCGCGCCGCAGCCTGGCCTTATTGCTGGGGGCGATTTTCTGCTGGTTCGTCGGCTATAACGCGGTGGAGACGTTCCTGACCTCCTACGGCGTCAGCGAGCTGGGCATGTCTCTCGGGCAGGCGACCTTGCTGATGGGTGTGGCCTCTCTGGCGTTCTTGGCCTTCGCCGTGCCTGCGGGCTACATTGCCGCCCGTCTGGGCCGCCGCCGGACGATTATCACGGGGTTAACGATCTTCGGCTCGTTGCTGCTGTTCAACTTTTTCCTTCAAGATGCCCGATTGATCTGGGCCGTCCTGGGCGTCGGCGGGGCCGGATGGGCGCTCGTGAATATCAACTCGCTCCCGATGGTCATCGACACGGCGGCAACAGACGCCGACGTGGGAGCCTACACCGGCTTCTACTACATCGCCTCCCAGCTGGCAGCGGTCGCCGGGCCGACGATCAACGGCTATATTGTCGAGTGGGGTGGCGGCGATTACAACTTGATCTTTATTGTCACGCCGGTCTTCTTTTTACTGGCGATCCTGTGCATGCTGGGCGTGACGCGCGGTGAGGCGCGCTAGAACCCGCATTCTGTAATGAGTATCTGCTCAAGCTATCGAGAAACCATCTGCATCGAGCTATACTTGGCCCAATTCAGACAAGCATATGATCATGGCCTCAATGTGTTGGCGGAATTTCCTGATGACGATGTAAGGCCTCTGTGTGTCGCAGCGTCTAGTCAAGAGAACTAACTCAGACAATGATGGAGGGAGATAGCAATGGACAAACCGTTGGAGATTACACCCAGCTATTATGACGTGTTCAGGAACGATCTTCTGGACATGCCGCAGGAAGAGTGCAGTGACGAGATCGAGTGCGCCGTAGGGATGATCCTCGAGGCGATCGGCGAGGACCCCGAGCGTGAGGGGCTGCTCAAGACCCCGGGGCGCGTGTCCCGGATGTACGAGGAGCTGACCGCGGGATACCACGTCGATCCTGAGCGGCTGATCAACGGTGCCGTGTTCAATGTGCAGTACAACGAGATGGTGCTGGTGCGGGATATCGACTACTACAGCATGTGCGAGCATCATATGCTGCCTTTCCTGGGCAAGGCGCACGTGGCCTATATCCCTGACGGCAAAGTCATCGGCCTGAGCAAGATCCCGCGCATCGTCGAGATGTTCGCGCGGCGGCTGCAGGTGCAGGAGCGCATGACGCAGCAGATTGCCGACTTCCTTCAGGAGACGCTGCATCCCCAGGGCGTCGCCGTGGTCGTCGAGGGATTGCACATGTGCGCTGCGATGCGCGGTGTGAAGAAAGCCAACGCACGGATGACCACCAGCGCGATGCTCGGCCAGTTCAAGACCGATCATGCGATCCGCTCCGAGTTCTTCGAGCACATCGGACGCAATGCAGTGAGTTTCTAGCGAGCCATGCAACTCAACAGCAAAGTCGCTCTGGTGACCGGCGGTGCGGTGCGGCTGGGCAAGGCGATCGCGGTCGCGCTGGCGCAACGGGGTACCGATGTGGCGATTACGTACAACAGTTCGGCCGGTCCGGCTGAGGCCGTGGTCGCCGAGATCGCGGCGTCAGGATGCCGGGCTGCCGCGTTTCAAGCAGACTTCAGCCGGACGTCGGATATGGCCAGGCTGGTTGACGAGGTACTGGCCAGGTTCGAGCATCTCGACATTTTGGTCAACAGCGCGGCCATCTTCGAGCGCGGAGAGTGGGATACCACGACCGAGGAGAACTGGGACCGGCATTTCACGATCAATCTGAAGGCGCCGTTCTTCCTCAGCCAGGCGTTTGGCCGTCACGTGAAGGCGCGCGGCGTGCGCGGGCACATCGTCAACATCGCCGACTGGCGCGGGGTGCGCCCCGGCACGGACCATATGGCGTACACCTTGACCAAGGTGGGGGTAGTGGGGATGACGAACAGCCTGGCGCTGGCGCTGGCGCCCGAGATCCAGGTCAACGCGATTGCACCGGGGCTGATCCTGCCGCCACCGGGGGCCAACGAGGCGTTTGTCACGTGCAAGGCCGCGGAGCTGCCGCTGGCGCACTCCGGCTCTCCAGACGAGATTGTGAAGGCCGTGCTGTACCTGTTGGATTCGGATTTTGTGACCGGGGAGCTGCTCTATGTAACCGGCGGCGCGCATCTGTAGGAGGCTGTGCGTATGCGAGACCAAATTCACATCAAAGACCTACTCCTGCGGGGGATCGTGGGCATCAACAAAGAGGAGCAGGAGAAGCAGCAGGATATCCTGCTCAACATCACGCTCTTTGCGGACACCGCGGTCGCAGGTCGATCGGATGATATCAGCGACGCCATCAACTACCGTACGCTGACCAAGCGCGTGATCCGCATGGTCGAGGCGTCCAGCTTCTTCCTGGTCGAGCGGCTGGCGGCGGAAGTCGCCACGCTCTGTCTGACCGATCCTCGCGTCGAGGCTGCTCGCGTCCGTGTGGAGAAGCCCGGGGCTCTGCGGTTCGCGCGATCCGTCGGGGTTGAGATCGAACGCACCCGGGAGGATCTGGCGGCGCAGCCCAACCGCGTCTTCGTGACGTTGGGCTCGAATATCGACCCTGTGGTCAACCTGCAGGCGGCGGTCGCTCAGCTGCACGCGCACGATGCGGTCTCGCTGGTGGCAGTGTCCCCGGCCCATGAGACTGCGCCTGTCGGCACGGTAGATCAGGCGAACTTCCTCAACGCGGCGACGCTGGTCGAGACCTCGATGTCTGCCAGTGCCCTAAAGTCCAGCGTGCTGCAGCCGATAGAGCAGACGTTGGGTCGGGTGCGCACCGAGGACAAGAACGCAGCGCGGACCATCGATCTGGACATTGCGCTCTTCAACCACGATGTGCTGGACTTGGCGTCGCGTCACATCCCCGATCCGGACATTCTGAAATACCCGCACGTGGCGGTGCCCCTTGCCGATCTCGCGCCCTATTACATTCATCCGGAGACCGGTCAGACGTTGGCGGAGATCGCACGAGATTTGATGGCGGCCCGAGGGCCTGATTCAGCTGGTATTGAGCGTCGCGATGACCTTGTGCTAGGCTAGGCGTCAACGTTCAAGCGTCAAAACGTCTGGAGGAAGGTTTGTGGACATCAAGGCATTACGCCGCTACTTGGACGCACATCAGGGCGAGATGCTCACGTCGCTCGCAGATTTGGTCAATCACGAATCACCCAGTACGGACAAGGCGCATCTCGACGCGCTGGCAGAGGTTCTGGCGCAGCGATGGCGCGATCTTGGTGCCGAGGTGCGCATTGTCAAGAACGTCGAGCGCGGCAACCACGTGCGGGTCCTGGTACCCAGCACGTCGCCTGAGGCCAATACCCGGCCCCCGGCGGTGATTCTGGGGCACTTCGATACCGTCTGGCCTCTGGGCACGCTCGACCGCAAGCCCTTCATGGTCGACGGGGGGCGCGCGACCGGTCCCGGCGTCTATGATATGAAGGGCGGTCTGGTGATCGCCGAGTTCGCTGTCCGGGCGATCCAGGACTTGGGCCTGGTGTTGCCGCGGCCCGTCGTCTTGGTCCTCAACGCCGATGAGGAAATCGGCAGCAGTACCTCGCAGGCCTTGATCGAGTGTGAAGCGTTGAAAGCAGCCTATGTGCTGGTGTTGGAGCCGGCAGTGCCGGGTGGGGCGCTCAAGACGGCGCGCAAAGGCGTGGGGGCATTCTCGGTGGAGGTGACCGGGTTGGCGTCGCACGCCGGCTCTGCACCCCAGGAGGGTGTGAGCGCCGTCGAGGAGCTGGCGCACCAGATCCTGCGCTTGCACGGTTTCACGGACTACGAGGTGGGCACCACGGTCAACGTGGGCGCCATCGAGGGCGGGTCCCGCAGCAACGTGGTCGCGGCCCGCGCTCGGGCGGACATCGATACCCGGGCCTGGACGCAAGAAGAAGCCCGGCGGATCGAGGCCGTGATCCTGGGCTTGCAGCCCTTCAATCCCCAGACGCAGGTCGTCGTCAGTGGGAGCTTTGAACGGATGCCCCTGGAACGGACGGACGGTACGGTGGCGCTGCTCGAGACGGCGCGGCGGGTTGGGCAGGAGATGGGCCTTGACCTGGAGGAAGGCTCGTCCGGCGGGGGCAGCGACGGCAACTTCACCTCGGCGTTGGGCATTCCGACGCTGGACGGGCTGGGCGTCGTCGGCGATGGGGCACACGCCGAGCACGAGTACGTTGAGATCGCGTCACTGCCGGAGCGTGCTGCGCTGGTGGCGGGGCTGTTGTGTGAGGCGGGCCCTCACCCCCATCCTAACCTTCCCCCTCTCCCCAGGTGACCTGGGAGAGGGGGAAGGAACCGGAAGTTTGCCCGTCCATACTTTCTCTCCTGACTCACGGGGAGCAGATAGAGCAGGGTTGCTCACGGAAGCTCACCCCAGGATTGAGCGTGTCCAAGTCAATTTCTCCCTCCCCCTCTCCCCATGTGACCTGGGAGCGGGGGAAGGAACCGGAAGTTTGCCCGTCCATGCTTTCTCTTCTGATTCACCGGGAGCAGATAGAGCAGGGTTGCTCACGGAAGCTCACCCCAGGATTGAGCGTGTCCAAGTCAATTTCTCCCTCCCCCTCTCCCATTCCGTCTGCGGAGGATGGGAGAGGGGAGGCGGGCTTCTGAGCCCGCGGGGTGAGGGCTCCCTGCCTACGCCAACCCTGCCACTTCGTAGTCGGCTTCGGCTACAGCGGCGGTGAAGGCCGCCAGGTTGGCCTTGGTCGGGTCAAAGGTCACGGTGGCAGTGCCTGCATCCAGGCTTACTGCGACGTTGGTGACCCCGTCCACAGCCTGCAGCGCGTGGGTGACGTGCTTGACGCACATCATGCAGCTCATACCGTTGACCTTCAGTTTCATCGTTTCCATCGGGTATCTCCTTACTCCATTATGATTTGACATTATGATCTATCAGGGCCCGTCTGGCAGACCGGGCACAGATAGGTACTCCGCTGCCCCTGTACAATACGCACCAACATGTACCCACAGCGTGGGCACGTCTCTCCTGCGCGGTCGTAGACATTGAGATGGTTCTGGTGATTGCCGGTGCCGCCGTCCGGATAGGTGTACTGGCGATCCTCAAGGCTGGTGCCACCGTTCCGGATGCCTTGCGCGAGCACATCCCGTATGGCGCGATGCAGCCGGTGGGCTTCGTCTTCAGATAGTGAGCCCGCGGACCGCCGGGGATGAATCCCCGCCTGCCACAGCGCCTCACTGACGTAGATGTTGCCCAGGCCGGCGATGAAGTGCTGGTTGAGCAGCAAGTGCTTGATCTCGCCACGCCGGTTGGCCAGGTTCGCGTGCAGTATCTGACCGGTGAACGCCGGGTCCAGGGGCTCGGATCCCAGATCCCCGACAAGCTCCTGGGGATCGTCGACCAGGTAGAAACGCCCGAACTTCCGCGGATCTACGTAGACGAGCCAGCGCTCGTCGTCCAGCCTTAGCCTCAACCGCGCGTGCTTGTGCACCCTTTCGTCAGTCCCCGCGTGCCGACCGGCCTCTATGGTCCGGCCAGGCCTTGCCGGATGAATCGAGAAACGCCCGCTCATGCGCAGATGAACCAGTAGTGATTGAGCTGTGTTCAGGTCCATCACCAGGAACTTCCCGCGCCGCCGCACGCGATCGATAGATGTGTCGGTCAGCGCATCCTTGAACGCCGCCACGCTGGGGCGGTCCACGGTGCGCTGCCACAATACGTCCACATCGGTGATCGTGCGACCCTGGACCTCAACAGCCAGTTTGCGCGCGATAGTCTCAACTTCCGGTAGTTCGGGCATGGTTATCGATCAGGCTTGCGTTATTCATACTGCTCACTCTCACTCGGCTACACGCTATTGGCTAGACAAGAGCAACGGTAAGGTATCCACGTGTGCTGCTTGAGAAAGCTCTGAGTATTGGCTGTGTGTCGGACAGAGCCCTCGCATTGAGGGCTCTGTGGGTTGATCCAGGCGGTGGAGATTGACAGCCGGATACAGGGGCGTCTACCTTGGGTAGCTGAAGCGGGATTCATACCGCTGCATCAGCACCTCAAAGTGCCGCTGTTCGGCGGCGGCCAGCTGCGTGAACATCTTCTTGGCCTCCGGGTCGGTGGCCTGCTTGGCGCTGTTCTGGTAAAGAGAGAAGCTGTCGTTCTCGATCTTCAGACCAAACAACAGGGCGTCCTCTTCGCTCGGGTTATCCACGAGCGACTTCGGGATGTTTTCCCCAACCGGGAATACGAGGGACACGGCGTCTACTGATGCGACAAGATCCATCTCGGGGATGGCTGCCCATCCCTTGCCGCCCTGAAGCGCATCGTATTGTCGTCTAATGTAGTTGTAGTGATCGGCTTCGTCGGCGGCCAGCTGCTTGAACATCGCCTTGCTGTCCGCGTCGTCCAGCAACTCGGTCATCTTGTTGTAGAATTCCCGACCATCGGTCTCCAGCTTCAATGCTTGCGCCAGAACATCTAACAATTCCATCGGTAGCCTCCTTGGCAGTTTGGGCGTGTTGAATATGGCATTGTAACCCGGGTTATCCGGCTGAACAAGTGCCGGCGCGTTGTTCAGGGTCTCGACGCCAGCGTCAGGTTGCCTCGATCGTACCGCCTGTGATACGCATTGTAATCATCCGAGTCACCGATGGCGATGATGATGGGGCAGCTCTGATTTTAGAGATGATTATATACTAAAATAAGTCAGGTGCAAGAGACTGTTGCGTGGCACATGAAGAGGCCGGAGGGAAATCCTCCGGCCTCTTGTGGTTGCGGCATGCTGGTGCGATATCGGTCGCCTGTTTACTCAACCGAGATGTCTTTGCTGCCTTCCCACAGACCGTGGATGTTGCACTGCTCAACGGCAACGAGGGTGCCGGGCTTGTCGATGGTTATAGACAACTTCGCGCTTGGGTTCGTGTAGACGGGGCCGTGACCGCTGAAGTCGAAGTGGCCAACCTGGTAGAGGAACTTGTCGCCGTCCGGCTTGAAGAAGACGTCGATCCAAGCGATGTGATGGGCCGTGGTGTTGGGATGGGCGATCTCCTTGCCGACGCTCACCGTTACCTTGAACGGCTCGCCGGCCTTCACGACATCCGGTGCCTCAACGGCGGGCACGTGTTTCTCGTTTTTCCAATCCGCAGACTGAATGGCATCGCCGATCTTCATAGCTGAGTCCTCCCCTGAGATAGATGAACCAACAGTACTCTGAGTTTACTCCTGCTTACTGAAATGTCCAGGCGGCGACCCAATGGGGGCGTGGGTCAGAAACCAGGCGACTTGGCGAAACCGTATGGCTCTCTCCCCGCTAGGGGAGAGTTGGTGAGGGGCTCCAAGATGGCTGCGCAGACCCCCTTTTTTTCCCCCGGAGGGGGCAAAGCAGACGTGGCACGCCTACGGGGGATTCGCGGCCCAAACCAGAACAGTGAAATACACCCCTCAATGGTGAGGTGTGGAGATGGAAGTATAATGAGCGCACAAATGCTGTGAGTGATGGAGATGTCACCGGAGGGAACTCAGGCCCCGCAGCCTGTTGGCCACGGACAATGTCTTCGACATCCAGCAGTTTTCTGTTCACGATGGCCCTGGTATCCGCACCACGGCCTTCCTGAAATAGCCTTACGATCCTAATACAATGACGTGGTGTTGCCCACGTCAGATATGTTGCTCTCTTGGAGGAGGTAGGCATGGCGAGAAAAGTGAGGGTGGCTACGGTCTCGTGGCTCTATGGTGGCGGACCGACGGTCGAGGATAGTCGGGCCTGGGTCCGCGATCTGCTCGAACAGGCGGTGGCGGAGAAGCCTGATATCATTGCGTTGCCGGAGACTTTCGTCTCCCAGGGCGTAGCCCATACGTCGTTGGATGCGGTGGCG
>Ga0114918_10002120_pt1 | contig 17803 bp, 20 predicted proteins | sample LantaG_FD_87015 | JGI IMG/M metagenome (GOLD analysis project Ga0114918, IMG submission 87015) | Deep subsurface microbial communities from Baltic Sea to uncover new lineages of life (NeLLi) - Landsort_02402 metaG | ecosystem: Environmental > Aquatic > Marine > Oceanic > Sediment | place... | reverse complement strand
GATTTATTCCATTTTAGTAGAGAAAATTAGTTCAGCAGATATCCTATTTAAATTGTTCAAAATTGTGGCATCAAAAACTTATCGATACACAATTACTGATCAATATATGTGGGAATATATTAGACTCACATGTTGTAAAACTCCAGATATGCAAATTATGACAATATTTAATTTTATTGTCAACAACATCTTGGCAACATGTGATACTCAAGAAAATCCAATTCCATTTATCATAAGTGTAATAGATGAAGCAATTCGGTGGATCTTAAAATCAGTATATGAAGATGTAATCATTTATACTGATACTATCAGAACCGAAGATGCTTATGTATCATCAGATCGAGATAATCTTCAAACGTATGCATACAATGACACAATCGGACGCTTAGTAATTCTCGCATACAAATGTTTGGAAATAGAAGAAATTGATGATATAAAATTCAATGAAGCTATCCGTTCTCACCAAGAAGTTTCATTGTTCTCTACATATGTAACATATCCAATTTTGTCCAGAGTATTGCAAATTCCATATATGCATCTCTTAACAATTCCGGTAGAACATGGATATCTTCTAAATGTTCTATTATATCATTATCTCCCAGATACATTTAAAAGAAATTATCCAACAGTATGCGAATTTTTGTTATATCACAATAAAAGCCGCCCAATCGCAAAAACCACATATCTTTTGAAAAATATTGAATTGTGCTGCAAAACGGCTGGTGAATTTAAAGGATTTAGAAACATCGAATTCGCATATGACTTTTATAGTCAAATAGTCGGGAAAGTTGCAAGAAACGAATATGCATCATTAAAGACCCAAACAGATGTGAAAAATCTTCCTCTTGCAAAATTGGAAACAGATCTGATTCAATTTTATAATGATCTATTTGACAATCGTCTATCTGCTGTTCTAGATGACTTGTCAAAAACATTTGAAACTATCCTATAAATTGATATCAGGTTAGCCTTGGTTTAACACACTAAGGCTAACTTTATCAGAATGGAATCATAGCTTCAATAACCTGGGCAAGTATAAGATCTTTATCTAAAAGTTTTCCTGGGCATCCAGAATCAGGAGCTAATTCATTATGGAAATAAATTCGGTCTCTATTAATATTAAACAATTGCATCATTGGAGTAATTACTTTATATGCTAATTGTTTAACAGCTCTTAGATCAGAAATCATAAAATTATAGTTTCCCATCATCGCAACATGAAGAGCAGTTTCTGAAATTGTAGAAGGAATATCATCATACTCACATTTAGCAGAAATTGGTCTACCAACTACAGCTTGCCAATCATCTTGTATTTTTTCCACCACATAATGAAAATTCAAATCTGGTCTATCATTTAATACAAAATCTGTAGTTCTAAGTTCATTGGTTTGGAATTTTACAGTGTCAATATAAAAATTAGTAAGACCAGCAAATCCACAATTCACGTCATGAATTATGATATACTTAATTCTTCTCTTAAACCGATGTAAAAATTTCGGTCTAATAATAACTCTCATTTAAACCTCTCCTCTTTATTTTTTGTTCTAAGATGGGTTAGTTCTTGGAGGAGGTTGAACATAACGTTTAGTTTCAGGAATAGCCGGAATCTTGGGAGGTTCAGGGTCAGATATTAATTCACTCAATTCTGGATCATTCCTATCGCCGTTTGGTGATGAAGGAGATGCCTCACTCGGAATAGCGGCCGGAGTAGACGCTCCTTGTTGAGAAAGAATCATCGAAGCATCTTGAGTTATATTAGCAGCTGCTAAATTACTTATACCACGCCCAGCTTGAAATTTTACATCACCAGAAGAATTTATATTAAAAGAATCTCCAGATTGATGCAATTCGGATTCTCCAGTAGTAACATGAATACTTTTTCTCGATGACGTTTTAATGCTTCCTCCAACTCTGATGTCAAGATCTTTATCAACAGTCAAAGACATACTCCCAGCACATCGCATATTTATATCATCGGCCATACTAATATGGAGTTGTCTGTTAGTAATATCAAATTTAATAAAATCACCAGAATGGCTTTTAATCAAAACCATTTCATTTCCAGATCTCTCATCTAATAAAATAGTAGTTTGATTTCCATCAATTTCATATACACTCTCAGAATTCCCAGAAGGATCTGATCCTGATAATTTTCTTTTTTTCCCAGTAATCTCTACTCTTTCATCGTGGGGATCATCAGATACAACTATAGTTCGGCCATTTCTAGATTTGAAAATAACCCATTTCTCCCAATAATTACTTCCCTGCTGACATTCCACTGGAACTTTAGTTTGACCAAAATCTCCAGCTGCTAAATATCTAGGTTCATTGGGATTTCCATATTCAAAAAATACATAAACATAACTTCCCGGCGGCGGAATATAACAAGTCCCCTGAAAATATTGTTTCTTTCCAGTTTCTACAGAATTTCTTCCACCCATCGGATTATTTGCTGGACTAGCCCACAATCCCAATTCTGATGAGATTTCAGGCATCAAATCAGGAATCCAAATTAATACTCTACCTCTCTTTTCTGGATCGGCGCAAGAATTTACTTTCGCCCGATATATTCCAGTCCAAGATGCTTCATTGTTCATTATTTCATCTTCGGTTCTAAAATATCAATAATTCTAGAAAACAATAATGGATTATATTTCATCAAAGTCGGAGGAAATAATGTAGTAGAAGGAACAGAACTTCCAGCTACTGTAGCCATAAATCTCATACCATCTTCGAACATAGGAAGACACATTACCCCAAGATATCTAATTATAGTAGCAGCAAATTCATGAATTGATACTCCATGCAATACTCCACTATCTGATAAACTAGATATAAATTGACGGGTATTAGTAAAGTCATAATGATCTAAATCGATATCAAATGATTCTTTAGTTGCTTTTGCAAAATTAGAAGCCTGAATATATGCACGATTCTGAGGGATTCCAAAAAATGAAACTAAAGTGTGCAAATTGATTAGAAATCTAAACTTCGGCAATTCATCAATGTAACTTCCAATTAATCCATACCGTTTTGCAAAGAACTTAATATACACATTAGTAACATAATCCATAACAGGATCACGCAATTCGGGATTCAACGGTTTTACAGTATACAAAGCATTTACCAAAGAATATGTTAAAACAGTATAAAAATCTTGTGGTGCAATATTCAAGATATCTTTTCTAGACCAAATATTTAGATTTAGAATTACTTTTTTCGTGGATAAATTGAATATAGAAGGAAGCGGATATTTCAATCTAACAATATCAAATGATTGTAAATTTCGATCAACATGTTTCTTTACAATAGAATAAGCAAAATGCCCTTCGACCTTTGGAAGATATAATTTTACCGAATCGACTAGTTTTTTAACATCATCATCAGAAAGTCTTCTTGGGTCAATTGACGACTGAGGGACAGAAATATAATTATCTACCCCAGCAAGTAATGACAAATTCTTCTTTGGCATAATAAATGCTACTCTTCTTTGGCATATTTAACTTCTAGTATCATACCAGAAATAATAACATCATCTAGACCAGGACCTAATATATTGTCAGATCCCTTCCACGACAATCTTTTCAATTGTCCAGAAGAATCATTAATCATAGTATAATGTTCGTCATAGACTAGAACAAGATTTTGACCAAATATTCTAAGTTCTACAGTTTCGACAATAGGCAAATATGCTAAATCAATAAATTGATTTGCGGCTATAGTATCATTAACTGATATTTTTTGTCTTAAAAATGATGGCATATCGACTCCAGATACTGTAGCTTCATCTGATTGGGATTCTAATGGAGGAACCACATTAGAAGTATACAACTTAATAATTTGCTGATAATTAGGTTCGTAATTCAACAAATCTAAATCTATTGGTGTTGAATACTGATCGGCAAATCTAGAAAGTTTCATAATCGCAGATCTAGTAGGAACCAATACTTTTGGACCAATAAATTCATCAATAGAAACTATGTCATTAACAAACAGTAATAATGGCCAAAGTAAAGTAGTCCCATATTCTTGATAAGAAAGATAATCTGGTCTATAATAAAAATCTTTCTTTAAAGAAGAATATCTACAATTTCTAAGAAGATACATTCTATTCAATTCATAACTAACAATCTTTGGAGAAACAAAAGTAACAGTTACATCATTTTCCGTCTTCTTATACTTTCGTCTATTCCTATCTACATCGACAATTAGTTTAAGAAGTTTCTTCGCTTCCGTATCAATAGTGATTGCCATTAATTCGGCTCTCTAATTCCAGGGTATTGGTTTCTTTTCCAAACTGGTTCGGAATCTTCTCCATGCACATTACATAAATCTAAAGCCCTATCTTTATCCACATCATCCATCGGATAAGATTTTATTATGTGCATAAAATCACCATGAATCAACTCTATAGGAAGATTAAGAAATCCCTTATGATACTTTTCATGCAGATTACTAAGCAACGGAACATATCCAACTTTATTCTTAAAATGCAATTCAATAACATTAGTCGCCACATCAAACGAGCAAAACTTAACAGAATCTTGCAAATATTTAAAAACTACAGCTTTGCACAAAGAATACAAAGTAATTGGATGATGATGGATTTCAATCTTGCATTCCGTAATAGTTTCTTCGGTCAAAGCGCAAGTATCATGACCCAACGTATCGATAATGTATGAAACCCACTGCTTATATTCATTACTAAATCTAGTCATTCGTTCGACATTCTTTATAAAAATATCTAATTCTTTTTCAGAAGGGAATGACGAAATTCGAAGACTTAATGAAAATGGGCTATTATCAGAACGTAGAGTATTATCATCTTCATCACTAAAAACTTTAGAAGTAGCAGAATGTGAAACCGCAGAATCAGAAGTATTAGGACTTTGATCTATTTCTAGTTCTAGTTCTGTTAGATCCATTTGCTACCTCCAAATATTTAGAAAACGTTGAAGTTATTTTATTATTCACTTCACTCCGTACTTCAAAACTCTCTCCAAGAACAGCTTTTGGTTTTTTAACAAATTTGCCAATAATTCGAGTAGTAAATTTTCCCAGAGAATCCAATTCCTTAAATAAATCAGAAGCTTTCAAAGCATGAAATAGATATGAATATGGAATTTGAGTACACAATCCATTGTCAAAATATGAACAGAATGTCAACTTCTGTTCTGGATCATTAGCTACTGCAAAAGAATTCCATCCCAATTTAAACAACTTACTAACTTTATTCGGATCATCAAAGAAATTTCTCTCTTTACCGCGAATATCATTATGACTAAGAACCATAATAGATGCGGCATATTTCTGATGTCCAGGGGATCTATACTTCGCAGAAAAAGAACTTGCATCCACAAATCCTTTTGAACTAGATAACATATCTCTCCATAAATCAAAATCTTCTTTAGACTTCCCAAGACTTGCAAATAACTTACCGATAGGACCAAGAATATTTATCAATTTAGAAGAAAATGATCTGAGGATTCCTCGATATGTAGTAGAATATGAACTAGCATAAATATCCGTAATAAAAGTATCATAAACAGAATCAAAATTTTTTATGACAATAGGAATAACTTTAACTCCAATAGGCATAGATCTTGGAGTCTCTTTAGGATCCGCGGAAAACTTAAATTTTTCTCGTCTTCTGAGTGTTACTGGAACTTCTACCACAACAGCAGTTGGACGCAAATCAGTGATAGCGGTTGTATCGATATTCAATCTAGTTACACCACCAGCCCCCGCAGAACTTCGTTCTTCAGCCCTCTCGTCTTCTTTTTGACGATCCCATTCCTTTGCACGTTCTTCCCGATCTATCTGTCTTTGAGCAGACTCATATTCGCGACGTCGGTGTTCTCGTTCCTCTTCTGTAGCATTTTGATTCCGACGAACCCAATCATCATATCGTTGCTTTACTTGATCTCTAGTAAGATCATATTTCCGTTTGGATTCCTCATCTTCTTTCTGACGCTTACGACTTAATTCATCAAGTTCAGATGCATGTTCTGAACTATCTCGTTGTTTAATAAGTTCTCTATAATCAGAATTTGCTCTTTGATACATATTAGATGCTGATCGATATTGAGCTTCTAAATTTTTTATCTGCAAATCCAATTTTCGAATCTCATCAGAATCAGTTTCACCATGCATCTTCCCATATACTTGTTTTAAACTACTGGTGATCTCTTCTGTATAATCATACAACTCATCAGCTCGAATTTTAGCATTTTGAATTTCCTGATCAGTAGCTTCTAATAATAAGGACTCACATAATTGAACCGTATTAGGTCCCAAATCACAATCAAAATCAAAAGCTTCTAATTTTATATCAGAAAACTTTCCAGTAATAGCACTCTGATCTATTGCAAACCTAATAGTCCCTGATGATATAGAATCAACAATATGATGCAAAAAATATAATTCTAGCGTCTTCACTATACCAGGAAGATAACGCTTATCAACATTTTCTGAAATCGCTGCAGGATATACAAAAATCATATAATGTGGTCCTCACCATAATTCAACTACAGATTGTTTATCAGGATCTGACGGTTTTTCCAATTTTCCTGAAATTGCTTTTAATCTTTGAACCTTATCATCTAATGATTTAGACGACTTAAATTCATGAGGTTCAAATTCGACAGGAGATACAATAGGTTCAGATTTAATTAGTATAGGTTCTGTGTTTGAATTTGGAACAACAATTTCAGATTTTAATTTAGAAACAATACCAGAAAATTTAGACACGTTTTATCTTTTTACATGAGAGAGCAAGTGCTACCAATTGATCTCGATATGTTTTATGAGCTTCTTCTAACAATTTGCATGTAAAAGTTTTACATTGGGGATCTAGATTCTTAGCTTCCAATAATGGGATACCAACAAGAGCATTATCCAGGGAATATTGGAGAAATCTCTCTTGTACGAATTTATCAGTAAACGCATTTACATTCTTAATTTTTCTAGATCTCATCTCCCGAATCAATCGACTTTTAATCTTCTGCTTAGAAGATGGATCATTCATTAATTTGGCTGCAGTAGCTTTAGCTTTTCTTGCATCTGATGTTGCCATTTCTTGAAGAACCTGTTCTTTCACAGGAAGTTTACGAGAAGATCTTAGATCTACATGAATATAATATTGATACAAGTTTTCAAGAAGAGCGCCTTTAAGAGCAATATATTCATTGAAATCTCTCTGTCCTGCAATAACATTTCTAGCATGGCCATTAAATAGAACAGAATCAATAGTATACCATTCTCTAAGTATCAACCCGATAATCTGATTCTTAACTTTGGAATTCATAACAGAATCCTCTTTACATTATAAAGTTTGTTATACCATAGTCCTATTTTTTGTTCTATATCATTCATCACTTGCCATCTCAAAATCTGGACGATTTGGATCAAGTAAAATACTTTTCAATCCAGTTTGCACCAATTCGTCAAAAAGTTCTTTAAATGTCGAATCAGTCATATACAATTCCTCAGCTTCTCGGACTCTATATTTTTTATCATACCCAGGAAGAGTATACCAAGATGCAGCTTTGATGATTTTATTATCAACCAGGAATTCATGATTTGACCAAAAATTTGAAATTCCCGTATTAAAATTCACAATCAAAGTTATTGGAATATTGGGAGCAAACAATTTATTCTTAATGCATTTAAGTACGACTTTAACTCCAGTAAATCCATACTTTGTAGGATCTAGATCTCCACCGTTCTTAAGCATCATCAATAGGAATGCATTAAATTTTAAAGCATTCCCGCCCGGCATACTTTTATCTCCCATCCACTTCAAATCAGGAGCAGAAGAGTATTGGCCCATATCAATTTTATCTCGAAGCTGATTAATAGCGATCACGCTAATATTATACTCTCTCATCTTCGACACAAATCTTGGAAGGACAAATGACAAAATTCTTGCCCGAAGACCAATTACTTTATTAATATCTAAATCAGGAGTTTTCATTTCTACTTCAGTAGATGTATTAGCCACAGAATCCCATACCACAATACTAGGTACAGATACAAGATTCTTCAGCTCCTTATATGCAATAATACATTGCAAAGTCTTAAATACCTTCTCTACTGAAATGTCCTCAATTGGTCGAATTGGAGGATATCTCACCCCCATACTATACAATCTCTGCATCGTAGTTGCTGATTCTGTATCCAAATAATTAGCAAACAACTTTCCCTTCATCACTTTCTGAGCATTACCTATGATCTGGCCAGCAAGAGCACTCTTAAACGTGGCAGGATTTCCCGCTACAACAGTTAATGCTCCACTCGGAATTCCGCCAGCGGTAATAGTATCCAACAAATCAAAACCAGTAGGGATAGTTTTCATTATTCCACTACCAGATTTGATATTTTCTTTTTCAGATAAGAAAGAACTTAAATCAGCATACAGTTCTTTACATTGTTGCATTTCTTGCGCAGTAAGTTCGCCAGCAGGACCTTGAGGAATTTCTACAGTAGAAACTGATGGTCTATTTTTTCTGTTGTCTTCTATCTTCTTCTTTTCTTCATCACTCAATTGAACATCTATTGATTTTAAAGCATCGTTTACTAATTTAGTATCATCTACTTTAGAATCAGGACGAATATCATCATTATCTATGGAAATTTCAATATCTTCAGACATGGTCTACGACCTCCTCAGAATTAGTTTCAGACTCTTCATGTTTAGTCTTTGTAGCTACAGTAAAACCTTGACGTTCTAACCGCTTAATCAACCCCCTAACATCCTCATCTTCCCCGTCCTCATCCCCAGATAATCTACGACGCATCTCAATTTCTCGTTCTACAGTCCTATTAACTTCCTGGTGATATTTCAAAATCACATCAAAAAACATAGTAGAAGCTTTAATCTTTTCATCAAGCAAATGTCTATTTCTAAAATCAGAAGTAGCCGGGAATAATGCTTGAACTGATCTATCTAAATCCTCTAATCTTTCGATTCGAGTCTTTATAATTCCTCTAGTCTTATCATATTCCTCTAGAAGTTTATCAATCTTTGAATCCTTTTCAGGCATCATGACACCTCCGATAACGCTTTTATAAGACAACCCTCAGCAACACAAGTAAGAGCATTCGAGGCCGGTTTAATCGACTTAATTGAAAATGGAAAATCAGAAGATTTCTCAACTATTCCACTAAAGAATTCCATAAATCCAGTAGCCAACGATGTCCCGCCAGATACTACAATAGGAACTTCTTCTGGAAGGTCAATATTATCCATTTCCAATTCTAAATTTTTCTTCACATGCATTAAAGAATATTCAATCAATTCTTGATAATAATATACGATCGCTTCACGAATTCGGCGTTCTTTTTTATTACCAATTTTATAATTGCTCAGATCAGTATTTCTTTCTTTAATAGATGTAACTCGATTAGGAACAGTTCCAATTGCTCTTGCTACTGATCTATCAATCCAATCCCCTCCCCGAGCAACACTAAATGACAACACTTGAACACTCTTATATGACAATGTGACATTAGATAACCCAGCTCCAAATGAAAATGCCAAACCTGTAAAATTTTCATCTTGACATTCATTATACACAACAGCCATAGCTTCATTAAACGGAATAGCTCGAAATCCCAACTCTGTAAATATTCTTTTAAATACTCCAGTATGATATGTAATATCATTATCAGTATCAATAGATGGAGCGGGAACTGAAAATACACAAGTCCCATTTTTACTTTTTCCAACTAATGATTTTACCATCATAGCCAGTACATCAATACTATCAATATCAGAAGAAGAAATCAATCCCATGTTCATAGGACGTCGAACTTCTTTCCCAAAAATATTGGCCATTCGATAAGCATCATCACCAATTATAAATACACCATCATCTGATTTAATATGAGAGATATTAGACATATCTCCAGAAATGACTCCTTCCTCATCCACAGGAAGAAAAACATTTCTTAATGATTTAGTTGCAATTTCTTTATCATTTTGCCTGGAACATACCATATTCATAGTCCCAGCATCAAATCCAAATACTAGTGGAGAAGAGTCCATTAAATCCACAGGAGGTTTATTGGTCGCCATTTCTAGAATTCCTTTGAATCATTCTTAACTTAGATACATTATCAGATATATCTCTAATAGACTCATTATCTGATGTTCCGATATTATCAACAGATTCATTAATATGAATTGTTGGAATAAACTGTGGAGATTCGTCGTTTGTTATCTTCTGTTTCTTGGTACCGACAAAATCTCCAGGTATTTTAATTTGTTCGGGTCTTTGAAAATCTGCAACAATTAAATCTAATTTCTTATTAATATCTTCAAGCAACGAAATCAGTTTGCAAAAATCAGATCTGGATTGAGCCTGATCCTGGATAAACTTATGTTGTTGCTTCTGATTCATGAACACCCGCTGTATCCACAATTAGTACACTTAGTACATCCTTCTTGATATACTAAAGATTTTTGAAAACATTTCGGACAAACACTAGATGACAATTCGCCATCTCCGATATACTTTTTAAGAACTCTCATAATACCCCGTTCAAATGAAAACATGGTAGAAGGAGATGTCTTATGAAGTTGCTCACAAATAAATCGAATAGGAACTCCATGCCTCAGCAGGGTAGATATAATTCTAGTATATGATCCATTCTCTGCATTGAAAGAATCATGAATATTCTCAAACATAGTAGTCCCAGGATCATCTTCATTCATGCTTCCTAAATACAAATTATACTTTCTGCGAAACTTTTCATCAAGACCATCTTTTACAATCCACCCAGCCTTAAATTTTCCAGGTATTTTCAACTTATCTCGTTCTCCACCAAATATCTCATACGGCTTTCCCTTATAAAGACCAACAAAGAAAATCCAGCATGTTCCTTGAATTGTAGAATAATGAATCTGGCAAGGCAAAGACTTTGGTCTCTTGGGAGAACATGTTTCAACTATTTCCCCACTACAATCATTTTTCTCTTTAACAAGAATACCAGATCTGGAATTCTCTCTATATACAGTAAGACCTTTTAAACCAAGCTTCCATCCTCTAGTATAAATATCTCGAACAGTCTCAAATGGAACATCTTCTGGGAGATTAATAGTACTACTAATACTATGAGTAATATATTTTTGCAAAACTGCTTGCATTTGCAATCTCTTTTCCCAATCAATCTCTGTAGCAGTAGATCCATAATACGGACATTTTGTAATATCAGTCTCGCCAGTAATATTCATCCACTTAGCAACACCAGGATGAAAAACTTTAAACTCTTGGAATTTATCTCCATTATCATCAACAAAATCCACTCTAGAAATATCATCATCCTGAGAAACTCGAATTCTCCGAATATGAGATAAATAAATCGCAGGTTCTGGCCCGCTAGTACTCTGAGTTTCACAACTCACACTCCCAGCAGGAGCAGACGTCGACAATGAAATATTTCTACGACCAAATTTCATCATTCTTGAATGAATATCGGGAAATTCGGTTTTCATCATCTTTATAAAATCAGAAGTCTCATAAGTTGGATCGAATAAAGAAAAAGATCCTAATTCTATAGCCATATCAACAGAACAATCAAATTCTGCTTGAAGTTTAGTTCTCATAATTTGATCAGCCACTTCAAGTGCCTCATCACTATCATACTTATATCCAAGATATGCTATCATATCACCAAGACCAGTTATACCAGTCCCAGTCCGGCGGCCATCTTTTCCATTCTTATATAATAATTCCCATGTCCGCTTTTCAACATCTTTGATATAATCAGGTTCTGGATCATTTTCTATTTTATCCAAAATCTTAGATACATGCTCAAGTTCTAAATCTACAAGAACATCCGCAAGTCTTTGAGCTTCATAAAACACTCGATATGCCAAATCATAATCAATAGCAGCATCAGGAGTAAATGGATTATTAACAAAACCCAACAAGATAGAAACAAGTAGCCGGCACGAATCAGAATTCATTGCAATCTCAGCACAGGGATTTGTACTAAGATTTTCAAATCCTGGATAATAAGATGATGTCGAATAATGGTGTTGCCTATCCCAAAAAATAATTCCAGGTTCAGCAAAATCTCTAGCACACTTAGTTATCAAATCCCACAAATATGCAGCATCAATAGATTTGGTAATAATAGGATTAGATGAATCTACTGGCCATCTGAGCATAAATTCTGAATTTGTACTAACTGCATTCATAAACTCATCGCTAATCTTAACTGAAATGTTGCAGCCAGTTAAAGATGTAGTATCAAGTTTAGATCTAATAAATTTTTCAATATCCGGATGAGCAACATCCATCGATATCATCAATGCCCCACGCCTACCGTTCTGACAGACTTCTTTAGTGGTATTCGAAAATCTAGACATGAAACTAACTGCACCGGATGTTGATCTTGCAGCATTAGATACTAATTGATTCTCAGGTCTCAATGTGGAAATATCAATTCCAACTCCACATCGTCTTTTAAATAACTGAGTTAACTGCTGATCTGTATAGCAAATTCCCCCATAAGAATCGAACGGACTCGGCATCACTACACAATTAGATAAAGATCCAATCATGTATGGATTTCCAAGTAATGACATAACACTGCCTTGGGGAGTAATATATCTAAAATGGTCAAACAAATCAAAAATTGATTGTTCGCTCAAATGATTTCTAGTTCTGCCATACTCAGAATGATTTACACCAGTATGGCATTGGCGATGAGAATCTACTCTATAAAATTCTCTTGCCATTCTTCTATGCATATCAGATGGAGTTAATTCTAAAAATTTCCCATTAGAATCTTGGAGAGCATATTTTTTTACCCATACTTCTGCAGCTAAAGAATCTCCATGAAAATATTCTAATGTCTTTTCTAAAACTTGATTATAATCGTAAGTGGAAGAAATAATTTGATTTTGCACGTATATAGCTCCTAGTTAATTACATAAAATCATTGAGATCGTAATAATAGCCAATTATTCCCAATTTTAATCATATGAAATATTCCAGTAATCTCAGAACCATTCAACTGGAAAGTCATCGTATCATTCGGAACAGGTTTAGTCTCTGGATCATTCAAAAAGATTATATCTCCATAGTCGAATAATTCTACTTCTTCCCCACTTTTAAGAAATCCCTGAAATGTCATATGTTTTGGTTTATGACTATCATCTACCCATACCGCCAAAACTTTATCTTTTTTTTCAGGAAATTTTCTCTTCGGAATTGCCCAAGACCAAACTTTCCCATTTGGCATCATAATCCGAAAATCCCAATGATTACCAGATCCTGGCCTAGATCCATGATGAAATTGAATACTAAACTTAGACTTAATCATATCAATTTCGTTCACGTTTAGATGTCCAACCAGAATCTATCTCGTTGAAAAATTTCTTTTTATCAGAATCGCTCAAATCTTCAGGAGATTCTACCCCGAATTTTTTCAACGTCTTCTCAAAAAATTTTCGATACTCAGAATTATTTCCGCTAGATGATTCTGCAACATACAAAGATGTGATTCGAGAAATAGATTCATTCAATATTCGATCTAATTGATCCATCATTAACCTCAACCTGTAAGTTGTCGATATAAACAAAGTCCCATAACAGCCGCATCAGCAACATCGCTCGACATTCCAGTTTGAGAAAGAATATCATTTCCAATTTTTTGAAGTTCTCTATTTACCAATGTCTTCTCTGATTTGACTCTATTTTTACTGGAAGAATGAGACTTCTCTAATTCTTTTAATTTGTTCAATAATTCCCCTTTTTCTTCTTTACTGGGGACATTTCTTTTATGCTTCAGTCTAGCTTTGATTTTATTAATCTCATTTTTAATACAAGTCGTTTCGTCTGTGGCTTGATCGACTCTAAAAAGAATAGAATTAATCTGAGAATCTACTGAATCATAATCAATATTAGCATCAATTCCAAAATACCTACATGCTTCAATTTGAATCTTCCATTTTGGAGACATTCCTTCCAATGATGGCAAAGAATTAGCTTTCCAAGTAGTAGGCTCAAACAAATAAACTCTATCTTTTAAATAATTAAAAGTAGACTGAATGACGACTCCATTGATTCGAGACAAATAAATGAGAACTTTAACTCCAGAAATCGCAAGAGGTGGTTCTTCTACTGCACAATAATCAGCAGGATTAGAATCCATTACCTTACATATTTCTAGATGCAGAAGATTCAATCTTTGAGGCAAAGTCAATTGAGATGGAAGATGAATAGATCCACAATTTATTAATTTATCATCTTCGAGCAAAGCCCAGCCAGTAACAGACGCTGGATCAAATGATATAATTCTCATAATTTTCTCGATTCAATTTTATCCTTTAACATCTCTCTCACAGAAACTAAAATTTTTCCCAACAAATCCTGACCAGAATTTCTCCACCCCCATACAGAATCATATGGAGAATCTTCATGAATTGGCAAATTCCCAGTTGACAATAAAACAACTCTAATATCATGATTCTGATCAAATTTGGCGAACACTGCCTTATTCATAATATCATATTTAACATCATCCCAATCAGGTCTTACTTTAATTTCTCGCCCCAATTTCTTAGCATCATGAGGACTTTTCGCCAATCTAATATTATCTTGACATATTTTACTAATTGATTTGTGTGCTTGATAATAATGCTCAACAGTCGACCACCAAAAATTATCAAGATAAAAAGTAGCTCGATAAAAATTAGAAAAACAAAAATATCGGGGATTTGAAACTTTAGAAAAAAATAATATATAAGGAACTTCGTCTGATACATGAATAGGGAAGCGGGACATCATAATCTCCAAGAAACTACATTCCGCTTAACTGTGTCAAGAGATACATTTTTTCCTGGTCCGAGTACTACCATATCACAGGGAAGAGATTCAACATCCAAAGCCTCTGGGAGAAATGCAGTACACTTTATCCCATGCAACATACAATAGGTTAGATATCTAGTAGGGAATCCAAAAAATCTAGTACATTGGCACAAATGATCAACTATATTCTGATCAGCGATATTTCTAATGGGACAAAAACTTAAAGTTTTTCTTAATTTTTCAGCATCCCGAAATGTATAGATTTCTGCCAAATCTCCAATAGCAAATATGATATGAGTCTTATATCTACTAACCATGTATTGAATATATGATGCTTCAATCTTTTGTCCAGTTTTAAGAGGAGTCAGATCAATAAGTATAAATGGCCGAGCAGTCCTAATATCATATGTCTTCTTTAATTGAAAAAATGGATCATCTGAATTTTGTAAAAATATCTTATTAACTTCTTCAGTTCTCAATTGATCAAAAAGAGATCTATCTTTTAATTTTGGAGTAATTACAGTTCTAGGATCTACTTCTTTTTCTTCATCGTCTCTCATATCAGATTTTTCATAACTTTCTTCGCACTCGCCATCATGCTTCTCTTTTCCACAATTGATACACAAATCTTTTCGATCTCTATATGATTTAATTGTAGATATTCTAGCATCTTCTTTAATTTTCTCAAGATCTTCAGATTCTGGAACTTGTACAATTTCAGATTCTGGAATTGTCTCTTCCCTCATATCTGTCTTAACATAATTCTCATGGCAAATATGATCTTCATCCGCGAGAAATGCCCCACATAATTGGCACAAACCCTTCTTCTTCCGATATGCAAGAATTGAACGTTTCTTAAAAGGATTGACTTCAGTCATATTATTTACCTTCCAACATATGTATAATCAATTGTTCTGCTTCGTGTGGTGAAATATAATCAAAACAAGGAGAAGATCCAGTATCCAAAAAAGTTCTATGAGTTGGAGGAGAAGCAGAGGGGCAAGGGAGATGCCCATGAATACAACAATACTTCCCAGAATACTCACATATAGGAGTCAAATTTGGTTCTATCCATTTACTATTTTGATATGTGGACATTCTAATAGATCCAGGAAATGGGCCGTATATCCCGAATGCTGGAGTTCCAACTGCAGCAGCAATATGAATCAACGAGGAATCAGGAGCTATAACTAATTTAGACAATTTTGCTAATGCCGCCGAATACGTAATATTTATAGAATGTTCACAAAAATTAACAATCTTAGATCTTCTAACAACACCTTTGAATGCCATTTTCAAAAATACATTCATAGCATAATGATTTTCTGGAGAATCTGTAAATGCAAGATAATATCCTTTATCCAACAATTGTCCCAAAAGTTGTTGCCAAAATTCAGAAGGGGGAGTACGAATTGGAGCAGAAGTCCTAACTTGAACGCATATTAATTTATCCAAATCAATATTATTTGATTCTAAAATATCTTGGACTCTAGATTCAATATCAGGATCAACATTTAACACAGGAACCATATCAGAAATTGGAGTATCAATCCCCATCCATCGCCCAAATACTTCATAACAATTTACGTTCTCAGCCTCTTCAGTTCTTTCAATTGCTCCCTCAAATGTAAGATGATAATTCGCAGAATTGAAATCTTCAATAGACATTGGAAAAGAAAAAGATTCATCAACACAATCCCAACTCCTAACCAATGGAAGAAACCGTTCAGATGTTGCGAAAGAAATATGACAATCAGGATATTTATTTTTCAAATATCTCAAATGAGGTTGGATAAATAACAAATCTCCAATACCTCCAGAACGCCATATAAGAAGTTTTGACGCAGTTAAATCTTGTCCATAATAGGGGTTATATTTATCTCCAAAACGCTCCTGGGCTGGGCACAAACATTCTCCACCATCCATATCAACCCGAAGACTCTGATAAAGAAAAAATGACATTACATAACATTTATCTTTATACATATTCTCAATAACACCACGATTAATGGAATAACTAAAATCTTTCGTGGCTCGAGCAATCACCATCCCGGGAGTCGTATTCTTAAGTTCTTCTAACGTTTTAAACTTAGTAGTAAGTTGTATAACATCAACCCCAAGCTGGTCAAATTGTTCTTCTGGTATCACTACTCCCATCGGAGGTTCTTTGTACATCTTCTTGTTTCCTTACCATATCTTCAAGTTCATAATCTTTAATAGGCTGTTTCAAATTTCGTTTCAATACGCCAATGAATTGTTCTTGTTTCTCCAAGATCACATTATGCAATTCAGGAAGAGCTCGTTTATCAACGGAATTACATTTAACAGAAGCATCTTTAAGAAAATTAAAATGAGTATCAAAAACTCCAAAAATAAAATAAATGTTTCCTGTATTAAATGTATCTTTATTTGATAACGTATCAGATAAAACATCACGAATTTCACATAGTTGTTCTTTAAAAATAGACAACTTTTCTTTATTCAATGCAAATCTACATTGAACCATTCCAGATTCAAAAGATTTCCTTATGCTCCGTTTATATCGTTTCATATCAAACATCAATGGATCAATTTTTGGAAATCTAGGTTTATCATCTTTCATATTCAGCTCCAATAAAATAAATAAATGACATTTGATTTTGTTCTAATTGATAAATTATTGATCAAAAAAACTTACACCTCCCGACTACCGCCACTATCAATTATTTATATATATAGTAATCATTTCTGTAAATTATGGGATAAAGCCTCTCTTACGTATTCCTCTATCGCATAAGCCTCTTCCTCTATCCAGAAGTTTCGGATGAACGGAATCCTTGCCAGAACGAACAGAAAGCGGCCCATCTCCTGAAACTGCCTTGCGTGACACATTTCGTGCGCGACAGCCGGAACGAGGGCCGTAAGGGCGTCTTCGTAGGCGATCTCCTTGTTCGGCCCCCTATAGTCCGTCAGGTCTGGTTCCTTGATGATGATCGTATGCG